>Ga0209585_10000672_pt1 | contig 13273 bp, 16 predicted proteins | sample NGEPerone_FD_185491 | JGI IMG/M metagenome (GOLD analysis project Ga0209585, IMG submission 185491) | Arctic peat soil microbial communities from the Barrow Environmental Observatory site, Barrow, Alaska, USA - NGEE Permafrost154B-one... | ecosystem: Environmental > Terrestrial > Soil >... | reverse complement strand
CAAGATGTACGGCGGCTCGAGCACCTACATCCCGATCAAGATCAACATGGCGGGCGTGATCCCGGTCATCTTCGCCTCGTCGCTGCTCGCGGTGCCGGGCCTGCTCGCCCAGTTCGGCGACCAGGGTTCCGCCTGGGTGCAGTGGCTGGCGCTCCACCTCGTCAAGCAGGATGCGCCGCTGCACATCCTGCTGTACATCGTCCTGATCATCTTCTTCTGCTACTTCTACACCGCCATCACGTTCAATCCGGACGAGGTCGCGGACAACATGAAGAAGTACGGCGGCTTCATCCCGGGCATCCGCGCCGGTCGGCCGACTGCCGAGTACCTGGAGTACGTGCTGTCCAGGATCACGGCACCGGGCTCCATGTACCTGGCCGGCGTCGCGATGATCCCGCTGGCCACCTTCATCCTGCTCGGCATCGGCACGAGAGTCCCGTTCGGCGGCGTCTCCATCATGATCATGGTCGGCGTCGGCATCGAGACCGTCAAGCAGATCGAGTCCCAGCTGCAACAGCGCCACTACGAGGGCTTCCTGCGGTGAACCAGCGCGTGGTGATCATGGGCCCGCAGGGGGCGGGCAAGGGCACGCAGGCAGCCCGGATCTCCGAGCGCCTTGGCGTGCCGGCGATCTCGACGGGAGACATCTTCCGCGGCAACATCGCTCGCGACACCGAGCTGGGCCGCGCGGTCCAGGCGTTCACCGCCCGCGGCGAGCTGGTGCCGGACACGGTCACCAACTCCATGGTCCGCGAGCGGCTCGGGCAGCCGGACGCCGAGGTCGGATTCATCCTCGACGGGTACCCGCGCAACGCCGCGCAGGTGGCCGAGCTGGACACCATCCTGGCCGACCTGGGTGTCGCGCTGGACGCGGTCATCCAGCTGACCGCCGAGCGGGGCGAGCTGATGTCCCGGATGCGGCGTCGGGCGGAGCTCGAAGGACGCCAGGACGACACCGAAGAGGTGATCGCCCGGCGGCTGGACATCTACGACGCCGAGACCGCCCCGCTCGCCGAGGCATACGCCGCCCGCGGCCTGCTGGTCTGCGTCGACGGCATCGGCGAGGTCGACGAGGTCGCCGCCCGGGTCATGCAGGCGCTTGGCAGCCGGGTCTGAGGATGCTCGGCCGTGATCGGATCGAGTACAAGGACGGCGCGCAGGTCCGGGCCATGCGGGCGGCAGGTCTGGTCGTGGCGGACGCCCTAGGAGCGGTGCTCGACGCCGTGCGACCCGGGCTGACCACTGCCGATCTGGACTCCATCGCGGCAGAGGTCATCGCCGGGGCCGGCGCCACCCCGTCGTTCCTGGGTTACCACGGTTACCCGGCCACCATCTGCGTGTCCGTGAACCACGAGATCGTGCACGGGATCCCGGGCTCCCGGGTGCTCGCCCCTGGTGACGTCGTGTCCGTCGACTGCGGCGCCGTCCTCGACGGCTGGCACGGTGACGCGGCCTTCAGCACCGTGCTGCCGGACGCCGGCCCCGAGGACCTGGCACTGGTGGACGTGACCGAACGGGCCCTGTGGGCCGGCATCGCCGCCTTGGCAATGGGCGACCGCCTCAGCGAGGTCGGAGACGCGGCGGAGGACGTCGTGGCAGCGTCCGGCACGCCGTACGGCATCGTGCAGGAGTACGTGGGGCACGGCATCGGTACCGCGATGCACCAACCGCCCGAGGTCCTGAACTACCGCACGCACGAGAAGGGCACGCGTCTGCGGCCCGGGCTGTGCGTCGCGATCGAGCCGATGCTCACCCGAGGCTCGCGGATGACCCAGGTGCTCGAGGACGACTGGACGGTGGTCACCGTCGACGCGTCGCGCGCTGCGCACTGGGAGCACACGGTCGCGGTGTGTCCGGGTGGGGTCTGGGTGCTCACCGCGCACGACGGCGGGGTGGAGCGCCTGGCCGCGCTCGGCGTGAGTGTTGCGCCGTGGACGGACGGGGCCTCGTCGTCCGGCGGTTTCGCTGCGACGCCCAACGTGCCGTAGCATGGCCTGTCGGGCGCGCGTGCCCTCTGCTTTTACCTGCCCGAGAGGGTGGCGTTGGTCGCAGGAGGTCGCGCCCGGTCCCTGAGCACCGGCCATGGTCGGTGCGGGAGCCGGAGTACCGGGTAGGGCACGCCAGTCGGCGGGGCCTGCTGAGCAGGAGCAGTCAACCACCAGGTCTCGAACGGACAGAGCCGCCACCCGGCCGCCCACCGAACGGGATCGCGTCAAGCAGTAAGCGGAGGATATGGCAAAGAAGGACGGTGTCATCGAGATCGAGGGCAGCGTGGTCGAGGCCCTGCCGAACGCGATGTTTCGCGTGGAGCTGGCCAACGGTCACAGGGTGCTGGCCCACATCTCGGGCAAGATGCGACAGCACTACATCCGGATCCTCCCCGAGGACCGTGTGGTGGTCGAGTTGAGCCCGTACGACCTGTCCCGTGGCCGGATCGTCTACCGCTACAAGTAGTCCACCGTGGCGTCCACCCGGGCCGCCCGAACGACACCGCCGCTGTCGCACGTCTGTGCGCGCGTGGCGGCGGAGGAACGAGCATGAAGGTCAAGCCGAGCGTCAAGAAGATCTGCGACAAGTGCAAGGTGATCCGCCGGCACGGTCGCGTGATGGTCATCTGCGACAACCCGCGTCACAAGCAGCGCCAGGGCTGACGCCCAACCGGTCGGCGTAGCCGACCAGGCACCGCCAGGTGCCGAACTAGCGCACGGTCAGCGTGGTTCGCCGCGCAACCCCCGGTCGGAGGCCGGGGCCCACCAGGGACGACCGTGCGGAAGACCTCCGAGGCAGTACAGGAGCAGCTACATGGCACGTCTTGTCGGCGTCGACCTCCCCCGCGAGAAGCGGCTCGAGGTTGCGCTCACCTACATCTACGGCGTCGGGCGTACGCGCGCCCGCAAGGCCCTCGAGGCAACGGGCGTGAGCCCGGACCTGCGGGTCAAGGACCTCGGCGACGCCGAGCTCGTCTCACTTCGTGACTTCCTCGAGAGCAACTACAAGCTCGAGGGTGACCTCCGCCGCGAGGTCGCAGCGGACATCCGCCGCAAGGTCGAGATCGGCAGCTACCAGGGGATCCGGCACCGCCGCGGCCTTCCTGTGCGAGGCCAGCGGACCAAGACCAACGCCCGCACCCGCAAGGGCCCCAAGCGCACAGTGGCCGGCAAGAAGAAGGCCCGCAAGTAGCCCGCCCGACTGACCGACAGGACAAGGAACCAGATGCCTCCCAAGACCCGCACCGCCGGCGCCCGCAAGCCGCGGCGCAAGGAGAAGAAGAACATCGCCGTGGGCGTCGCTCACATCAAGAGCACCTTCAACAACACGATCGTGTCGATCACCGACCCCTCGGGTGCCGTGATCGCCTGGGCCTCCTCCGGCCAGGTCGGCTACAAGGGCTCGCGCAAGTCCACCCCGTTCGCCGCGCAGCTGGCGGCCGAGGCGGCAGCGCGCCGGGCTCAGGAGCACGGCATGAAGAAGGTCGACGTGCTCGTCAAGGGCCCCGGCTCGGGCCGTGAGGCCGCGATCCGCTCCCTGCAGGCCACCGGCCTTGAGGTCGGTTCGATCCAGGACGTCACCCCGCAGGCACACAACGGCTGCCGGCCCCCCAAGCGCCGCCGCGTCTGACCATGGCGCCCGACGTCGTCGGGCACCGCTCGCACGACCTGCACGACCCGCACGACCTGCCGGGTGTACCGAGACCCGGCAGGAGTGATGCGTCATATGGCGGACGCACACTGAGAGGACATCCACCGTGCTCATCGCACAGCGCCCCACCCTGACCGAAGAGGTCATCTCCGAGAACCGCTCGCGGTTCGTGATCGAGCCGCTGGAGCCTGGCTTCGGCTACACGCTCGGCAACTCTCTTCGCCGCACCCTGCTGTCGTCGATCCCCGGCGCAGCCGTCACCTCCATCCGGATCGACGGCGTGCTGCACGAGTTCTCGACGGTCCCCGGGGTCAAGGAAGACGTCACCGAGATCATCCTGAACATCAAGGAGCTCGTGGTCTCCTCGGAGAACGACGAGCCCGTGGTGATGTACCTGCGCAAGCAGGGCCCGGGGACGGTCGCCGGTGCGGACATCACGCCGCCCTCCGGCGTCGAGGTGCACAACCCCGACCTGCACATCGCCACCCTGAACGGCAAGGGCAAGCTGGAGATCGAGCTCACCGTCGAGCGCGGACGCGGCTACGTCTCCGCCCAGCAGAACAAGTCGTTCGACGCCGAGATCGGCCGCATCCCGGTCGACTCGATCTACTCCCCGGTCCTGAAGGTCACGTACAAGGTCGAGGCCACCCGCGTCGAGCAGCGCACCGACTTCGACAAGCTGGTCGTCGACGTCGAGACCAAGCCCGCGATCGCCCCGCGCGACGCGCTCGCCTCGGCCGGCAAGACGCTGGTGGAGCTGTTCGGTCTGGCCCGTGAGCTCAACGTCGAGGCCGAGGGCATCGAGATCGGCCCGTCCCCGACGGACGCTGCTCTCGCGGCCGACCTGGCACTGCCCATCGAGGAGCTGCAGCTGACCATCCGGTCGTACAACTGCCTCAAGCGCGAGGGCATCCACACGGTGGGCGAGCTGGTCGCTCGCAGCGAGGCTGACCTGCTGGACATCCGCAACTTCGGTGCGAAGTCCATCACCGAGGTGAAGGAGAAGCTCGGCGGTCTCGGCCTCAACCTCAAGGACAGCCCGCTGGAGTACGACCCCTCCGCCTACTACGACGACGGCGACTACCCGGACGACGAGCTGTCCTGACCCTCGGTCCGGCGGTGGCCCCGCCGGACGTCAGCTTCCAGAACCCAAGGAGTACAGATCATGCCCACGCCAACCAAGGGCCCGCGGCTCGGCGGCGGTCCGGCGCACGAACGGCGGATGCTCGCCAACCTGGCGACCGCCCTGTTCGAGCACCGGCGGATCACCACGACGGAGACCCGCGCCAAGCGACTGCGTCCGCTTGCCGAGCGCCTGATCACGTTCGCGAAGCGTGGCGACCTGCACGCGCGCCGTCGGGTGCTGACCGTCGTGCGTGACAAGAGCGTGGTGCACGAGCTGTTCACCGAGATCGCGCCGCTGATGGCCGAGCGCAACGGCGGCTACACCCGGATCACCAAGATCGGTCCGCGCAAGGGCGACAACGCGTCAATGGTGGTCATCGAGCTGGTGCAGGAGAAGCTGAGCCCCAAGCAGGCGACCGTCCGGGAGGCCGAGAAGGCCACCAAGAAGGCTGCCCCGAAGCGGGCCGCGGCCAAGGACGACTCCTCGAAGAAGCCGGCCGGCAGGAAGGACGCCCTTGCGGCTCTTGTTGACGCACCCGTCGAGGACGCGCCAACGGCCGAGGCGGACACCCAGCCGTACGGCGAGGGCTCGTACCAGGGCGACGACGTCCCCGAGGGCTTCACGATCAAGGGGAACGTCGACTCGATGAAGTACCACGTCGAGGGCTCGCAGTGGTACGACGCCACCGAGGCCGAGGTGTGGTTCGCCACGCCCGAGGCGGCCGAGGCTGCCGGGTTCGTCCCGGCCGGCGGCGCCAAGGCGCAGCCCGTGGAGCCCGACGAGGCCTGACCGGCTCCAGCTGACGACGAGGGGCCCGGACCGCTACGGTCCGGGCCCCTCGCGCATGCCCGCGCACGGCGGGTGCCGGGCGCGCGCCGTGGCTAGCGTTGGACCGTGAACCGGATCCCGGTGGTGCTCCTGCACGGTGCCCGGGCGTCGGTGACCATGTGGCGTCCGCAGCTGGACGCGCTCGAGCGCGCGGGCCGGACCGCTCTCGCCGTCGACCTACCGGGCCACGGTCGCCGGATGGGCGAGCGGTTCACGGTCACCGGAAGCCTGGTGGCGATCGAGGAGGCCGTCGACCGGGTGGGCGGGCGCGCCGTCGTCGTCGGCCTGTCGCTCGGTGGGTACCTGGGGATCGCGCACGCCGCGCGGCGACCCGACCAGGTCGACGGCCTGGTCGCGGCCGGTTGCAGCAGCGTCCCGGACCAGCCCGCGACCGCCGCCTGGCTGCTGGCGGCCCGCGGCTTCGCCCGGTTGCCGGACCGCGGGGCATGGCTCAACCAGCGGCTGGTGGACACCGCCCTACCACCGAAAGGCGCACAAGCCGTCGCGGACGGCGGGTTCGCCCTGGAGGTGATGGTCGACCTGCTCAGCGCCATGCGGCAGGTGGACATCGTCGGCGACCTGCGGCGGATCACCTGCCCGGTCTGGCTGGTCAACGGTCAGTGGGACCACTTCCGGCTTCAGGAGCGGCTCTTCTTGGCTGCTGCCCGGTACGGGCACCTGGTGACGGTGCGCGGCGCAACGCACCTGGTGAACCTGGTCCGCCCGGTGGCCTTCAACCGGGTGCTGCTCGAGGCGCTGGACTCCGTCGATGCAGGCGAGGCCTCAGCGGAACTGCTGGGTGTGCGGCAGGGTCCAGGCCCGCACGCCCCCGACGAGGCCGGCGGAGTTGGGCACCACGACGACGTCGTCCCCCACCGCGGCGAGGACAGCGGGCCTGACGCGTCGGGCGTTCCCGCCGCCCAGGTAGAGCCGGTCCCACTGGAACACCGGGCGTAGCCCATCCAGGGCGCGCCCCACCCGTCGCGACCAGGCGCCGTCGCCGATCCGTCGCCGTTCGTGCTCGCCGAGCCAGCCGTCGTAGGTGGTGCCCCGGCGGACCGGCGCGTGGGACAGCTCGAGGTGCGGGGCGAGCGCGCCGCCGTCGAACAGGGCGGAGCCCAGACCGGTGCCGAGGGTGAGCACGAGCTCGAGACCGCTGCCGGAGACGACGCCCGCCCCGTGCACCTCCGCGTCGTTGAGGACGATCACGGGGTAGCCGAGGGCGGCGGAGAGCTCGGCGGCCATGTCGCGGCCCGACCAGGCAGCCAGCAGCTCCGGCACGACGGCGGTGCGCGGACCCGCCCGGTTGACGTAGTGCGGAGTGGCGACCACGACGCCGTGCCGGATCATCCCCGGCATGCCGACCGTCGCCCGGTCCGCCGTTGGCAGCCGCGCGGCGAGCTCGACCACCGTCTGCACCAGCCGCTCGGGCGGGAGCGGGTAGGGGGTGGGCACTCGGACCGGCGGGACGTGCATGGTCCCCGCCGCGTCGAGCACCGACGCCTTGATCCCCCCGCCGCCGCAGTCGACGGCCAACGTGCGCAGCGACGCCTCGGTCACCGGTCGACCATAGGTCCGGGCCGACCCCGGGCGCCACGCAGGTACCGTGGGACACCGTGAGCGCGGTGCGGGTGCGGCTGGACCTGTCCTACGACGGGACGGGCTTCGCCGGCTGGGCGACCCAACCGGGTCTGCGGACGGTCCAGAGCACCCTCGAGGCTGCGCTGGGCACCGTGCTGCGCTGCCCGGAGCCGCGGCTGACCGTCGCGGGGCGCACCGACGCCGGTGTGCACGCACGCGGCCAGGTGGCTCATCTGGATCTCGACGGCTCCGTCTGGGCGGCGGTGCGGGGTCGGATGTCCGGCTCGATCCCCGAGGTGCTGCTCCGCCGACTGGCGGGTGTGCTGCCCCCCGACGTCGTCGTGCATGGTGCCGCTCCCGCCGCGCCGGGGTTCGACGCCCGGTTCTCCGCGCTGCACCGGCGGTACGCCTACCGGCTGGCGGACGACCTGACCTGGGTTGACCCCCTGCGGCGCACCCACGTGGTCCGGCACCGGATCGCCCTGGACGCCGCCGCGATGCACCGGGCAGCGCAGCCGCTGGTCGGCCGGCACGACTACGCGGCGTTCTGCCGCCCGCGCCCCGGGGCGACGACGGTCCGCACGGTCCAGGTGCTGCAGGTGGACCGGTCGCCCGACGGACCGGACGCCGGGCTGGTGGTGGTCACCGTCCAGGCCGACGCGTTCTGCCACACCATGGTGCGGTCGCTGGTCGGCGCGCTGGTCACGGTGGGCGAGGGCCGGCGTCCGGAGGGCTGGCCGGCAGAGCTGCTCGCCGGCCGGGCGAGGGCCAGCGTGGTGGCACCCGCGCACGGGCTCACCCTCGAGGAGGTCGCCTACCCGCCGGACGGCGAGCTCGCCGACCGTGCGGTGAGCACCCGGGCGCGGCGGCAGCCGCTGGCGACCGACGACGGGGCCTGAGGGGTCGCGGCGTCGGCCCCGGCCTCAGGGCCCCTCGGTCTGTTCGTCCGCGTCCGCGGCGTCGTCCTCGAGCCCGGGGTCGTCGTCGTCCATCACGTGCATCGCGGCTTCCTCCGCGCTCGCCGCGCCACCCGCGAAGCCGACGTCGGTCGCCATCGTGCTCGCTGTCGGCTCGCTGGATGCGTCCGGGTCGGCCGCGGTCAGGCGACCGGCGCGGTCGGGTTCGCTAGCGCCGGCGTCCGGACCCGGGTCGGTCTGCCAGACCTCCGGCTCCTCAGCTGCCAGCCGCTCGTCGAGGGACTCGCCCCGCTCCTGCTCCAGCTCCGTCTCGAGCCGGTGGCTCGACCGGTGCTCCGGCGGGGAGTAGCCCTCGTCGAGCAGGTCGTCGACCCCGCGATCGAGCAGGGTGTCGTCCTCGGTGAGCTGGTCGGTGTCGCCCTCGGCGCCGGACTCGGGGTCCGGGGAGGTGGCAGGCGTCCCACCTTCGCCGCTCGTTGTTGTCATGCGACAACGGTGGCACCGAGCGGGGGAGCCCGCATTCGCACGGCAAACCGGTCGACGCCGGGGCCTGCGGGTGCGGACACTTGGCCCGTGGCGCACCTGGAGATCAACGACGTCGGGTATGTGCTGCCCGACGGCCGCCCGCTGCTCAGCGGCATCCAGCTGCGGGTGGGTGACGGTGCCCGGATGGCGCTGATCGGGCCGAACGGCGTGGGCAAGACGACGCTGCTGCGGATCGTCGCGGGCGACGTCGAGCCGCACACAGGTGCGGTGGTGCACAGCGGCGGCCTGGGCATCATGCGCCAGCTGGTCGGCCGGATCGACGACGACCGCTCGGTCCGGGACCTGCTCGCCTCGCTCGCCCCGTCGGCCGTCCGGGCCGCGGCTGCCGAGCTGAACGCCGCGGAGCTCGCCATGATGCAGGTGGACGACGAGCCAACCCAGATGCGGTACGCGCATGCGCTGGCCGAGTGGGCCGACGTCGGGGGCTACCAGGCCGAGGTCGGCTGGGACAAGGTCACCGACGCCGTCCTGTCCATCCCGTTCGAGCGTGCGCAGTACCGCGAGGTCCGCACGTTGTCCGGTGGCGAGCAGAAGCGACTGGTGCTCGAGGCCCTGCTCTGCGGCAGCGACGAGGTGCTGCTGCTGGACGAGCCGGACAACTTCCTCGACGTGCCGACCAAGCGATGGTTCGAGGAGGAGCTCGTGGCGTCGCCCAAGACCGTCCTGTACGTCAGCCACGACCGCGAGCTGCTCGCCCGGACGGCGACGCACGTCGCCAGCCTGGAACCGTCGCCTGCGGGGGCGACGGTCTGGGTGCACGGCGGCGGCTTCGCGACGTTCGGCCAGGCCCGGCGGGACCGGATGGCACGGCTCGAGGAGCTCGGCCGGCGCTGGGACGAGGAGCACGCCAAGCTGCGGGAGCTGGTCACCTCGCTGAAGGTCAAGGCGACGTTCAACGACGGGCTGGCCTCGCGCTATCAGGCGGCACAGACCCGCTTGCGCAAGTTCGAGGAGGCCGGACCCCCGCAGGCGGTGGCCCGCGAGCAGGACGTGCTGGTGCGGCTGACCGGTGGGCGCACCGCGAAGCGCGCCGTTGTCGCCCACCACCTGGAGCTCACCGGCCTGATGCGTCCGTTCGACCTGGAGGTGTGGTTCGGGGAGCGGGTCGCGGTGCTCGGCTCGAACGGCTCGGGCAAGACGCACTTCCTGCGGCTGCTGGCCCAGGGCGGAACGGACCCGGACCGTGAGCACCAGCCGGTGGAGAGCGCGGGCGCCCCGATGGAGCCGGTGCGGCACACCGGGCGGGTGGTTCTCGGGTCGCGCGTGCGGCCCGGGTGGTTCTCCCAGACCGGGACGCATCCCGAGCTCGCAGGCCGGACGCTGCTGGAGATCCTGCATCGCGGTGAAGGTCACCGGACAGGCCTGGCCCGGGACGCGGCGAGCCGGGCCCTTGACCGCTACGAGCTGGTGGCCTCGGCCGAGCAGACCTACGACACGTTGTCCGGTGGGCAGCAGGCCAGGTTCCAGATCCTGCTGCTCGAGCTGTCCGGCGCCACCCTGCTGCTGCTCGACGAGCCGACCGACAACCTGGACCTCAGCTCGGCAGAGGCGCTCGAGCGTGGGCTGGGCGCGTTCGAGGGCACCGTCATGGCGGTCACCCACGACAGGTGGTTCGCGCGGGGCTTCGACAGGTTCCTGGTGTTCGGCGCCGACGGCGAGGTGGTCGAGACCCCGGAGCCGATGTGGGAGTCCGGGCGGGTGCAGCGGGCGCGCTGAGCGGCCCGGGCGCCGGCGTCAGGGGAGGCCGGACCCTCAGCCCAGGGCGGTCTCGAGCTGCCCGACGGCGTTCGCGAGCGCCCGGGCCGGCCACCCGTCGTCGTGCTCGCCCCGGAAGGTGGTCAGCGCCAGGTGCAGCCGGCCCGCGACCGTGCAGACCGCCACCGTCCGCTCGCCGTCGAGCACGTTCACCATGCCGTAGCTCGCCTGGACGGGGACGGGTCCGTCGCTGGGCAGGTCGAGCCGGCCGAGGTTGGTCATCGACAGCTCGTAGCGGACGGGTCGCGGGACCGACCCGCCTGCCGGGTCGGCCTGGGAGGCGGTCAGGTTCGCCCGGAACTCCTCGGTGCTGTGCCGGACGCGCTCCCGTAGCAGGTCCGGCGTCAGCCGGCGGGCGAGGTCCTGCGAGACGGCGCGTGCCGCGACCCAGAAGTCCGTCCCCAGGTCGACGGGTGTCACCAGGGTGGTGATCAGCAACCCGATGGCCTCCTGTCGGTCAGGGGGCAGCAGCCGCCGCACGTCGACCGGGATGGAGACGGCGGGCGGCAGCGCACCGGTCACCAGGCCGCCGGTCTGCGCAAGGGCCCGGACCCACGCGACGCACAGGGCGGGGTGCAGGGTCGTGCCCTCCTGGCGGCACCGCTCGAGCAGGGCGGTCGTGCGCGGCCGGGGCAGGCGCCCATGGACCACCTCGAACCGGCGCGGGGGAGGCTCCGGCATGGGGCCGGCCACCGGTAGCGGTTCGACACCCGCCGGCAACAGGTCGGCGAGGGTTGCGGTCGGTGCGGCCGGCGGGAGCGCGGCACCGGGCGCGGCGAGCAGGGTCACCAGGTCGCGCACGACGTAGCCGCCGGTGCGGCCGTCCGCGAGGCTGTGGTCGCAGATCAGGACCAGATCGGTGACCGGCCCGATCCGCAGCATGGTCAGCCGGACGTGCGCGTCGGTCGGGCCGAACGGCTCGGCCAGGCCGGCCTCGGCGACCTCCACCCACGTGGACGCAGTGGCGCTCCGGCGGACGACCAGCGGGAAGGGCAGGTCGTCGTCCGCTGCTTCCAGCGTGGGGTAGCGCCCACGCAGCGCCGTGAGGGCGTCCCGGACGGCCCCAGGGCCGAGCGCCGTCCCGATCCGCACCATGAGGCCGAACGTGAACATCGGCTCCCTCTCCGCTGGTTGGCTGCCCGGGTCCGAGCCTGCCACCTGGCGGCGGGGCGTCGGTCCAGGTCGCGCGGGCGAGTCAGGCGGACCGCACCGCCCGGGTGGCGCGCGCCGCGCGGACGGCACTGCGCCCGTTCTGACGGTGGATCGCGTTTTGACCCCCCGCACGGGGCGCAGGTACTCTGGGATGTCGTTGTGCGTCCCGGTACCGGCGCGCCCGCGCGCTGCCCGCCGCGGACCACGTCGACACCCGACGCACCCGACCCCCCGTGAGGGGTCGAGGACCCATCAGCTACACGAGACAGAGGCTACGACCGTGCGCACGTACACCCCGAAGCCCGGCGAGGTCGAGGCGACCTGGCACGTGATCGACGCCACCGACGTCGTCCTGGGCCGGCTTGCCGCTCAGGCCGCCACTCTGCTCCGTGGCAAGCACAAGGCCACCTTCGCCCCGCACGTCGACGGGGGTGACTTCGTCATCGTGATCAACGCCGCCAAGGTCGCCCTGACCGGCAACAAGCGCGAGACCAAGATGGCCTACCGGCACTCCGGCTACCCGGGCGGGCTGCGGGCCACCCCGATCGGCGAGCTGCTCGCCAAGCGTCCGGAGCGTGTCGTGGAGACGGCCGTGCGGGGGATGCTGCCCAAGACGGCGCTCGCCCGCGGGCAGATGAACAAGCTCAAGGTCTACGCCGGCCCCGAGCACTCGCACGCGGCACAGAAGCCCCAGCCCTTCGAGATCACCCAGGTCGCTCAGTAGCCCCCGGCTGCTGACCGACCACCACACAGGACGCGAGGAACCAGTGGCCGAGACCACCGTCGAGACCGACGCCGAGACCGACGTCGCGGGCGACGAGACGCCCACCAGCTTCACCTCCGAGACGCCTGCCCCGGCCGGCCGCGGTCAGAGCCTGACGGCACCTGGCCAGGCACTGGGGCGTCGCAAGGAGGCTGTCGCCCGCGTGCGGCTCATCCCCGGCACGGGGCAGTGGCGCATCAACGGGCGCACCCTTGAGGACTACTTCCCCAACAAGGTGCACCAGCAGATCGTGAACAGCCCGCTGAAGCTCGTTGACGTCGAGGGCCGCTTCGACGTGGTCGCCCGGATCAACGGCGGCGGCATCACCGGCCAGGCCGGCGCCCTGCGCCTGGGCATCGCCCGGGCCCTCAACCTGATCGACGAGGAGCACAACCGCCCGGCGCTGAAGAAGGCCGGCTTCCTGACTCGCGACCCGCGCGTCGTCGAGCGCAAGAAGGCCGGCCTGAAGAAGGCCCGCAAGGCGCCGCAGTACTCCAAGCGCTGACCGCGCGCACTGGGACCCGCCCGACGGCCCCGATGGCCCGCCATCGGGGCCGTCGGGCGTTCCCGGCCCCGCTGAGCCCGGCTCGCACTGGGGGCGACGCGGGGAGTCGGGTATGGAACAGTCGGTGCACGACGAGGAGGTCTGGATGGGGCGCTTGTTCGGTACCGACGGGGTACGTGGTGTTGCCAACCGTGAGGTGACTGCCGAGGTGGCGCTTGACGTGTCGGTCGCCGCCGCGCACGTGCTCGGCGCCTCGGGCGCCTTCGCCGGGCACCGGCCGCGCGCCGTTGTCGGGCGCGACCCGCGGTCCTCCGGTGAGTTCCTGTCCGCGGCTGTCGTCGCCGGCCTGGCCAGTGCGGGCGTCGACGTCGTGGACGTCGGTGTGCTGCCGACCCCCGGCGTCGCCTACCTGACCGGGGCGCTCGGCGTCGACCTGGGCGTGATGCTCTCGGCCTCGCACA
>Ga0209585_10000671_pt1 | contig 13276 bp, 27 predicted proteins | sample NGEPerone_FD_185491 | JGI IMG/M metagenome (GOLD analysis project Ga0209585, IMG submission 185491) | Arctic peat soil microbial communities from the Barrow Environmental Observatory site, Barrow, Alaska, USA - NGEE Permafrost154B-one... | ecosystem: Environmental > Terrestrial > Soil >... | reverse complement strand
TTCCCATTGGCCTCATATTCGGTCAGGTTGTAGCCTTTTTGAAGCAACTTTTCCTTGTAGTTCTCAAACCTTTCGTAACGTTCTTCCCGTAAAACTTTGGTATAAACGCCCAACGCCTTTAAGTCGTTTTCCTCCTCATCGGCTTGCTGTTTCAAAATCTCACTGTTTTTCATTGTAGTGGTGTTATCGGAAGTTTTGATAATTCATTTAGATAGGCATTTGCAGCGTCGACTTCGTTTTTGAATTCGCCTAATTGTTTTTGTTTACCTTCAATCGTTATTTGAGAGCGCCACTTTTTTCTATGTTTTCTCCAGCTCACCCCCACATACTTAGATGTTAATCTATATCGATCCCTCCTAACCCCCAATGTGCAATTAAACCTATTCGTAACTAATCGAAAATTCTCCACATAATTATGTGTCTTTTGCCCATCGATATGGTCAACAACTAAAGAATATCCATTCGGACTGTGCCCCAAAAAAGCAATGGCCATAAGTTGGTGAACCGACACGGTTTTTTGTATTCCGTCGTTATGTAAGTCAACAACTGGGTAGCCGCCTCTATTTAGTCGGATTTTTAAGATTCTTTCTCCAACCCCCCGTTTCCAACTTTTGTAGCGAGCTAATCGGGGTAAAGACTTAACTCTCCCTATATCGCTTACTTCGTACATCCCCTCGTACCCTTTGACTGTTTTCCAGATTTCTTGTTCCATAATTCAAAATATTAAATCAGCCAAAGCCGACAAATTGAAGCGCCCAGAGTGCAACGTCTTGCTTCAAAGTGCCAGCCTTAGCTGAAATATTATAAATAGTTGGATTTTCTCATTAGTGGGCTTATTAAAACGTTGCGAAACAAAGATAGTAAACAATTCACTGATTGATACTTTTTATCTCGGATTTTCTTGGTAAACATGGCTTTGTTTTTAAATAGCATCCTAAATTCCGATATTCAACCCAATCGAGAAACTCGTCAATCAATTTGACTAAGTCAGTTTCCATTTTCGGGTATCTCAAACATTCAAACGGTTCGCGCTGTTTCAACTCGAAAAGTGTCACGTCCCGAAAGTTATTCCCTGAGAACTCAAACACGTCGTACATGAATCGGTCAAGCCCGAACATTGAAAGGTAGAACCGCCATTGATAGCTATCAAAGTAGTCCATCATGGACGGTGAGCGAAACTTGCATTTGGTGTCACGCACGACAGTGCCTTGTAGGACGTCACAGGTGCCCGACACAAGGACTTCACCCCGTGAAGTGTTGAATATCTTCTTATGCCACACTTCGGGCACAAACGGCTTCATTTGCTGTGCATGGTCAAAGAATAGTTGCTTTTGTTCAGGTGTCATCTTAACTCCAAACTTGGAGAAAATAACCTCATCCGATACAAAGTTTCCTTGTTCACCTATTTCTACAAGATAATGCCCCGCTGAACCAATGTTCGTCAGGTCGTTACCCTTGAACGCCCCCGTAAGATTCTCAATCAAAGATTCTTCGGTGTCGTAGGTTTCGGACGTTCCCACTTGGAAACGCCTGAAACTTTCGAGCAGTGTTACATGGTTGATGTGAATCATTTTGGCTTGGCAATAAAAGAAGTCGTAGCCTCATCGTATTTCAGTCCTAATGCCAAAACTTTCGCATTAAGCAATTTTCTTGCCCCTGCCTGTTGGTGGGTCGGCAGACCTTTGCAAATTTCAACAACAAGCATCAGATCATCAGAATTTTCACAGGTGGAAATGGTCAACTGTAGTTCATCCATCGCTTTTTGAGCTTCTATTTGCTCCTCTGACTGTTGCCGGATTGAAGACTTTACCTTTGCGATAATCTCAGCCATGAAGGTCTTGAAAGCTGGGTCTTTTTCGTTCGGTACTTCAATGGGTTCAATCCGTGCCACGTTCTTTCCGATTGTCCTATCGGTAGGGTCAAAACAGATAACCCGTTTATTGTTGACCATTGTAAAGTACCCTACTTGGTCGGAAATTCTGAGAATCAGGTCTTTGGATTGACCCGTAATGTCAGGTGAGAACTTGGTAACGTCCCCGTCTTTTTCTTCCTTGGCGTGAGCAATTACCACAATGTCAGAAGATTCAGCCCTACGGCAGTTCGTAAAGGCTTTAAATTCGTCACCAATAGCCCCGTAGGCCTTCAATTTGTTGGTCTTTAGCTTGTAGTCCTTTTCGACCACGTAAACCATCAGATAGTCATCCAAGATAGCTTTGGCAGTGTCAAGAATGCAGGTGCCGTACTTTGCGAACTCTTTGTCTTGTTCTATAACGTCCGCCCACTTTTGAGCAATGATTGTGTCAGCCCTGTAACAGGAACGGTCAGCCCCTCGGTCACAATCGACTAAGATAGGATTTTCAGCTGTACAAGCTACTGAGGTCTTACCGACACCCGGTGTGCCGTACAGAGTAATGATAACCGGTCTCTCTGGGAAACTTTCACTTCGTTTAATTAGCATTTGATTTATTTATTAATCGTTTAAAAAACTTCTTCATCATCGTCTTTGAACTCGTCGAATTTTTCCGCCTCGGTCGGTTCCGTTTCTTCAAGTTCGTCCATGCCCGTGTAGCCAAGGGATTCATCGCAAGGTGGGCTGTCTCTTTTGTCTCCGTAGATGATCATGGCTAAATGAATTTGGCAAGTTTTGTACTACCGATAAATGTTTGACCAAGACAGATATACCGCCCTTTCAAATACCTGCGGATACTGTTTTTCTGATTCCTGCGTACTTTCTTGTAAGTGTCAAAATCCATACCCTTTGGGCGTTCGGTTAAAATTTGATTGTTCATAGGTTTTAAGTTTTAGTTCGGTGTAAATTTAATAGTTAATTTTGTGAATGTCAATAGGGTAAAACATGTTTGACAACCTAAAAAACGGGGTTTTTAACACTTATTTAACTATTGAAGCAAAAGGCTCTTCTTCCGTACTATTCCCCCAAGTTTGGACTAAACAATGAAAGCATTTTAAGCAACTTTCAGAGTCGAGGGGCTGGAACTAAGTCTCCGTACATTGAACATCGACAGCTTTCCTTTGGTTGTACGTTGCGCCGTTAACAGCCTTCGTTAGAGCGGGCCTTTCCTGTCGTATTCCGTTACCCTCATTGTGTCTGAATAATCAGACTCGTTTCATTTTATAACCCGCCGAAACTGGAATAAAAGCGTGTGGCAAAAAGAAAAACCTCATCAGTGCTGCACATACTTCTTAGGGTTATGTCTGATGAGGCTCCTTTTTGCCACTATCCTAAGTAAAATCGTATGTACAGCAAAACAAAGGTACGAAACATTTTGTGAAATTGTTCATTTTGTTGCACTTTTTAATAGAATATTTCATCGCTTTTTAGCATCTTTACAATGGCAGCGGTCTTTTCAGGGTCTAAATCAACATTGGAATCAGCATAAAGAACGGTCAACCTTTCCCGATTCTCTTTTTTCTGTAGCCTCCGCTTCCATTTAGGCTGTTTGCGCCCTGTATAAATTAAACAGGCAGCACTCGTCCAGAAAGAGTTGTTCCGTGTCGTGAGGCGCACCTTAGGCCCGTCAATCTCTGCCAATTTGAACCGCATTGAAGGGGAACTTTGGTAAGTGAGCGTATAGACGCCTCCGATTTGAAGTCTCATAGAATTTTTCTGTTGGCAGGTGTAGGATTTTTCTGTCTACCATATAACATTATATTGTTTGAAGAGGGTTTTGAAGTACATTACCTTCAAAGGGTTTAATTCCATCCTCCCGTAAACGTAAAGTTCTAATGACCGTGGAAGTATGTTCAGGTCACTCATGATGCGAGCTTTCACCTCTTTTCTATCTTCAAAGGATAGCTGTTGGAGTTGTTGGGCAAAAGGCTTTTTCATCGGCGGCATCTCCTTTCTAATTTGCTAAAGTAAACCAAAAGGGCAGGCATCAATATCATAAACGGAACCGATGCAAGTATCCGATGGATTGGATTTTTGAATGCAGCATCCAATGTTTCACTATCTCCGAGCATATACCCGAAAATAGCACAAATTAGTAGGTAAATAAGAAGTGATTTCGTTTTTGTTTTCATTTTATTCGTTTGATTATTAAAGTTTTAAGTCTATTTATTAGGAATTTTCCCGCTTGTGTAGTATATTTGTATGCGATCTTTGAAATAGGATTTTCCCTCGTACACTGCTGGACTGTGGAAGTTAGGCAGTTAATCGTAATCGTCAATATTAACCCACCTGAGCCGATAACGTGAAAGGTTGTGGATTTTCCTTCTAAGCCGTTGCCATTTAGTTAGCGGTTTTCTGTCCACACCTCCAAGAGTTGAAGCAAGTTGCAACCGTAGAATGTATTCAGCATCCGAAAAACGCTGAACGTTTACGGTGTATTGTTTTAGTTTCTCATCAAAGGCAACACCCGTTACCTTGCCGTTGTCGCATGTAAAATCAAATGGTTCTATTCGTGCCATCGTTCCAGTGTTTAATATTCTGATATGTTTCCCTGAATGTCCTTTTTGAAACCTGAAACTTGATCGTACCAAGATATATATTGCTTCATATCATTGGCAAGTGCTTGCAGGTCGTTTGAATAGGTAATGAATGTAATACCCTCTGAATGGTCTTTGTAAACCGTTTTATGAATCAATGCATACTTTTTAGACTTCAAATACTTGCTGCTCAAAAGAGTGCTTTCCCATGCTAAATCTGGCCTGTTTGGACACAAAATAGCATAATTGTAACCGTTTTCCATTTTGTTTGTTATTAAGTGAATTTTTCTGATTGTACTGTTTGAATTTTTTCGCTCCCCTATGTAGGGATTTTTCTGTTGTATGGATTTTTCTGTTGCCTACCTGAAGCAGTCAGTATCCGCAAGCTCGTTTTCAATGCTTAATAGTTGAGCAAAGTTCAGGCAGTACGTTTTACATAGCTTTAACCGTCTTTCGAGTAGTTGAATGTCGTTTATTGTACCTTCGGTGTATAAGTCGCAAAGGTCGCTAAGGTCGTTTTTAAGGGATTGTAAGGGGTTTTTACACATGATAGTACTTATTACATTAAAAGGGTTTTTACTTGCGAATAGGACAATTTATTGCACCCGTTCAAGGGATTAATTCTACTTAGTCCTGTTATTGAATTGTAAGAGTAGGAACCGATTGTAAAAAAGGTATCCGTACCTACTTGTGAAATAGATAGCACTAAATTTGATAGCGATCCTTTCAATTCTGATATTTGCCAAAGTTGTGATACTTCAGTACATTGTCTTTTAGTTGCTTGCATGACAGTACTTTATTAAGTGAGTAGAATAATCTCAATAACAACAGCCAACCCAACGACAATATTCGCAATGATAGGTTGCTTTAATTCGGTGTCTAATTTCATGGTAGTATGGTATTAAAGATTCAGGAAGTTTGAAACGGTCTGCATCTTAGATATAGGGAATATCCAACCAATACCACAAGCAAGGTGTGAATTGAAACAACCCCCGAGCGATTTCAGGATTTCTTTTATTGGTTTGGTGTCACCTACAACGGCAAAGGATTTTTCTGAATATGGTACAACCTTCACGGATACAATGGTAGAAGCGCTTACTGTCTGTTTTATGGGTTCTTTTTTCGGTGTGGGTTCTGATGTTTTAATCAGTCCTGAAATGGTAGCCAAAGGATATGAACCCGCTTTATCTAATTTGTTTCCGTCAATGTCACATTTGAATTTACACATAGAAGCTCCAATCTTTTTAAATCCGTAAAAATTGTACCCTGTTGAGTCCCTGTTAATCTTTGCACATATCATGCCGGATACTATTTTTGCATCGGTGCTGCGTTCAAACCCGTTCAACGGGTGTTTTTCAATAAAGTCGTTTGATCGGATCTTAGACTCTTCATTTGCTATTTTCTGAAGTCGATCCCGTTCAATCCTTTCAAGTTCATACCGTTCATTTTCTTTTTGTTGAGCCAGTATTTTAGCGTCCCAAAGTTCTGTAAGTTCCTGCATTGTTTTCCCTGTTATTTGCTCGGTTACTTTATTCACGTTATTTTCAAAGATACCGTTAATTGTCACCGTGCAAACTACATAGTACATACCAAAGTAAGGCTGCATATAAATAGAAACGCCTCCATAGAATAAAGACGGATCAATATTTTTAGTCAGTTCCTTATATTCTAAGGATTTTTCTATTGCCTCACTTTTTGAATTTACACGGCACTGTCTAAAAATGCAGTACTCACTTGAATTTTTCTCGGTATGCCAACCAACTAAATTGCATAGGCTGTAAATGCGTTCCTTTTTTTCGCTGTCTATAGCGTTCCACTTCACACCGATTGAAAGGTTCTTATTTTGAAACAGGTTCTTATATCCGTTCAAATAATTCACAAGCAACTTAGAAAAAACGCCGTGTATTGTTATTTGAGTTTGATATTTAAACACGTCAAACCCGTTTTTTTGTAGGCTGTTGAGTTGTTCAATAGTCACACCGTTGTCCTCTATATCCCTGAGTATTTTATCGTCAACAGGCTTATTACAAGTGTTTAAAATATGCTTTGAATCAGTTTGACCGTTTGCGCTAAAAAGTACTTCGGCTGTTGTTTTTTTAGATTCCATTTTGTAAGGTATTAATAATTGTTTTTAAGTTCAAATAAGGCACTTTTAAGCCCCTTTGTACGACTTAATCCGTGAAAGGATAGCTACCAAAGGGACAAAGGAAAGCGGCTAAATACTGCCGTGATTCCGTGAACGCTTCCAATCGTGAAACCGTACCTCAAAATCAATAGGGTCGTTTCTGCGAACTTTTGACATTTCAGGATACACAGAACAAAAGTACTTGCGGGTTAATTTGCTAATTGTTTTCATTTTTATTAATTTTTAGATTGTAATTACTGAATAAACCGCAGCCGCCCAAACGATTAAGTTAATGACAAGGCAGCAAAGGAGAGAAAAGCGTTTTGGGGTCATTAGTCGAGCCTCCATGATATGTAAGCAAAACGGGCAACAGTCAGGCCTTCGTAGTGAGCTTTGATGTACTCAAAGTTCTGATTCACATTCTCAGTCGCATCTAAGACATTGCAGCCTGTTTTAACCAAATAGTTGATAACTGATTTTTTTGTAATGCGTTGCATAGTTGTAAGTATTAAAGATTAATAGATTAAGACAACAAAGATTTGATTTCAGAATAATTTAGTTTCTTATATCCATCAATAGCGGATACATAGCTAATTCCCGAATTAGAATCAAAAGAGTAGACACCAACGCTAAAGGTTGTATTCCCGTCCTGAATATAAGAAGTAAGGACTAAGCTTGCAGAACTTTGCTTTAATGCTGAATTGAACCACAAAGCGGATATTTCAGAACGTTGCTTGTTTGTTGCTTTCATAATAGGATATTTTTTAGTGAATGATTAATAGGACAAAGATCAAACGATCTCCTTGCTCATTAGGATTCCAAAAGAAATACCCGATAAAACAAGCATAATCCCAGATACTGTTAAAATTGCCAATCCGTTTGCAGGTTGATTGCATCCAACCATGAAAGACAATGTGATTCCAGCAATGGACAAAGCGATTGCAACGGTAGTGATTTTGGTAAGAATGTCGTAGGTTGAAGTTTTCATAATTGTAGTTTTTAGTTGTTTTGATACGTCAAAGATAAGGCAACGAACAAACCGATACAAATTAAAACGTATGTTACAAAACATGCTCTTAAAACACAAAAACGCTGCAACTTTCTATAATTCAACTATATAACCGATAAAACACGAAAGAAAGGGCTGAAAGATTATATTATTATGTTGAATAGACAGGAAAGAATTTGAATAAAGACGGTTTAAAGCGATCTAAGACGCTCAGAGTAAAAAGGCTATAATACTACCAATTAAGCCGTAAAAGGCCAGAAACAAGGGGAAAACAGCTCTAAGACACATTATAAGCCCATTAAGGCAGAGAAACACCCCAAACAACCTTAAAAGTAGATTGTTAGCACAATACCGGATTAAGGCTATAATACAGTCGTAATAGCCCAAAGTATGCGTGAAGGTCGATTAATGTTGAAAAGTAGTGAGAATGAACAAAAAAAAGAAGGTGAGAATAATGTGATTAATCATCCAAAGTTGCCTCTTCACGCATAAAAGGTATACAAGTTGCCCCAAAAGTGCCTGTTTATAGGCCTTCCAAGGTATACAACTACATAATTACTTAACATAGCACTGTGACTGACGATGTATACAAGTTAAGGCACGAAGGAATAAGAAGTCAATGGGAATAAGGGTTCAGAGGTATACAAGTTGAATAGGTGCTGCCCTGCCTGTATATATGCCGTCTGTATAGTATACAAGTTAACCAATGAACGAATGACATTGTAGTGTTAATCATGCTTACAACGTATACAAGTTGCAATACAGGACTATCTACATGCTCATCCCACTAATTAACTGTAGTCTGTACACTTATAACCGCATTATCTTCCTTATCATAGCACAATATCCAAGGTATTGCAGTATCTTTGTTATGCTATTCAACGAGATATACTAACATATCATGCAAAAAGAACGTTTTATCGTCGCTTTAAGGGTATCAGATCAGTCCATCTGTATCAGTAAGTCCAAGGTTGTCATTGCCAAATTCATAGGCATTGTATCCCTGACAGTTTACAGGCATCAACTAAAAGGCAACTATACAAGTGCTAAGTACCGCCTTTGGTTCGACCAGTCAATTGAAAGGATCAACAGAGGCGGCAACGGGTTTAAATAGGGTTCACTGTGCTGTCCAATTAGATTAAGGCTATCAATGTGGGCAATGAACTATATAATGGCTTAGAGCAGGGCAGGGATGGATAAGTGTAGGAAAGACACTTAATGATAGGGGGGGGGCGTGATACTGTCGTCAGCAAATTTCTATCATTTTCAAAAGAGCAAATGCTTAAAGTGCTCATTCTTAGCATTTTACCATTTTTTTTGAATTTAATTACGGATTTATGTTTGATTTTAAATATTGCGTTGTATATTTGCAAGAAACTAATAACAATTATTATGGACAACCTTAAAGACGAAGTAAGAAAGTCTCATCTCCCCAAAGTGGGTGACATTAGGTTCATTGAACGATTTGTCGAGATTGACGCAAACACTGGTAGGATGGTTAAAATCCTTCAGCAGTTTTCACTTGATTCCAATAGTGGGGAGTTTGGCGAATATAAATGGATTGACGTTCCTTTGATTAAACAATAAAACATCATGGACGAATCAGTAACTATTGGATTGGAAAGGTATAACAGCCTTATTGGACAGTGTGCGAAATTGCAGTCTTTAAGGGACAAGGGTTTTGCTGTTGAGGTTTATCTTCACGGCAGGGCGGACATTATTTTCATGGTGGATGAGAAAGCGGAGATGAAAGATTTGAAAGATGCATTCGAGAAAATCGAAAAGGAATGCAACGATGCGAACGCCAAGGTTCGTGAGATTTCGAGAATGACTGTTTCTCAGTTTAAGAAATTCAGGGAAAAGAATCAGTGGCACGGGTCTATGGTTGGCCTTGCAGGAGTTTGAACTTAAAGTAAAGCTTTAACTATGGAAGCATCGAGTTTGCGAATTGGGAATTATGTTTTAGACCGTGGTGGAAAAACATTACGGATTGACCACATAGATTTTTATAAAGTCTATATGGATATGTTCGTGGGATTGCAGTCCGTCCACCCACTGACTGAATATTACGGCAATTTACAGCCTATCCCCTTAACCGAAGAAATCCTGTTGAAGTGTGGATTTGAAAGAGACGCTGCTGGGTTTTTAGGCTCAGACCAAAGCGACACTGCTTTTAGGTCTAAAATCTACGTTTCAAAGCACGGGGTTAAATTTTTTCTATGGATTGAATGTGAGGACAACTACTTTTCTGAAAACGGAATAGAAATTGAATCTTTGCATCAGCTCCAAAACCTATATTTCGCCCTAACGGGCCAAGAACTTGAAGTATCACTTTAACTAAATCAATATGAAAAGAGAATCGGGTTATTATTGGGTGCGTGATGGGGTAAATTGGTATCCTGCAAGATGGGAATCAGAACCCCAAACATGGTTAGTCTGTGGAGTTGAGGATGAATATGCAGACTATGAATTTGATGAGATTGACGAACGCAGGATTGAACGAATAAACTAAAATTATGGAATCACCTAAAGGAATGATGGGAAACGGCACTGTAACCATTTCGTTGCAGAAGTACGAGTATTTTAAGGGCCTTGAATCGGAGGATTTACGAAGAAGGGACTCTATTGAGCGAATGATAAAATCAAAGCGGGATTCTTTCATGACTGACGAAGATAAAGCTTTTGGCAAGTCGTTGGTAGATTCCCTGCGTTCTGGTGAAAGCACCGTAATGATTCCTTTGTCAAAATACCGTCAACTTGTGGACTGCGAAAATAGTTTCAACGCACCCCTTCGAAATGACGGAAGTCGAATAGGCGACCTTCTTACCCAAAACGACAAACTTTGCATGAAGGTGCATTTTCTTGAATACCGATTAGGCTTTGCCCAAAATTTGACTCCACGGCAATTCAAGCACTGGAAAAAAACTAATTCGCAGTTTTAACCATGCCAAGAGTCAAGCCCCTGATTTTAGACCTCCCCAACCCTCCCCGTTTCGTAGCCAAGCCTGAAGTTAAGAAGCGTGGCAAAGGCCGTCCTAAAGGAATAATCCCGAAGCACACGAGAAGCGACAAAGGAACTCCACGTCCCCATGCCCAAATGCTGAAAGGCGAGATTGCCTCTTACATTCAGTCGAATAAGCAGGTCAAGAACCACGGAGGCGGTATGCCGATGAAACCCTACGACCATGACCTTTGTGTTGAGCTTTGCGACATGATCGGGGCGGGGATTAATGTGGCAGAGGCTCTAAAGAAGTTCCGTGTAAGTCAACCCGTCTTTCGCAGGTGGAGATTAGAGAATGCCATCCTTCGGGAAATGTACCGTGAAGCATTAATGTTCAAGGCAGAGGTCGAGGACGGCAAACAGGATGATATTATCTTAATGATGAAAAATGGCACAATCAAGGCCGATGTGGGGAAAGCCATGCTTCAAGTCCGTCAGTGGCGGGCGGAGAACTACTTCCCAAGACTTTACGGCAAGAATGTGGAAATCGGGATTGTTGACAAAACCCCGACCGCCCCGCTTCCTGTCGAGCTGATTCAACAAATGGTGGATAAATTTTAAAACCATGAAAACGATAACTTCTAAAAATGGCAACATTGTCAATATTTATGCAGAAACGTTTGAATACGAGGCATACGAACAAATAAGGAAACTTGTAGAATTTGAAGCCTATAAGGATTCTAAGATACGGATAATGCCAGACGCTCATGCAGGGAAAGGGTGTACGGTTGGTACGACTATCCGCATTACTGACAAAGTGACCCCAAATTTGGTAGGCGTTGACATTGGTTGTGGGATGTTAACCGTGAAACTGAAAGATAAAACGATTGACCTTCAAAAGTTGGATTCAATCATTGCCGATTTTATTCCATGTGGATTTAATGTACACGAATCGAAAAAGGCTGATTTTGATTTTTCAGATTTGGCCTGTGCCAAACAGGTTGATTTGAAAAGGGCATTGCTTTCAATCGGGTCGCTTGGTGGTGGAAATCACTTCATAGAAATAGAGCAAGGGAAAGACGGGTTGTATCTTGTAATCCATTCTGGAAGCCGTAAACTTGGCGGCGATGTTTGTAAACATTATCAAGACAAGGCTTTTCAGAACGCTAACGAGATGGGTAAGATATTCAAAGAAATAGCCGAAAGGCTGAAAAAAGAAGGCAGGCAAAAGGATATTGAACAAGAAATTAAGAACGTCAAAAAGCCGTCAGCCGACAAAGACTTGGCATACTTGCAGGGGGTTGATTTTGACAATTACATGAATGATATGCAAATTGTTCAGAGGTATGCTATTTTGAACCGTGCGACTATGGCGAATATTATAATCAAAAATTACGGATTAAGAGAAGATTCGAGGTTTGAAACAATACACAATTATATTGATTTTAAGCGCATGATTTTAAGAAAAGGGGCTGTATCTGCTGAATTGGGAGAAACGCTCTTAATCCCTATTAATATGCGTGACGGGTCGCTTCTTTGCATCGGCAAGGGCAACGAAGATTGGAATTATTCTGCACCACATGGGGCGGGGCGGTTAATGAGTAGGTCAAGGGCGAAACAACAAATATCCATGCAGGAATTTAACGACTCCATGACTGATGTATTTTCTACGTCCGTCTGTCTTGATACCTTAGATGAAGCACCGCAAGCGTACAAAACAATCGAAGAAATTAAAAACGCCATTACTGATACGGCTGATATTGTCGAAGTATTAAAACCCATCTATAATTTTAAGGCACATTAATGGACTACCAAGAAGCCGCCCCCGTCCTTCGTCAAGGAGGCCGTCAGAATTTCTGGCTCTTTCTGTGCTACATGGATTTCTCCTTTTTTCACGACCGAAGACGATTCTTAAAACCCATTGCCGAGATATTCCAAAAGGTCGTAGATTCGTTTATTGAGGGCAAAGGGCTAAAAGTGGCTTTCTCGATGCCTCCCCGTGGTGGGAAGTCCTACATCACTTCCATGTTCGCCGCTTATTGGTTAGGCAGGTTCCCCGAACTGTCGGTAATGAGGAACACTTGTTCGGCAGGTCTGTATGAGGAATTTTCCTACGCAACCCGTGGAATTGTAAAATCAGACAAATATAAAGAGGTCTTTCCTGAAATCGTACTCTCTAAGAATAGGCAGAACCTTGCTTCATGGTCTTTAGATTCTTCCCGTCAGTGCGCTTACTTTGGGGCGGGGGTCGGTGGGAACATTATCGGTAAAGGAGCGAACTTAGCAATCACGGATGACCTTTACTCGGGAATGACCGATGCCATGTCCGATGCTACCCAAACCTCTACCAAGATGTGGAAACAGTCAGAGCATAATTCACGTATGGAAAAATCCTGTCCTGAAATTTTCATCGGAACCCGTTGGACAATGGGGGACGTGATCGGTGAAGCGATCAATTCTGGTTCGGTTGATTATGTTATTACCATTCCCGCCCTTCAAATGGTCAACGGTGCGTGGGAAACGTTCTGTGACGATGTGAAGACCACGGACGAATATTTCAGGATTAAGGACGACCCACTCATGGACGAAATGGTTTGGCTCGCTGAGTACATGCAAGAGCCCATCGAAACCAAAGGTCTTCTACTGCCTAAATCCGAACTTAATTACGACACGGTAGACCATAAGTTGTGTTCTTACCGTTTTGCCGTGGGCGACCCCGCCAATACGGGAGGGGACAAGTTCGCCGTACCCTTCT
>Ga0209585_10000670_pt1 | contig 13278 bp, 11 predicted proteins | sample NGEPerone_FD_185491 | JGI IMG/M metagenome (GOLD analysis project Ga0209585, IMG submission 185491) | Arctic peat soil microbial communities from the Barrow Environmental Observatory site, Barrow, Alaska, USA - NGEE Permafrost154B-one... | ecosystem: Environmental > Terrestrial > Soil >... | reverse complement strand
TCCCTCTGACGCGAAGATTCCCTGCGGAATCTTCGCGAGCCACGGCGAGCCCGAAGGGCTCTAAGTTGCTGACCTGCACAAACAGTGCGCCTGGGCAGATTCGAACTGCCGACACCCGCTTTAGGAGTTCGATCTTGGTCTGCGGAAAACGCGCTGACCTGCGGAACCACGCGCATGTAGTTCGTGGAGTGACACCGTTCTGGGACGTGCGCTGACCACGCACTGACCACGGCCAAGCCGCGCGCCCGAACTCGCGAGCCCGCGAACCAATCGCCGAGCCGGCACATCAGGCTGGCGAGCCACTTCGCGCTCGCTCGCGTTGGCGGATGCTGACGCCTTCACCTCGAGGGCGGCGAGGAGGCCGTCCGCGACACCTGGTGCGCCTGGCCTCCGACCCACTCGTTCCGCGAGCGGAACAACAACGACGTGTACGACGCGGTCCAGGTGCCGTACGCCGAGAAGCAGAACGACCCGATCCTGGAGCCTCGCGGTGTGTACGAGGTGTCGGCGGCCGATCCGGCGGACCGGGGAACGGTCCAGTACGTGGAGTACACGATGATCCTGGGTGACGACGGCAACTACCTCGGGGGGTATCTGCCCGCCGGTTATGACCCGGACCGCGCCGAGCCCTACAACGTCGCATACATGGCCCACGGCATCTTCGGCGACGAGACCGACTTCATGATCCCGATCTCTGCCCCGATCATCCTGGACAACCTGACCGCCAGGGGCGAGATCGAGCCGACAGTGATGATCACGATGGGGAACCACTTCACGGGAACCGGCCTCTACTTCGCCTCGTACAACCAGCAGAACGCTGCCGACAACCTGGTGCAGACGATCATTCCCTTCGTCGAGGAGAACTACAACGTCTCGAACGAGCGTGAGGGTCGGGCCTACGGCGGGTTCTCCTACGGTGCGATGACCAGCTCGCAGGTCATGCGGTCGTACCCGACCGCATTCGGGTACTACGGCCTCATCTCCGGCGCCCCCGGCCCGGCGCTCACCGCCCAGGACTACGACGACTTCGCGGCGGCGGTCGGTACCAGTGGGACGTCGGTGTTCCTCGGCAATGGCTTCTTCGAGACGTTCCCCGACAGCCGGGAAGTCGTCGCGGACAACCTCCGGTCGCGCGGGATCCCCGCCGAGACGGCCCAGGTCCCCGGCGCCCATGATGGGAGCACGGCGAGCCAGCTGTTCACGATCTGGGCCAAGGACTACCTGTGGAAGAACGCGGACACGCCGGACGGCGGCACAGGCCGGTACTGGTGGTTGGGCCGTGTCCGGTCAGGCCGACGCGTTCGTCTCCGGCGGTCAGAAGCTGACCGCCGACCACTTCGGGTGGACGCCCCAGGTGCTCACCCCGCGGGCGGGCTTGTCCGCCGGTAGCGCCGTGGCCACCGTGCTCGACGGTGGTCCGGGCTTGGCCACGCCGAGCCAGCTGGCATCGGCAGACGCCGAAGGTCGGTGGGGGTCCAGCACGCTGGGCGCGGGGCTGACGCTGGAGGTTCCGACGGACACCCAGCCGGGCACCTACACCGGCATGCTGACGCTGTCCCTGTTCCCCGTCGACTGATCGGGGATCGAGCGAGAAGGGCGTGGCCGGCCAGCGCAGAAGCCGGCCGGCCGCGCCCGAGCTCGTGAGCGTCTGATCCTCAGCCGGAGACCCACCGCACGTGCACCGCGTGCGCCTCGGCGTCGTCGGGCAAGGACCGCACCGCCGTGCCCAGCGTCGCCCGGGGCCGTCGCCGCTCCGGTCAGGCTCTCTCGAGCCGGAGCATCGACCAGGAGACGGCCGGCAGCACGGCCGACACGCGGCCGTCGATGATCTGCGCGCTCTCGTTCGCTGCGGGCAGCACCGAGGTGTCGTCGTCCGCCGTGGCGAACCACCGGGCCTCGCCCGGCTTGTGGTGGTCGGTGCTGGCCATGGACACCGCCTCTGCGACGCGCAGGTCGCCGAAGCTGCGGACGTCGACGTCGAGCGTGAGCTCGGAGTCGACCGACCGGTTGACCGCGAAGAGCACCAGCTCGCCCGCCTCGGCGTCGTGCGTGGCCACCACGTCCAGCAGGGGCACCTCGCCGTGCTTCGGGGTCTCGACCGACGGGGCACTCACCACCACCTGGAGCACCTCACCACGCGCATGACGGGAGGTCAGAGCGAACGGGTGGAACGTCGTCTGCTTCCAGACGCGGCCGCCTGGCTCAGTCATGATCGGCGCGATGACGTTCACCAGCTGGGCCAGCGAGGCCGCGTGCACCCGGTCCGTGTGCCGCAGCAGCGACATCAGCAGGTTGCCGACGACGACCGCGTCGGCGACCGAGTACCGGTCCTCCAGCAGCACCGGCGCCACCGGCCAGTCCTCACCCGACGGCGGCTGGGACTCTGCCCGGTCGATGTACCAGACGTTCCACTCGTCGAAGGAGATGTTGATGCGCTTGGAGTGCTTGCCTGCGGCGCGCACGGCGTCAGCGGTGGCGACCACGTCCTCGATGAACCGATCCATGTCCACCGCTGAGGCCAGGAACGAGGGCAGGTCACCGTCGGTCTCGTGGTAGTACACGTGCGCCGAGATGAGGTCGACCTGGTCGTAGGCCTCGGTGAGCACGGCGTGCTCCCACGACCCGAACGTGGGCAGGTTCCGGCCAGAGGACCCGCACGCCACGAGCGTGAGGTCCGGGTCGACCTGACGCATCGCCCGGGCGGTCTCCGCGGCGAGGCGCCCGTACTCCTGGGCGGTCTTGTGGCCGGTCTGCCAGGGGCCGTCCATCTCGTTGCCCAGGCACCACAGCTTGATGCGATGCGGGTCCTCGGCACCGTTCGCCCGGCGCAGGTCGGACAGGTGGGTGCCGCCGGCCACGTTGGTGTACTCGAGCACGTCGACGGCGTCGAGCACCCCGGCCGTGCCGAGGTTGACCGCCATCATCGGCTCGACCGCAGCCGCGCGACACCACCTCATGAACTCGTCGAGACCGACCGTGTTGGGCTCCGTCGAGTGCCACGCCAAGTCCAGGCGACGGGGCCGGTTTTCGGCGGGGCCGATGCCGTCCTGCCAGCGGTACGCCGAGACGAAGTTGCCGCCCGGGTAGCGGACCGTGGAGATCCCCAGCTCGCGGACCAGGTCGATGACGTCCTGACGGAACCCGTCGCCGTTGGCCGTCGGATGCTCCCGGTCGTAGATCCCGGTGTAGACGCACCGGCCGAGGTGCTCGACGAACGAGCCAAAGGTGTTGCGGCGAACATGGCCGACGGCGAATGCCGGGTGGATGTCTGCAGTGCCACGCAGCATGGAGGTACTCCTAGATGTCCGAGGGAGCCGGCGTCAGCCCTTGACTGCGCCGGCCATGACGCCGGAAACGAGCTGCTTGCCGGCGAAGATGAACACGATGAGCAGTGGTGCCGCGACGAGGAACACGCCAGACATGACCAAGCCCGTGTCCGTCGTGAACGCGCCCCGAAGCTGCGGGATGACGAGCGGCATTGTCAGCTGCGAACGCATCACCACCGACGGCCAGAAGAAGCTGTTCCACGAGCCAACGAAGGTGAACAGCGCCAGCGTCGCGGCGGCCGGGCGCGCCGCGGGCATCGCGATCGACCAGAAGGTGCGAAACATCGACGCACCGTCGACCCGTGCTGCCTCGACGAGTTCGAATGGCAGTGCCGACTGGAGGTACTGCGTCATCCAGAACACACCGAAGGCGCCAACCAGGACCGGGATCGTCAGCGCGAGGAGCGAGTCGATCCACCCGAAGTTGTTCATCATGACGAACATCGGGATGGTGCCGATCTGAGCGGGAATCGCCAGGGTGGCGATGACCGTGAGGTAGAGCGCCTGACGGCCCCGGAAGCTCAGCTTCGCGAAGCTGAACCCGGCGAGCGTCGAGAAGAACACCGTCGAAGCGCTCACCGAGACGGCGACGAGGACCGAGTTGGCGAACGCCATCCAGAAGTTGAACTGGGAGGCGCTGAGGACCTCGCCGAAGTTGTCGAGGAGGGTGAGGGTCGGGAACCAGGTCGGCAGGGTGCCGACGGCCTGTGCGTTCTCCTGGGTGGTCGATGAGCCGTACATCGCCGAGGCATACAGCGGGAAGACCGAGACGACGAACACGCCCGTCAGGACCGCGTAGGCGACCCCGCCAGGCCTGCGGCTCGACGGGTTGTGCCCCCGCACGGGCCGACCTCGTGCAGCACGCTTCTGCGCGTACACGGCGGCACCCCGACCGGCGGTGTTCTCGATGAAGCCGGTGCTCATCGGTGCACTCCTTCCTTGGATTCGTCGGCGTCGGCCGCCCGTCCGGCGGCGGACGTCGTCGGCCGGCCGAGGATCGTGGCAACGCCTGCCTCGCGGGCCTTGCGCTCCGACTCCGCCGCTGCCGACCGCGCCCTGCCGATGACGGCGTTGCGCTGAGTCTTCGAGGCACGGGTCGTCTTCGTCTTCGATGACGAGATCGAGCGGGTGAGCAAGAAGTTGACGAGGGAGAACACGGCGATGATGAGGGCGAAGATCCATCCGACTGCCGCGGCCTGTCCTAGGCGGTCCTGCCAGTCACCGAAGGCGAGGTTGTAGAGGTACAGCACCATGGTGGTCCATTGGTTGTCGGCGCCACCGTTACCGCCGCCGGTCCCACCGCCGTCGAACATGCGGGCCTCGTCGAAGATCTGCAGACCACCGATCGTCATGGTCAGGATGACGAAGATCATCGTTGGGCGGATGCTCGGGATCGTGACCGAGAAGAACTGGCGAGCTCGGCTCGCGCCGTCGATGGTGGATGCCTCGTAGAGCTCACGCGGCACGGCCTGCATGGCGGCGAGGAGGATCAAGGCGTTGTAGCCCGTCCAGCGGAAGACGACCATCGAGCCGATGGCGATGTGCGACAGCAGGCGTTCCTGGAAGAACGGCGAGCTGACATGGGTCAGCAGGCCCATGTCCTGGAGGTTGGGCACCAGGAGGCCGAACTGGCCGAAGACCTGACCGAAGATCATGGCCGTGGCCACTGGCATCACGACGAACGGCACGAGCACGCTCATGCGCCAGAACGTCCTGGCACGCAGGTTCTGGTCGAGGACCGCGGCGATGAGGAGCGCGAGGACCAGCTGCGGGATCCCGCCCCACAGGAAGATGGAGAAGGTGTTCTCGAGCGAACGCCAGAACAGCGGCTGCCGCAGGACCCAGGTGAAGTTGTCGAGCCCCACGAAGTCGCCCATGCCGGCGCGGCGGTGCCAGTTGTGAAGTGCGACGACGACGTTGAAGAGGAGCGGGAATGCCCCGAAGATCGCAAAGAGAATGAAGAACGGAGAGATGTACAGGTAGGGCGAGATCTTAATGTCCCACCGGGACAGCCGCCGCCCCCACCCCACGCGGCGCGATATACGCGGTGCCGCTGAATTGGATGCCATGTCTGGCGCCTTCCGTGAAGTTCGTCTCGTTGCCGAGCGGCGCGACCGGGCCTGCGACCAGCGTGGGCCGCCAGTCACAGGCCTGGTCGAAGCCGGTCCTCAGATGGGATCCGAGGACCGAGCCGCGTCAGGCACTAGTTGGCGGTCTCGAAGCCGAGGGCCTCGAAGTTCGTGACCGCCGAGTCCCAGGCTTCCTGAGGGGTGGCGCTGCCCGACTCGACGAGTCGGATGCCGTCCGTGACGAGGGTCTGGATGCCAGCGAAGTTCTCGCCACGGAACCCACCGGCGGCGGCGTCACCGGCGGCCGCTGCGAGTTCGCCGTAGATCTGGCCGACGCGCTGGCCGCCGAAGAACTCGTTCTCGGCCTCGGAGATCTCGGGGCTGGACATGGCCTCGACCTGCGAGGGGAACTGGCCGGTGGTTTTGAACCACGCGACCGCGGCCTCCGGCGAGGTCAGGTAGTCGGCGAGCTTGACGGCCCACGCGGTGTTATCGCCCGTGGCGGGGACGGCGAAGAAGGAGCCGCCCCAGTTGCCGCCGCCGTCGGGGAACGTGCTGGCGATGCGCCAGCCGTCGATGCCGTCGGCGTTTTCGGCGATGATTCCGGTCATCCAAGCCGGGGTGACCACGGTGGCCCACTGCTCGTTCTGGAAGCCGGCGCCCCAGTCGGCGTGACCGATGGCGATACCCGCGGAGATGCCGTCCTCGGCCGCCTGGGCGAACATCATGAAGAGGTCCTTCACCTCGGTGTTGTCCGCCAAGTTGTACGGCGCTCCCGACTCCGGGTCCTCGAAGGCGGCCGGGATAAGGTTGATCGCAGCCTGGAAAGCGTTGGTCAGCGAGTCGATGAAGTAGTTGTCGTTGGCAGCGACGTACTCGCGGCCGGCGTCGAGGAACGACTGCCACGTGGCGTCGTCGCCCCCGATGAACTCACCGAACGACTCGGGGTCCGTGGCCACACCGGCGGCCTCGGTCATGTTCTGGTTGAAGGCGATACCCAGCGGCCCGATGTCGGTGCCGTAGCCGGTGATCATGCCGTCGACCGAACCTTGGGTGACCTTCCAGTCGACCCAGCGGCCGGGGATCTCCGGAAGCTCGACCCAGTCCTCGGGGATGGCCATCATCTCGGTCCACCAGTCGAGCTCGACGAGGTGGACGTCCGACAGGCCTGCGCCGTCGGCGGAGAGGCCGTTGCGCAGGACCGTCTGCGCCGAGGCGCCGTCGGGGAACGAGTTCACGACGACCTCGATGCCGTACTCCTCCTCGAACGAGTCGAGCAGGTCCTGCGGGAAGTCCATCCACGCAGCGACGGTGAGCTGCTCCGGCTTGTTGTCCTCGCTGGGCGTCTCAGCCGTGCCGCCCCCGTTGCCGCCGCCTCCGCAGGCGCTGAGGATGAGTGCCGCTACGGCAGTGACCGCTGCTGCGCCGGCGAACCTGATGTTGATCCTCATCATTGAGATCCTTTCGGGATTCCTCGGTGGATTCAGTGGGTGGTCGTAGGAGTGATCGAAGCGACGGCCCAGGCCGGCAGCTCGATGTCGATCGTGAGGACGCCGGCGGCGTCGACGGTGAGTGTGCGGCGGTCGAGATCGTCTGCGACCTTCTTGAGCTCGGCGACGTCCTGACGCGAGAGGTTGAGCGGCTCACCCCTCCGGTGCCACGCCTCCGCGACGTTGCCGTGCTCCAGGTCGAGGATCTCGACGTCGTACACGGCGCCGGCGCTCAGCCCGGCGACGACGTGCGTGATGCGGCGAGCCGGGCCCTCCCCGGCGTGGCGGCGGGCCTCGGCGTAGCTGTTCGCGCTGCCGACCGACGTCGTGCCCATCGACTCCGGGTAGTTGAAGAACACGGCGGCGACGGCGTCGTCGGCCGTGCGTGTGATGACGCCGTGCTCGGTCTGCAGCGCGATCGTGTGGCCGAGGCGGTTGAGCATCGCCATCGCATGGAACGTCGGCTTGTGGATGCCCTGCTCGTTGACGAAGCCGAAACCACCGTGGAACGGGCCGATACCGCCGCCGCCCTCCTCGAAGACGTCGGTGAACGTCCAGTAGGAGATCGACTCGGCCAGGTCCTGGCACTGGAGGAACGCGCGCACGATGTACGTCGCGGCGAACACCGTGTCGTGCATGTGGTCACGGCTCGACGGCGACGTCGACCACTCGGTGATGTGCAGCTCGGCATCCGGGTACGGGCTCTCGGCGATGATCGTGCGCAGCATCTCGAGGTCGTTCCGCGTCGCGTCGCGATTGCGGCTGATCGGACGGCCCACACCCTGGGTGTCGAACGCGTAGTCCGTGGGGTACAGGTGCGTGGAGAGGAAGTCGATCGGAAGGTCGCGCTCGGCGCAGTACTCGATGAGCTCGTGGATCCACACCGGCTTCCACGGCAGCACATCGGGGTCCGGCGCCTCGGCGGTCGTGGCCTCGACGGACTTGTCGTGGAACTCGCCGTCGTACCGGGCGTCGGGAACGAACACCGACGACGAAGGGCCGCCGACCTTGAGCGAGGGATCGATCCCCTTGATGGCCCTGACGGTGGCCTCGTAGAGCTGGAAGTACTCCGACCGCGTCCCGGTCCAAAAGTGGGGGACGAGGTTCGGCTCGTTCCAGACCTCGAACGGCCAGGTGCGTACCTCATCGAGACCGTAGCGCTCGATCCAGTGCTCGACCGTCGTCGTGACGAGCTCGACCCAGGCGCTCATGTCCGTCGGCGGGCTGCAGTGGGCCTTCCACCAGAACAGGGTCTCCGTCTGCGTCGCGAGCGCGCCGGGCATGAAGCCGAGCTCGACGAACGGGCGGGCGCCGGCCTCGAGGATCGCGTCGAAGACCTTGTCGACGTAGGCGTAGGTGTAGACCGGCTTCTCGAGTGTGGTGGGCGGGCCGAAGCCGCCACCCTTCGAGGCGCGGTAGACGAACATGTCGTCGTGGAAGACTCCGTGGAACCGCACGTAGCGGGCTCCGAGGACCTCGACGGCCTCGCGGAAGTGGTTCTGCCAGTCGACGCGAAGCGCTTCGTTGGCCCGACCAGCGCCGAGGCACTCGCTCCAGACGTGCCGCAGCGCAAGATCGGCTGGGGAACGGCCGTCGATCAGTAGGGTTGACGCCGGTGCGTCGACAGACACGCAGACCTCCTTTGGTCGGCAGGGCGGCATCTGTGCGGCCCGAGGGTTCCGAAACTATTTCGGAACGAGTATCGTGGCCTGATCGTACCGCCTGGCGATAGATCCGCAAGATCGAGTGGCCTGGCTGCACTGAATGTTACGCAACCGCGAAATTCTTTCGGACTCAGGGGAGTCTCATGTCGAGCGATCCGGTCCGGCGGCGGGCCATCCTGGCGGACGTCGCAGCGGCCGCCGGCGTCTCCAAGGCGACCGTCTCCAAAGCGCTCAACGGCCGCGACGACGTCTCGGCAGAGACCCGCGAGCGCATCCTCGCCGCCGTCACCGAGCTCGGCTACCGGCCGACGACGGCCCCTGCGGCGACCTCGGCCCGGCGAGCACTCGCCGTCGTCTTCGACATCCCGGCCTCGCCGTACATCCTGGGCGTTCTCCAGGGCGTGCTGGCCTCGGCCGCCGACGGGCACGTCGACCTGCTCACGCGGCTGGCCCCTGAGCGAGCCTCACGCACGCAGCGGGCCGTCGCCCGCGAGTGGGTCGCCGACCAGCGCGCCGTCGGCGTCGTCGGCATCATCGGGCTCACGCTGTCGGCGCCCGACAGGCTCATCCACGCCGCGAGCGACGCAGCCCTGCCTTTCGTCATGGTCGACCCGGTGGACACGCGCCACCGCCGCATGGTGAGCGTCGGGTCGAGCAACTGGGCCGGCGCGCGCACCGCGACGGAGCACCTCATCGGCCTGGGGCACCGGCGCATCGCGTGGATCGGCGGCCCCGAGGGCTCCGATGCCGCCCGCGACCGTCTCTATGGCTACCAGGCGGCGCTCGACGTCGCCGGGCTCGAGATCGACCCTGCCCTCATCCGGTCGGACCAGTTCGCCGTGGCCCCGGGCGCTCGGCACGCGCGCGAGCTCCTCACCTCGGCGAACCCGCCCACCGCGATCATGGCCGCCGACGACGAGATCGCCGTCGGCGTGCTCGCCGCTGCCCACGAGCTCGACATCCGGGTGCCGGACCAGCTCAGCGTCACCGGCTTCGACGACACGCCGCAGGCGGCGTGGACGACGCCACCGCTGACGACCGTCCACCAGCACCTCGAGGGCATGGGACGGATGGCAGTTCAGACAGTCCTCGAGATGGCCGAGGGGCGTCGCCCGGCGTCGCGGCACGTCGAGCTGGCCACATCACTGACGGTCCGCGCCAGCACGACCGTGGCCCCTCACTGAGCCGGCCGCGCGGGCGCCCCCTCGGCACCCGCGGTAGGCGGCGGCGCGGTGGACTCGCGGACGACGAGCGTCGTCGAGAGCTGGACGTGGTGGGAGTCGACGCTCTCGCCGCGCGCCAGCTGGAGGAGGGTGCGCAGGGCGACCCGTCCCATCTCGACGATGGGCTGCCGCACGGTGGTGAGCGCGGGAGCCGAGGAGGTCGCTGCGGAGCTGTCGTCGAACCCGACGACCGACAGGTCCTGCGGGACGCGCAGGCCGTGCCGCTGGGCTGACGCGAGCACCCCGAGGGCGATGGAGTCGGAGGCTGCGAACACTGCCGTCGGGGGATGCCGCTGATCGAGGAAGTGATCGGCCATCTCGAGCCCGGCTTCGAAGGTGTGGGCCTGCGAGCGCACCAGGTCGTCGTCCACGACGCCGCCGCCCGCACGCATCATGCTCAGGTAGCCCTGCAGACGTTCGGACGAGGGCAGGAACGTCTGCGCACCTCCGGCGAACGCGATCCGGCGGTGTCCGAGGTCCAGCAGGTGCCGGGTGGCCTGCACCCCGCCGGAGAAGTTCGTCGACGCGACCGAGACCGTCGAGTCGTCCAGCGGGTTGACCGGGTCGATGTGCACGGTGGCGAGACCGAGCGCCCGGAGGAGGTGCCGCTGCTCGGCGGTGGGTTCCGAGGTGACGATGATGACGCCGGTCCGGTCCCGTGCCGCCTGGCGGCGGATCCAGGCCGGCGAGAGCGGGACGGTGCCGCTGGCGGGGACGTCGAGCACGTCGACCAGCACCTCGACGTCGTGATCCCTTGCTGAGGCGACGATGCCCAGGGCGTCCGTCTCGTGAGAGACCGGTCGCGCAGCACGGGTCCGTCTACGACACCGACCGCATCGTCACGGTGCTGCGCGCCGGGCTCGACGCCCTGGACGCCACGGCGGGATGAGTCCCCGGCGGCTTGCGACTGCTCGACTGCGGAGGTCGGTCGTCCTTGCCGTCGATGGCGCACCTACGACGAGCGCCGTTCCCTCCTTGAGCTCGGCCCGCGACCTGCCGACACCCGCCTTAGGAGTTCGATCTTGGTCCGTGGAAAACGCGCTGACCTGCGGAAATACATGCGAGTAGTTCGCTGGTTGACACCGTTCTGGGGTGGGCGCTGACCACGCGCTGACCACGCCGGACGCCGCCGCGAGCCTCCCTGCTCGCGCAGCGCGTCGAGTGCCTCCGCACCCGCCCAGAGATCAGTCGGCGTCAAGTCTGCAGTCAAACGCACCCGAAGGCATCCCCGCCTCAACCCAGGCGCTCCACCCGTCATCCCGCACCGGATTGAACCACTCGACCCTACTGAGGAGCGCATAGTGGACGGCAAGACGTTGGAGCGCCCGCCTTTGCTTGTCGTCAAGAGATGCAATCGGGTGGCTCTTCAGAAGTGCCACCTCGGTCATGTGCGCGTCCTTGAGGACCATCTCCGCTTCGCCTCCGCTGAGGTGGTCGTCTATCGCTGATCGAAAATCGCGCGCCTGCGCGTCTGCAAGTTCCAGGTGGCGCCTTCTCGAGATGATGCTTGCCAAGAACCTTGAGGCGAGAGCAGAGGAGTGCTTCTGCCACTCGTGCAGGATTAAGGGAGTCACGACGATGCCAGTCCTGCAGTTCCTACGCATGAGAAGGTTCAATAGTGAGGCAGAAGCAAGGGCGACCGAACTGCTGGATGGATTTGCCGCGCTGCGCGCGATACAGGCGTCCACGACGAGGTAGGCGCCGACTGTCATGCCCGGGCGCTCACGGCTTCGATGTACTCCCAGTCCGCCGCCTGCGCAACGTCTTCGAAGTCGACGGGCCAGTCGCCGAAGGAGCCGTTCTCATCGACTTCGGCGGTGAAGATGTCCGTCGCCCCGTCATTTGCGTTCCTGCTGAACCAGTTGACCGAGACCTCGGATGGCGAGAGATCTCCTCGAGCGATGAACGTTTGGATTGAACGAAGGAGGAGCGAGCTGTGCGTCTCTGAAATCACTCGCACGCCACGGGCCGCGGCCGCCACGAGCAGCCGGGCCATAATCACTTGAGCGCGCGGGTGGAGATGGATCTCAGGCTGCTCAACGATGACAATCTGACCTGGCCTGGCAACCCGAAGCGCCAGGACGACGGGGAGGGTCTGGCTTACTCCGAAACCTACATCCGCGACACTCACCAGATCGTTCGCGCCGCCTTGCTGCGCATGCGGCATCCGTCCAACCAGCAACTCAACCGACGAGTCGTCAACTCGCCGAGCTACGAGTTTCCAGGTGAGGCCCAACTGCTCCAAATCGCCGATGACGTCACTAAGGACCCGGTCGTGCCGGTCTCCAAGAGCGTGGACCACGCTTGCTACATAGGTTTCGAACGTTCCCGGAAACGTGTCCTCGACGGCGGTCCGGGGATACGAACGCTCGGGATTCCCGCGCAGACCCGGAACATGGATAATCTCTCGCGCCAGGTTAATCCAACTTACGGCGTCAAAGCCGGCCGAGAACCGAATGGAATCGGCTTCCGACGTAGCTACTTCAATATGAGGCTCGAAGAAGCAGCGGTTTCGCTCGACATTCACTCGATAGTCAGAGGATGGCCGCTGCCCCCGCTCGCCGCGTGCGCGCCAGAGCATCGTACCGATTTCCCGCGCCTGCTCGCCAAACTGCTCGTTAATCTGCGCTTCGGCGCGACGAGTCAGTGGATCGGTAATCCGCAGCGAGGCATCGCCGACCGTCGCTTCGTCGACGGCTAGCCGCAGACCACTACCGGAAGTCGCAAACGTAAGTTCGCGGGCATTCTGGCCGACACGCATGCCGACCGTGAATTGCTTCAGCCGTGAGGTCGACGACTTGGCCTTGCTGAGGAGTTGGTCCTGCAGGGTAAATCGCAGGTTTGGTCCGTTGATGAGTAGAACGCCGGGATCGAACGTGGCCTCGATAGTCTGCTTTAGCAGGAGCAGCGGCTGGAAGAAGCTTGACTTGCCGGAACTGTTCGCGCCCGAAACGATGGTCAACGGAGCTACCCGTAGTCTCCGGCGCTCACGAATGGACTTGAAGCCAGCGACTGAAAGCTCTAGGTCATGCTCCACGAGGTCAAGGGATTCTCCCCGCTGGACTTGGATCCGCTCGCTTCGCGCCATACCCTGACTCCGCTCTCGACGGTGGCTCGGGCGACAACCTACCGCGCGCTGATACCGCCGCGGGTCTCGCACGACGGGTTCTGCCCAGTGGGTCTCGCGTGCTCCGGCACGCGGGCCCCGTCCATCGGGGGCCACCCCGCCCAGGGCAGGCCGACGGAGCACGACCGACCGCGCACGGTGGCGCCGCAGGCATCGTGGAGATGCAAGAAGAGTCTTCGGCCCGTCATCGCTTGTCGAGCGCGCGTTTCACCGGGCGGCAGTCAGCTGGGCGGCTCGGGCTTCGGTTCGGCGTCTGACTCGAGCCGTTCGATCGCGTCCCGCAGATGCTGAGCGTTGGCCGGGTTGCCGAGGAGGTAGTCGGTCTCGTCCTCGGGTGCCGAACATTCCGCCAGGATCGCCTCCGCACCGCGTGCGAGGC
>Ga0209585_10000669_pt1 | contig 13282 bp, 15 predicted proteins | sample NGEPerone_FD_185491 | JGI IMG/M metagenome (GOLD analysis project Ga0209585, IMG submission 185491) | Arctic peat soil microbial communities from the Barrow Environmental Observatory site, Barrow, Alaska, USA - NGEE Permafrost154B-one... | ecosystem: Environmental > Terrestrial > Soil >... | reverse complement strand
CATCAGGGGCGGACACCCGGTCGTCGTCATGACCGTGGCGGCGTTCGCCGATTCGCGCGAGGAGTGCGACGGTCTGCTCGCACCGTTCGACGAAGGCGTCGGGCGGCGCGGGTTCGTCGAAGACAAGGCGCGCCGCGAGACACCGCAGCACGCGCTCTTCGAATTGACCGGCGCGCGGTTCCCGGTGGGCCGGCGGATCGCCGCGGACTGCCTGTGGAGCGAAAGCGAGCCGTCGCTGCTGCTCGGGGCGCTCGGTTCGGCGCTCAGCGTCGCCCCGAACGCCTCGGCCTGGATACTCGTGAACATCGGCTCAGAGCAGCCTCCGCTCGTCGCTCCCACTCCAGCGGCGTTCTCCATGGCGGGCCGGTTCTACGTCGCCGTCTACGCGGTCTGGGACGAGAGCGAGGCCGCGGCGCGCAACCAGGCGTGGCTCGGCGAGACGATGCGCGCGCTCGAGCCCCTGGCCTCCGGTCGCTATATCGGCGAGGTCGACCTCACTGCGCGTCCGGAGAGCGCCCGCAGGTCGTTCAGCCCTGCGGCCTGGCAGCGACTCACTGCCGTGCGCGATCACTACGACGGCGAGCGCCTGTTCGGCTGGTTCCCGGGCCTCGGCTGAACTTTGCCATAGTGCAAGGACGCGGACTCGGCCTCAATGACGCCGAGCAAGGCCCTGCTGGCGAGGTCGAGGTGCTCTGCGCGCGGCTCGCGGGTCGTCAGCACCCGCTGCAGGGGGGCGACAGAACTGACGAAACCGACGAATCGCCGACCAGTCATGAAGAGACTCTCGCGTACTACTGTGAGTTGCCGCACCTCGCCGCTGGTCCGGGTCTGCGGACACGGGTCTCGATCCGGCCGCGCGAGCCGGGCTTGCGGGTCGAGGACTGGACATGGGAGGCGCGGAGGGTCAGGAGTACACTGCGGGGCGGGTGATCGGGAACATGATTCTGAGGCCGGAGGGAGACGCGATGTACGTCGGGACTTCGATTTCTGATGTCAGCCCGGTTCTGCTGGTTCTTCTGGGCGGGGTGCTGACGATCGGCGGCGGCCTTGCGGCGCAGATCTTCACTGCATGGCGGGAAAGCAACGAGAGGCGCCGTGTGGCCGAGAACGAGGCACTGCTTTCATTGCAGGAGCAGCTCCTCACCCTAGACTCTATCTACTCTCGATTGATGGCACGCATCAATGATCCAAGAGACGGCGCTTGGGCCAATATCTCGAATGCGGACTTGGTTCACATGTGGTTTGAGAGCCTGAATCGCGCCCGGGCATACGGAAGCCGTGTGCAAGATGAGTCTATACGCAGCAGGTTCCACGATCTGTACTTGTTGATGGTGGCTTGGATTCTCGTACTAGGCGAGAGTCCAGACGTCAAGACCGCGCTATCGAAGGACGTGCGAGAAGCACTCGACCCGCTCATCGACGCCGTCGGGGAGAAGGTCCGCGGCACGAATGCCTAGCCGGTGGGCTGTTGCCCATCCTGTTGCCACACCCCACGCCAACCATCCAGAGCGCCGACCGGCCGGGCCCCACCGTCACGCCTGAAGGGGCTACTGAGCGCCCTATTCTGTAGCTGCTCAAGCCCCCAGGGCGCACGCTCTCGGCCTGTCACGCCGGAGGTCGCGGTTCGGGTCGCGTGGCTCATGTAAGGATCCGGGCGTACTACTAAGTGTCGTGGCACCTTGAGCGTGGTCGGGGCCGGCTGACGGGGGTCTCGACCATCCGCGCAGCGACGCGAACCACACGACGGAATCGACAAAACCGACGATTCACCCGCTGATCTGTCGGTTCTGACGAATGTGTCACCGACTCGCGAGAGCCGCCCGTAGCATCGCATCGATCTTCTCGGCGGCCTCTTCGGGCGCTGACGATCCCTATCTATGCCACCATCTCCGCCGTGTGATCCGCCACCGACGTCGAGCGAGGACCAGCACCACAACGATGATCACGATGATCAGTATGACGAGCCAGATTCTCATCTCTTCCGCGCCAATCGGCCCGTGTCGGAGGCGTCTCCTTCGTGCCGTCGGCAATCAGTCTGCCCCTCATGCCGTCTCGTTGTTACCCGAGAGCCGGCGTCGTGAAGTTTCCCGGGCCGCGGCGGCGGAAGGCGTGCGGCCCTTCGAGTACCACCCTGCTCCGCCCTGCGATTGGGAATGCACACAGATTCGGCGCCCTGTTTAGTCACATGCCGCGGATGGTACGAAGAACACTGTGGCCGGTCGTGAAGTCGGCGTCAGCAGCGAGCGGAAGGCGCAGATCTGGTCAAGCTGACGACGCCAACAGGCAGGAGAGGAATGTTCGCGTGGACATGATGCCGATCCTGGTCACCGGGGCGAGCGGCACAGTGGGGCGCGAGGTCGTGCGACTGCTCGTCGAGGCGGGCGCCGAAGTGCGCGCCGGCCGACATCATGCCGGCGATGCCGGCGACTTGCCGGCCGGCGCGCTGCCGGTCGACGTCGACTTCGACTCGCCGGCGACACTGGATGCGGCCTGTCGCGGTGCCGGCGCCGTGTACCTCCTGACGCCGCAAGTGCCTTCTGCGACGGCCTACGTGCGCGCGATCGTTGACGCTGCCTGCAGGAACGGCGTCGAGCGCATCGTGCGCCACTCGATGCACGACGCGCCGCACGGTCGCGACGCCCTGAGCCGCTGGCATCGCGAAGCCGAGGAGATCGTCGTGTCGTCGGGGCTCGGCTACGCCATCCTGCGGCCCAACGCCTTCATGCAGAACTTCGTCACCATCTACGCGCCGACGATCCGCAGGCAGGGCTTCTTCCGCCTCCCGCTCGGCGAGGCGCGCCTGAGTTCGGTCGATACTCGCGACGTAGCGGCTGTGGCCGCCGCCGTCTTGCTCAGTGGCGAACACGACGGCGCTGCCTATGTGCTCACCGGCCCGGAGCCCCTGACGGGAGAGGAGATGGCGGCGACCGTGGCAGCAGAGATCGGCCGGCCGGTAGAGTACATCGACGAGCCCGAAGACGCGGGCCGGCCGCCGGCGGGCGCCGAGAGCATCGTTGCCAGCGCTGCGCTCGTCGAGTTGAGCGCCGAGATGCGCGCCGGCAAGCTGGCGGCCGTGAGCGGCGACTTCGAGCGCCTCGCCGGCAGGCCGCCCGCGACCTTCGCGACCTTTGCGGCCGACCACCGGGCAGCCTGGGCGTGACGGCCGTCGCAGGGCAGGGCCATGGATACCCAGATCGTCGTCACCATAGTGGCCGGGATTCTCCTGGTCGCAGCCGCGATCGGGACGGTCTACCCGCTGCTACCCGGGAGCCTCCTCGCCCTCGTCACGCTGGTGGTGTGGGCCTGGATCATCGACTCATGGGCGGCGTGGACGGTCGCGGTGATCGGCTCTCTCCTCGTGGTCGCAGGTTGGTCGGCCAGCGCGGTGCTGACGGGGCGAAAGCTCAAGCAGCAGAGGTCCCCAAGCGCTCCATCGCTGTGGCCACGGCGTGCGGCGCGGTCGGCGAGCGCGCAGGCGAGGTAGGTCTTGCCGAGCCCTGTGGCGCCGGTGAGGATGACGTTGCCGGCATGCCGCAGGAAGCCGAGCTCGGCGAGGTCGAGGAAGACGCCCCGGTCAAGTCCCCGCGGCGTGCGGAAGTCGGTCTCCTCGACCGAGGCCGTGAGCTTGAGCTGCGCGGCCTTCAGGCGGCGCGCCAGGCGGCCCTCCTCGCGGGCGCTCCACTGGCGCTCGACGAGCAGGCCGAAGCGCTCGGCGATCTTGACCGCCAACAAGAGCTACGGCGAATGGGCCGAGGTCTTCTCCGGCGACGCGGTGATCGCCACGGCGATCCTCGACCGCCTGCTGCATCACTCGACGACGATCTCGATCAAGGGCGAGAGCTACCGCCTCAAAGCCAGAAAGAAAGCCGGCCTCACGACGCTGCCGGCATCGCGCTAAGGGGGTCAACTTTCAATCGTCACGGAGGGGTCAACTTTGGACCGTCATTGACACGGCACGATGCCGCACGTCGACTCAGATGCGTACCGTGACCGGGGAGGGGCCTCGTGCGACGTCGTCTGATCTTGCTAACCGCGGCCATCCCGCTGCTGCTGATGCTGGCGCTGCCGGTGGTGGCACAGGCGGGGACCACCAACAGGTGGTCAGTGAAGGACACGAAGGGGCATGTCCGGGGCGTCGCGTTTCGTGATTACTCTGGGTATAGGCCGCCGTACTTCATGGGGCGCGTGTACAACTCGTCCGGAAGCGAAGTGGGCTTCTCGCAGTGCGAGGGCTCGACGAGCGGGTCCATGAGAAACATCGGGCTGTGGCTCGCGGATGGGAGTGGGGGACAGGGCATCGGATTCGTCAAGCTCGGCACGGATCGTCACTCCGCCCTGATCTATCCCTATGCCGCAGCGCACGTCATCGGTCGCGCCGTTCTCCGAGACGCGAGATGGTCCATTCAGAAGCGCTCCGGTGGCGCTTACCACTCCGTCGGATGGGTGCCTTCGAGGTGTCCCGTGACCTTCGCTGCGGCAGCCGGAAGGATATTGCTCTGGTAGGCCGACGATTGAGCGAGACAGTCTGGCTACGGGGTAGCCGTGTTCTGCGGCTTCTGGCTGCCGACAGACGCGCGTGACTTGTCCCCCGCGAGCTGCGGCTCTCGAGGCAAGCATTCAGCAGCTGTATGGCGAGCTGCGTGAGGTGTGCTCGCGATACCGAATAGCGGCTCGCGAGTCACTCCGCATGGGCGACGGCCGTTAGCCCGACCGGTCTGTGACTCCTATGCGCCGCGCAGCGAAACTCACACAGGTCTTGGAGACCTCAGTCGAGACAGCATCGCTGCAAAGTGCAACACCTTCGCTGACGCCGCCGACGGCACGCCGATATGCCAGGCTCAAAGAGCTGTCGGAAGTCTCGCCGACCTCGGCGCCGTCCGCGGAGATCACCTTCCACCCGGGTTCGATGACCTTCCAGGAGACGTTCGTGGGTTCGTCGCTCCTGGCTTCCTCCTCAGCGCCGCGCGAACGGCGCCGGCGTGGCTGGGCTGCTGTGCTGTCGGCTCCCCATGAAGGTGCTCCCCAGGCAGCCGCACGAACGGCGGCGGCGGCTCGGTCGGGACTTGGCCGCGCGAGCGGCGTTCACTGTGGCGCGACCGACACCATGCGTGGCTGCGCGACGGGGCTTCCGCACCCGTACAGGCCCGCTCAGTAGCGAAACCGCCGCGCGACTAAAAGGAACCCAGCTGGTTTGAGCGATGTCCGCTACGGGTACGCAGTTCGCTGGGCGTAGCTTCGACAGTGAGCGGCTAGCCTGCAACCGAGGGGAGTCCAAATGAGCAGCGCGAGCGATATGGGTGGATCACCGTGGCAGTATCCGGGTGACCGGTATTACTATGGGTGGTACGAGCAGCAGCAGCAGCTGCAATCCCAGCCAACCGACGGCGAGATCAAGTCTAACGTCGTCAATCGCCTACGGGAGAATCTCCACACCAAGGATCACGTTTTGGTAGTCGACGTCAAGAAGGGCGTGGTTGTCCTGACCGGCGAGGTGTCCTCCTCTGTGGCGAAGCGAGCGGCCGGAGACGACTGCTGGGACACCCCCGGGGTCGTCGATGTCAGCAACCAGCTGATCGTCTCAGCCCGTTCCTGAACCAGCCTGGGATTGACGGAGCCACTTTGTGGAGTTTCGCAGTCCTGCCCGGCGCCTCCCATGGCGCTAGGTCGAAGGTGCCTTGGCCTATGCGGCGCTAGCGAGAACGTCGAGCAGACCGTCAGACCGTCGAGGATTTTCGGTGGGAACGGCGGCGAGGATGACACTGGCGTAATTCGTTCGGCCCAGAGCATCCGGCGCAGCGAGGCGAGCGCGTCGAGGAAGCTCGCGGTCGCCTTCTTCGGATACCACGGCCGGGGGATCCAGCTCACCGCCGTCCCGACGGTCGGGATGTACCAGGTCCAGATGGCCGCGTAGAGCTGAGCGACGAGATCCTTGAGCCGGCGGGCGTTGTCGAGCCACTCGCGGTAGTTCTCGAGCTGGTCATCGGTGAGGACCCGGGTCTTGGTGGTCGATCAGAAGTGGCGTTGCAGTTGACCGCTTGACGGCCCGCTCAAGCGCTCGCCTCTGCGAGCTCCCTGAAGGTCTCGAGGTCCTTCTCGACGCGGCGGTTCATCCAGTGGCGCACGGTATCGGCCTTGCCCTCCCAGGCCGCCGGGTCGTAGTCGAGCTGGTAGGTCACCTTGGTCATCTTGGCGGCGAGCTTCTCAAAGCGGACCTCGCCGGTCTCGCGGCCATCGATGGCCCGCCAGGTGACGCTCTCGTCGCTGACGTGCTGCGCGATCTCGGCATCCCACTCATAGGTGTCATCCTCGACCAGCGCGACCCAGTGCAGGTGCTCGTCCTCGGCGACCGTCACCGTCTCGATGGTCTCCATGAAGGTGGGGTAACTCTCGAACGCCGTCCAGGCCTCATAGACCTCATGGACGTCTGCCGCTACCTCGATCGTCTTGTCGATGAACGCCATGGCTTCCTCTCGTCATCATGGAACGTGTCACGAAGGTACCCGCCGCAGATGGCCGCGAATCTGTTGCCCCCGCGCGGAGAGCCGTGACTCGGGCGTTGCCTGCCAGGCGCCCATGGGTAGCCTACGAAGCAGTAAGTCGTGGCCCTAGCTCGAGGCGACCTCTGCTCGAGCGCTGCTGGGCAACACAGGGGGGCGCGCGACGCAGGCAGCAGACCGTCCGCGAGCCCGACGCGGGTGGCCGAAAGGACAGGCGCGAGTGCCACTACTCGATGCGACCGTGCGGCGACGCTTCGCCGAGCTGGCGGAGAAAGCCGAGCGGCTCGCCGCGCTGAGCGAGCGCGCCGACTCCGGCGCAGGTACGATCCCCGCCGCCCCCTTCTACGCCTGGGTGACCAACGTCCAGAACCTGCTGGCGCGCACCTTCGGGCAGGAGGGCCTCCACTACCGCAACTTCGTGCGCCTCGCCAATCGCTTCACCAGCGACGAGAGCGAGTTCGCCAGCTGCCGGGCGGCCTTCCTCGCGGCGCGTGAGGACTACGAGGGCGGCTACCTCTTCAACGTGCGCGCCGCCGCCAAGGCGGAGGCCCTGGCCGACCTGCTGGCGCAGGCGAAGGCGCTGCTCGCCGCCGGCGCCCCCGCAGTCTGCACTGGCTCGCCCTCGCGCCGCTCTCTCGCTCCACAAGCGTCGCGCCGGCCGCTCGGGTGATCCTGCTTGGCACCGGCGCTTCTGGATTGAGCGTCGGCCACGTGAGGCCTGCCCCGCTTGTGACGGTGAGCTGCGTCAGACAGAGGAGCGCCACCGCGAGTCCAAGGGCGGCTTTGCTTCCCCAAGGACTGCCAGGCTGACCTTCGGTTACTTAGAGACCGAACGCGACAAGTACCGCTCCCAGTCTTCCGAGGTGCAGTACGTGGGCTTCGACGAGCTCACCCAGTTCGCCGAGTCCGAGTACCTCTACCTCTTCAGCCGCCTGCGCCGCCATGCCTGAGCGGTACCAAAACGCCGATTCATCACGCCGCGACCGCTCGTCAAGTGGCGAATCGGAGTCTTGGCACCCCTCAGGCGCCAGCGCAGTGCAGCGTCACTCGACCCTCGAGGAAGAGTTCGAGATCCGCCAGAGCCGTGATCGCCGTGAGAAGCGCCTCATCGCCCAGCGCGCGGCGGGACTGATAGACGACGGCATGAGCGTGTTCCTCACCGACGGGACCACCGCCTACGCGCTCGCCCAGTGCCTCGTGCACCGTCACCTTACGGTGATCACCGGTGCACTCAACATCGCAGCTGCTCGTCGGCAGCGCCGGCATCGGGGTGATCGTTATCGGGGGACGCCTGCGCGCGACATCCTTCGATACCACCGGCCCCCTGTCGGTGGATGCAATCCGCAGCCTGCACGCCGACGTCGCCGTCATCAGCGCCGATGGCATCACGCCAGGCGGGGGCGTGCGCGACTTCTCGCTGGACGATGCCGCCTCGGCGCGAGCGATGAGCGAGAGCTCGGCCAGCACCCTCGTGCTGGCGTCGCCCGGGAAGATCGGCTTCGAAGCGCGCGTGCGCGTGCTCGACTGGCCGGAGATCGACACGCTGATCACGGCGCGCCTCTCCGCACCCTTTGCTGAGGCCCTCGCCGGACGGGGAGTGCAGGTCGTGCTCGTCGCCTAGAGTCGGCTCAAGCAGACCGAGCTCCGTCGCCATACCTCTGGGCCGAGAGGAATCGCCGCCCCGACCCGCGCTTGCAGAGGTCTTTCAGACCTGTGGCTGCCCTCAAAGGGCGCCACGTGCAGCGTCTTCAGAGCACGCGCCGACGAGAAGCCGCTGGGGGACTCGCAAAACTGTCCGACGAAGCGACCGTGCGCCCCGGCGCACCGCAGCCCGAGCGCAAGACTGCTCCTCGCGCCTTCTGGGGCGCGCGGGGCGCCGGCGATGGCCAACCCGTCGCCGACGCCCAGCCCTAACGAGGTCCTACCTGGGGATCCGCCGGCTGCCTCAGGCCGCCTTGCCCAAGCTCAGATCGGCGACCTTGGTCGAGTCGAAGATCTCCTCGACGCCTTCGACAGGCTTGGACCAATCGATCGCCGGCGGGAAGATCTTCGTCAGTTCCTCCTTGAACCACAGGTCGAAGGGGTCCTGGGATGCAGCGAAGCCGGCGTTGCCCTGAGCGGGATCGTCGCCTTCGATGTAGAGGCCGACGATGTCACCCTGGGGTGTCGACTGGAGGGTGAGGAGTTCCTCGGACACGTGGAGCCTGCGGCGTGACGCCGTGAACTCGTCGCGGTGATAGGCGTCGGCCACGAAGGCCCTCGCCCTCTCAGTCGCGCCTGGGGCGAGAGGAGCGCACAGTGCCATGCCTCGGCCCCTGCCCTTGCCGGCCGGGTCGATCCATGCGGCGACCGTCTCGGGCGCTGGGCCGGGCATCGGCTGCGTGAAGTCGGCGCCGTGGATCTCCTTGGCGGCCTTCGCCATGTAGCGATCGATGGCAAGATCCGGCGACCCCAGCTTGCCGAACGCCTCCAACACGTCGCCCTCGCCCTCGAGGTAGGCGGTGACGTAGTCCCCCATGGGCGTGTGCTGCAGGTACGCCCTCTCCATAGTGATCCCGGCGCGCCTGCGAGACTCCTCGTACTCGCGCGGACGGGACTTCAACTCGTTTGCGATGTCTCTCGCGTCCTTGCCCGGCAGGACCGGGAAGGTCAATGCCATGCGTGACATTCTGGCGCCTCCTAGTGAAAGCTATGCCAAGGGCGACCGAACAGCGTCTCTCTTGGACAGACACGCCGGCCGGGATCGGCCGGTATGCGGAGTGTCCCCGGCAAGAGGACCGTCGAGACGAACAGCCGTTGGCGCTGTGGTGGACCTAACTAGACAGCTCTCGAACTTTCGCCCTGAAGTCCAGCGTCTGTTAGATACGAATATTGTAGCTTAGACGCGGAGTCTCTCACCCGGGGGCGCCGCCATTTCGCATAGGCGTAACTCGCTTCAACTGCGCCGCTCAAAGAGCAGGCCGCAGCGCACACCTGAAACTAGGAAGATGCCAACGCACCAAGCGTGGATGAGTGAGAAGAGCATCGCTGCATCCTAGAGAACCGCTGGTCAGATGGCGAATCGGGGTTTTGGTACCCCTCAGGAAGGAGAATCCACTGTGATACGAGAAGAGATGTCGAGGCTCTTCACGCTTGAGGAACGGCACCGCCGGCTGCTCGCGCGGCTGTTCCTTACGTTGGCACTGACAGTTGTGGTCTTCGCCGCCGGCGCCATACTCACATGGGTATTTGAGAGCGGGCAGAAAGGCGGGGATATACACGGATTCGGTGATGCGATCTTCTTCACCATCGTGCAATTGCTGACAGTTTCGTCGCAGATCAAGAACCCGCTGACGGTGGCTGGCAGGATCGTCGATGTTGGCCTCCAGGTGTGGGCCGTCTTCGTCGTTACCGTAGTCGCGGGCAGTTTCGCCACTTTCTTTAGCTCAGGTGACAAGGACTAGTCGCGGGCACCGGTAGAGCGAAGGCACTCGCCGGTTGTTGTGACGTATAGGGGCTTGGCCGTACACCTATTGGCCGCGGCAACTGTCGATCTCGACTGGTCGTCTCGTCGGCCGAGCAAGGGAAGATGCACCGTGACGGCTCTAGTCGTCCAGGACTATTTGGGTGGCGAGCTTGACGGGTGCAACTATCCTGTTTCACGCCGCATCTCGCCGACACTCGTGAATCAACCCGCTGAGCCGGTCTATGCGATGCACGACGCCCTCGCCCGCGGCAGGGGCAGCGCTCCTAAGTGATGCGGATCTGACGCGCGTTGGACGGTTTCTTCGCAGGTTCTCCCTCGATGAGCTTCCCCAGTTCATCAATGTGCTCAAGGGCGACATGAGTCTGGTCGGCCCGCGACCGCTGCGGGCGGCAGAGGGCGAGCTGTTGAAGGACTGGCACAGGGCGAGGCACATCGTCCGGCCAGGCATCACCGGTCTTTGGCAGGTCCAGTCGCGACGTCCCATCTCGTTTGACGACATGGTCCGGCTCGACCTCCGCTACGCGAAGGACTGGAGCTTGGGTAGCGACGTTCGGATTCTGCTCGGGACGGTGAAGGCCGTACTGACGTCGCGGCCGGTCTGAAGTCGGCCGGTGCCCGCGCCGTAGTTGCCCGAACTGACAGACCGCGTCATGGAAACCCGCAGCGTACAAGGATGAGTCGTGGCACCTCCCGGCGGCCTCAGGGGCTAGAGCCGGAGGTGTCGACTAGGTCGGACGGCGCTCAATCGCGGAGCACATGCTGAGCTTGCATAGAGCTGGTGTGTCTAACGGTGCGCGAGATCGTCGGGCAGCCAGTAGGGCAGTGGCTCCTCGCGGAGTCGATCGACGACCGCCCGCGCCGCCCTGGGAGTGGGCGCAGTACCTCCGGCCCATGAATCACACCACGATGCAAGCGTGCGCGGATGACGCCGCCACTTGGCGGCAACTCGAGCATCCAGGAAGTCGATCAGTTCCGCGTAAGAGTCGAGGGCCGGCTTCATGTGGCTCCAGTCGGGCTCCCGGCTAGCGTGAACGATGCCGTTCCTGATGGCGTAGACGTGCTGCGCGTAGCGAGTGACGGGGGAGTCCGGCGCCGTCCAGCTGCCGCCAAGAAGCGCTGGCAGTCGGGTGGCCAACAGGGTTCTGAAGGGCGTGTCATCGCCATCGATCTCCTTGGCCGTCCTCCCCGCGTCGACCATGAGCATGCGGTGGAGTCCCCGGAACAGGCCCTCGATTGCAGTCTGGAGTAGAACGATGGCCTCGGTCACCTCGCCGCGGAGAAGCTGGCCCACCGCCTGGACCGCGAGACCGCGAGGGACGAGGAACGGGTGTGAGACTTGGCTGGCGTCGGCTTGCAGGCGCCGGCCGAGAGCGTCAGCCGTTCGCCTGTGCATCTCCTCGGGGTCATAGCCAGCGAACACCGGGTTGTACTCGCGCGCGTGCAGCCTCATCTGCTGAGCATCGGCCAGCTCCCCCGTTTCGAGGTCGACCTGGAACCAGGTGATGCTCGGGTCCAGAGAGTCTTTGACTAGACGACGCGCGTGGGTATTGCGCGCGATCATGCGCGTCGTTTCAGCGAGCATGTTCACGGCCTTGAGAGAGCGCTCAAATGCCACGGTAAGGGTGGCTCCTTGCCGCACCAGACCACGGTCATCGTCAGTGAAATGCACGTTGCCTGTGCCGGCCATCACCCACGTTTGACTTGAGGACCCCGCGCTCAGGTCAGAATCCTCGCCCAGAACGGCGGCGAGGCCGCTCTCGTAGGGCTTCAGCAGCGCGTCGGCGGGTGCTACGCGCACGCGGCGGACCGTCAGCTCAACCCAGGGAGGCTGCTCGGAGTCGTCCGATCGGCGAAGGGTAAATCCGGCTCCATCCGCCAGCGGCAGGTCGAAGGGCAGGCGAAAGGCGAAGACCACCGGCATGATCTCCTCGGCCCAGTACTTGCGCGGGAGAACGTGCTCCGGGTCGCCCACTCGAACCCATCTTGCCTGCCGCGGATACGAATCCACGCTTTCATACTATCAGCGAGCGGCATCGCTCCCACGGCACATACAGAGCTCCGCATCCGTTTCGCTTGCGCGTGGGTCCACCACGCGACTCCTCTGCCTCGCGGCCCGCCCGTCGCCATGAGCCGGCGCCCTGGCCTGCGGACTGTCTGCCAGGCCTTCATGCAACGTGGTCGGCCTCGACCCCATAGGCGGCGAGCGCCACAATTGCCAGAATTGACAGATTCCGTCATGGAGACTCTCGCCGTACAAGGATGAGTCGTCGCACCTCCCCGCGGCCTCGATAGCTCGGCCGGGGGTATCGACTGAGTCGAGCTTGTCCTCACCAGCGCGACCACGAGAAGGCCTCGCCCTCTGCGTCCTCGTCGGAGTCCGGCCAGCCGAGCGGCAGTTCGGCGCGCTTGCAGGTGACGCCGCAGCCGCGCACGATCGCCTCGACCTGCGCGCCCGACAGGGTCTTGTGCCGCAGAAGCGCTGCCGCGAGGCGAGGGACGGCGAGCTGCACTTCCGGACGTTCCAGGACCTCGCGGGTCCCCTCAAGGTAGTCGCGGGGTTGCAGCCGCACGCCGTCGACGCCGTCCCACGTACAGAGGGCGGAGAAGTCCGCGTTGTCGTGATCCGTGCTCCGCGCTGCTGGGAGTGGCGGCTGTTCCTCCACCCTCAGGAACACCCCGGCGGCCGCGTGGCCAGCGAGATTCTGGATGGTGTCCGCCTCGGCCAGGAAAGCTTCCGCCAGGTCGTCGTCGAGGCCGAAACGCCAGGCCTCGCTCCGTTCACCCAGCTCGACCACGCCGTCGTGTTCAGCCGTCGGGATGATGGTGACCCGGACCACCGGGTTCGGCGGCCACACCGCGTGGTCGACGATGGCGTGACCACTCTCGTGATAGGCAAGCGCCAGGAGTTCCAACACCGGGCAGTCGGTTCTGTCAATTCCGTCAGCCATCAGCCCGCCAGTGCCCTCCTAAGTCCGGCGTCGATCTTCTCGGCGGCCTCCTCCTGCATACCCGGCATTACGTGGCTGACACTCCGCTGCAACCAGTCAACCCAAATACTTGGGCGCGGATGGCACGTGAAGGGTCTGGTTGCGTCCCGTCGTGGCACCCACCATGCCCGCCGCGTCTGCGCGTATTCATGCGGATGGCGATCCTGCCCAGCAGGCCGGTAGCGCGCAACTGAGGCGACAGAACTGACGGAACCGACGGATCTCGGGCTCGACCCGTCATGCAGGCAGCCGCGCGTGCTGCTATGAGTTGGATTACCTCCCCGCTGTCCCGGCTCTTCAGCGAGGGGTCTCAACCTAGCCGCGCGAGCAAG
>Ga0209585_10000668_pt1 | contig 13284 bp, 15 predicted proteins | sample NGEPerone_FD_185491 | JGI IMG/M metagenome (GOLD analysis project Ga0209585, IMG submission 185491) | Arctic peat soil microbial communities from the Barrow Environmental Observatory site, Barrow, Alaska, USA - NGEE Permafrost154B-one... | ecosystem: Environmental > Terrestrial > Soil >... | reverse complement strand
TTCACTCGAGTTTGAATCTAAATGCAGTCGCCATCGGTATTGGGCTTGAGCACATTGAGTACGAGCCGGAACAGTTCCCCGGTCTTGTCTACCGGTTGTCAGATCCTAAAGTGGTCGTTCTTTTGTTTAATTCCGGCAAACTGGTTGTAACCGGCGGCCGAACGCCCGAAGATGCGGCCAATGCAGTCGATCAAATCGTTAACACGCTTAAAGGCCTGAGTCTTATATAATTGGCCGCTGCGCTCCTTGGTCCTACTGCAGTATGGCGCCCTCCTGCTCACAGAACTTTCTTAGCTCCCGCAGGCGCTGTGCTGCGTCCGTAAAAACAGTCAATAATTGCCTCTTACGAAGAAGACCGCACCATCGCCATATGCGTGAATCCAGACTAATTGTGCTACAGTGAGGGTGCCCACCCAGTGGACCCGTCCGTCGTTGTTAACTGTTGAACGTGCAATATCTACATAATGCGGGCCCGCCCCGTCGTTTCGTGCAACTAGAGTCACCTGTTTGTCTGCCAGTTGTTTGCCTACGTTCGCGTTGGCCACGAATTGATCGGTCTGCGTGTCAACAATGAGTTCACCGTATCTGTAATCCCCTATCGTTATGTCAAACCGCTGAATGGCTGAGTCGTCCGTTGACGCTGCTGTTACCCCTGTAGTGGCTGTCAGTATGCCTATAAGGACCAAACACAAGGCTAAACCTCGATATTACAGATGGGTTTGTAAGCATCCTGGGAATTTCAAACGACCTTACGTATAAAGAACGATTAGACGCTCGGACCCTCTCATCATTTGGTGATAAAGAGTTTGTCTTCGCTCCGTATGACGCGCACCAGTTAAGAGAAATTCTCGATGAAAGGGCGAGAGAAGGTTTTAAAGAAGGCGTGCTTGACGATACAGTTATTCCGCTTTGTGCAGCCCTGGCCGCCCAGGAACACGGAGACGCCCGAAAAGCATTGATGCTCTTACGGTATGCGGGCGAGGTTGCCGTTGAGGGGGGCGGTGACGCCGTTGTTGAATCTGACGTAAGAGAGGCCCAAAAGCGTTTAGAATCTGATAAAATCGTTGAGACAGTCAAGACGCTTCCGTATCATCAAAGACTTACGCTTTACGTTATCGCATCAAATGACTCGAAAGAAATCGGGACCAACGAAATCTATGAGCAATATAAAGCGATGTGTGAGGAGTCCGGCACAACTTTCGGTGAGAGGGGCCTAGATGCGACAATCCCTCTACGATCTCCGAATTGGCTTTCTCGCCGTCTTCCTCAAAATCGAAATTCGGTGCGGTCATAGGTCTACTTCGGTTCTTAAAGGGTTCGTGCACATTCTTCCAAACTCAACGTTTTCTACTTCAGCCATTTGGCTCATCTCCTTTGTGGCTAATCCGTTAAATCGTAATCTATATAACCTTGTTGATTTGTTATCATTATCATACATAAATAACAATGAAGCATAAGTGCTTAAATGAAACAAATGACAAAAGCTAAGACAGATATGAATATGGAATATCTTATGAATTACACGACATTGCGTGTTCAAAAAGATACGAGGGCGCGTCTGTTGCGATACATTGCCAAACGCATGACTGAGGAGGAGGGTAAAAGGATCACCGTTGATGACGCACTTATGGAGCTGCTTGACCGTGCTGGCGTACCTTAACAAAAGAATAGCAATCTGCTACAACATAGATTTCTGATCAATATTTAACATTTTTAAAATCGGAAGGCCGGGTCGATATCCGGAGACTGCAGCAGGTCCTCGGACACGCGTCGATGAGCACGACGGCGGTATATCTTCAAATTAATGATAAGGACCTTCACGAATTGTATGCGCGCGTGCCGTTTTTGGTGCAGCATAAATTAAAAACGTCGGTAACACAGACAATTTTTACATCTTTGTATCCAATTATTAGCTATGGAGTACGAAGAACGATACTTTCGAGAGGCGCAAGCCCCCGCTTACTGGTTTTTCACAGCAAGACACTTGTGGCGGGCAGCACGTTTAGTTCGTGCTCGAATTGTGAACGACGTGCCCAGCGAGGGGGGATATAAAGATGAGCGACTCATTTCCGCAGACGAAGTTAGCCCAAACCAACTCCTACACGCCTTCGTTAGTAGAGATTTAAGGACGTTGTTCAATCAACCAGTGAGTACGGAGCGCTCAAAGGCGTATGAACTTTACCCTGACGAAGTAGAAAAGGTGCTGCTTAATATCCCCAAAATGCCGCGTAAAGAGTATAGAACGGGCCACGAATGTTACGGAGTCTATATATTCCTCGCGGGGTTGGCGGTCGAAAATATTCTAAAGTGCATTTGTATAGTAAGACACCCGGAACTGACGAGTAGCCCTAAATTAAGGCCTTTTGATGAAAAGCCAAAAAGCTCGTCCCCCAATAAACGAGTAACGATAGACGGAAGGATTTACAAGATAGCTTATAAGCTGGACAATAGGTTAGACACGCACGACGTCTATAGTCTCGCGGTCGACAAAAAGAAATTACATTTAACACTTAACCGTGACGAGAGGAGAATTTTGAACAAACTTAAAGAGTACATTGTATGGGCGGGCAGATATCCCATTCCCGGCGCGTCCGGAGCTCATAAAAGTCATTTGGAGGGGGAAAATAACCCATATAGTTCAAAGAACCGTACGAAGTTTCCCAAAGACGATAAGTCGATTCAGGAGCTTTATCATCATTTACTGAATATACTGAACGATGAGCTAAGAGGCCGACTGTCCAGCGAAGAGATTAGATTCTAAAGTGGATTTTGACTAATAGCAATCATCGTCTGATCAATTTTGGTGACAACAGAGCGGATTTTGAAACAATCTTAGCACATAAGTAAGAAGTTCAACGCAACAAAGAAGCCTTAAAAATTGACGCTAAAAAACGAACGAATCGGTGGTTTGAATCGTGTTTGCACTATCACGCAAGACGATGGATTGAAATGCAACAATAAGGTGTAAACTATGGAAAATGGCATCTTCAAAAATCATCGTGACATAGCTCTTCTTGTGATTCTGATGCTCGTGGCAGCCGTCGCTATCTTCGTACTGAACTATGTCACTGGAAGCTCTACACTCGCTATTTCGGCAGTGGCGTCATTCGCGCTGGTCCTTGTAACCGCTGTGTTAGCTTTGTACACGCACCACTACACAGAGGCAGCAAACAAACAGGCGGAAGCGACGAATAGGCAGGTAGACGCGCTGACAAATCCGATTCTTAATGTTGATATACACGTCATTGAACGTTCCAACGTCATTGAACTTCCAATGGAGAATGTTGTCGGTGTACCCCCTACACCCGTCGCCCTCGAAGTGTTTATTCAAAACGTCGGACCCGGTAATGCGTGTGAAGTCACGTTCGATGTCAAAGACAATTTTACGTTTGTTGTCGGGGGGATGTTTCACAATTTCAACGAGTTAAATACTCTACGCTTAAAACGCTTGGCGCCGGGGCAAAGACGGTCACTCGCATTGATAATTCTTTCCGAAAATGCTGACAGAATAAACAAATTAGGCGAGATGACGAAAAATAAGATTACGGTTACGTACAAGAATGCAACAGGACATTCGTTTCCCGAGTCGTTTCTCCTAGATTTTAGCTACAACGTTCAGCTAATCATTGATTTAAAGAGCATACCCTACACCCCTACCAGAGCCCCTCGTCGCGATGAACGTCCAAAAACACCTGCATATTCGAGGCCCCTACTGGATTTAACCAAGAGAGATTTGACCGAGCAAGAAAATGAATTCCTTCTCGTTATATACGACTGTGTAAAAGAGAACGATGTTACCCGACCCATCACAAGAAAACAGCTAAACAAACTTACTGAAAAGATTGGCGTGAATGAGCTTGATGCGTATCGCTATACAATGCTGCTCAAGGCGTTTGGATTGGTAGAAGTAGACTTCCTGTTAGGAGGAGCAATTGCGGATTTGAAGCTCACCTCGAACGGTGTGCTCTATATTAGAAGGCTTGGAAGCGAGTAAAAAGCCGTAGGCTATAAGTGAGGCCGAGCGGGCGATGGCATAGGCGGGCAATAACTGAGGCGCCCATAGTGAGATTCGAAGTTGCAAAGGTCGTGCTGGTGACTTGTTCTGGTTGCATAACTAATATGCCAACAAAGCGACAAGAGCGGGGATAGAACTCTAAACTCCGCAAAGCGAGAGAAAACTCATAAGGCTCCGACTTATTTAGTCGCCGAAGGCGAATCGGAACGATTAAGCCCTTAGTGCCAACCTCCTCAACTATTATGCTAGCTGCTGAACATTCCCCGAACTTTTTTGCTGATTTTGCACTACCAAGACAGGAACTGTTAGAGATTCACCACTCCACAATTTCCCTCCACAGTGCAAAAGCCAATTACAACTATCCAACGATTCGGCTGCCTCACTATCTCTCACAGCTCGCAGGGATGCCAACGCGCATTTATCAAACGGTTCACGATGGGGCGCTCGCTTTCCTTGTCGTTGTCTCACCGACTCGCAAAGCTGTGAAGAAATGTGCAAAAATATCGGAAAACGCCACTAGAGACACTAAAAGCCTCCGTCTTCACACGGCGGAGGTCGGGTGTTCGAATCGCCATCTGCTGAAGCGTCTTTGATAGATAGGGTTGTTATCTCAGGCTTCCGCTATAGTCGAAATCCCGCGCTCATTTTGAAACCCGAAATATCTGATCGGCAAAGCTTTCGAGCTCTTGCTCGTGCGAACGATTCTTTGCTTATCGACGCTATTCAGTACGTCATTCCATATTTGCTCGGTCAGTACTTATCTGGACTTCAGACAAGAAACAACGTTTCGGTGATCGCATCGCACACACACTCGTAGTGAAAGCACGATAGGGGCTTAGGCCTCTTTCTTTTTTTCGATTGATTAACTTAAATTCATTTTAATTTAGATTGCGCGTTGAGGCAAGATGTGATAACCTTAGATATTAAGACCACGTCCTCGTTAGACGTTTTACAGAAATGGACTTGCTAGCATCATTTCCTTTTTTTGTGAAATTTCCTGGTGCTTTACTTTGAAAGAAAACTTTAAAAAGTAATGATAGCCCTATAATTTAAAAAAAGGAGGTGAAAAACGTGGACGAAGAAAAATGTGCGCAATGCGGAACGCCCGCCGTCCCAGGCGCTAAGTTTTGCGAGAGCTGTGGTGCACCGTTAGCCGCCGCTTCTCAACCAGTTGAAGGTCCGGCAATTATAGAGCCCGCTCCGACGTATGCAGCATACGGTCCTGAAACGCAGTATCAGGGTGTCGCCATTCGTTTTATAGCTCTTCTCATAGATGTCATTATTTTGGGGATTATTACCAGCATACTGTCGGCTCCCTTCGTTGCATCAGCCATTTCGTACGATCCAGCAACTGGTGCGCTTATGATTGGGGCAGCATACTACGCGATCCTAGCTATAGAATTAGTGATTTTCCTGCTGTACTTCATGCTTCTTCTTGGGCTTTACGGGCAATCAGTCGGCATGATGCTCGTCAGGATTAAGGTCGTAAAGGAAACGGATAGCTCAAAGATCTCGTACGGAGATGCGTTGGTGCGAACGATTCTTTTGCTTGTCGACGCTGTTCCGTACGTCGTTCCCTTTCTGCTGGGCGCAATACTTATCTGGACTTCAGACAAGAAGCAGCGTCTCGGTGATCGCCTAGCGCATACAATCGTAGTGAAAGCACAATAGGGGCTTAGGCCCCTTCTCTTTTTTTTGATTGAGTAACGTAGTTCATTTTACGTCAGATTGCGCGTTGCAGGCACGATTTTAGGAAAAACGATAAGAAAAGGTTAAAAGGAATGCTCGCCCTGTCGCTTAGCAAGAGCAAAGGAGGTGAAAAATGTGAACGGAGAAAAATGTGCGCAATGCGGCACGCCCGCGTCACCCAACGCGAAGTTCTGCGAGGGCTGTGGCGCTCCGATCGCAGCGACAACCCAAGTAATGCAGCCAAGTGTTCCCGCTACGCAGCTCAAAGAGTTAACATATATTCCAGTTGTCCAAGCAGCTAAAGTTGTCGGAGTGATTGCTGCAATAATATTCTTTATATATGGCCTTTTTGTGGGGCTAGGCGTTGGCGCTTCAATCAGTTTAGTTCCCGGTGTCTCTGGATTCTCTGGAGTATTCGCGGCAATTGCGATTATTATCCTAATGCCCATCTTCGGTTTCATCGTAGGATTCGTCGGAACTGCAATTGAAGCACTTATTTACAACTGGATCGTACCAAGGATTGGCGGGATTCAAGTCCGCGTCAAGTAGAGCATCACGTTCTTCGAAGCCGTTGAATGCTCCACTCCTTCTTTTTTTTTAATCGTCGTCGAATTAGACCACTATTTGAGTCAGCGGAAGTTTTTCAAAAGTGCTTGTTCCGCCCACAAGTTGCACCAAGAGTGTTTCGCTTCGACTGCAAGAAAAGGTTAAAAGGGATGTTAGCCCTATAATTCAAAAAAATGAGGTGAAAAACGTGGACGAAGAAAAATGTGCGCAGTGTGGTACTCTCGCCTCCCCCGGCGCTGAGTTCTGCGTGGCCTGTGGGGAGAATTTGAAGCGCAAATCGTCGCCGATCGAACGGCAGCCACAAAGCCCTCCGACGTATAACCCCTCGCTACGAGTCGAACCTTCGACAGCTCTTGCTACGGCGCTACCTTACCAAGGCGTCGCGATCCGCTTTGTCGCGCAACTCGTCGATGTGATCATCATTGGTGTTATTTTTTGGCTACTGGGCTTCACTGGCGCGGGCACAATTACTATTGACGCGGCTACAGCGCAAGTCACCGTAAGTCCGTTCTTTGGGGCACTAATTCTGGTCGACGTCATTATCGCCTTCCTCTACTACACGTTGCTCGAAGGCCGAAACGGACAAACTGTAGGCAAAATGGCCGTTAAGATTAAAGTCGTAAGAAAAGATGATAATTCATCTATCTCCTATGGAGATGCGGCAATACGCACGATACTGCGCATCATCGATTTGATCCCGTTTGTTGCTCCATATCTCCTAGCAGCGGTTCTTATTTGGTCATCTGAGGATAAGCAACGTTTAGGAGACCGTGTCGCACATACCGTCGTCGTGCAAGCATAAACGGTAACGGTTCTCGCGTAATAAGTGTGGACCCGATGTTTTTTTTTGGTGATGTAAATAGAGTGGCTTATCTATGTTCGGTTCGTAGATAGAACGTAGATTACTGGAGGCATTATGAAGGTTTTAGGCGGTCCCGCTTCGCAACTGCTCGGTTCGCGCGTAGCCCGAGAGATCGGGTGTGAACTGGCCATAGTTGAATTCAAGCAGTTTCCCGACGGAGAACTGTACTTGCGCATTGCAGAAGAGCTTGACGGCGATACGCTCATCGTTCAGAGCACCACAACCAATAACGATATTATCTACCTCCTTCAGCTCATCGATGCCGCCTCGGACGGGTATCTAAGGGTGGCAATCCCTTATTTTGGCTATGCAAGGCAAGACAAGCGGTTTAAGCTCGGAGAACCGATCAGTGCCCGTGCCATTGCAAAGGCGATTGACGCTGACGAATCTTACGTGGTAAATATCCACGATCCTGCTTCTCTCGATCATTTTCATCTCAGAAACGGCAAAAAGGCAGTAAACCTTTCTGCAGCAGGCCTAATCGGTAATTATTTGAAAGGCATGGAATTCACATCCCCTCTGCTAATCGCCCCTGATGAGGGCGCAACTGCGCTAGTAAGTGACGTTTCTAAGGCTATGGGCTGTGAATTCGACGTGCTCGTAAAAAAGCGGGTCACGCCCGAGCGTGTAGAAATCCAGCCAAAGACGGTGCACGTTGACGCGCGCGACGTGGTCATAGTCGACGACATGATTTCAACGGGCGGCACAATGGCAGAAGCCATTAAGCTTTTACGAGGGCAGGGAGCGCGACAAGTGCACGTAGCGTGCATCCATGCTGTGCTCTCACTAAACGCGCAGCTTCGCTTGTATCGCGCAGGGGTCGATAGCATCATAGCAACCGACACTATCGAAAAAACTGAGAGTGTCATCAGCGTCGCGCCGCTAATAAAGAAAGCTGTAGAAGGGTGCTAACGGCGTCGAAGTGCATCCCGTGCGATCTGCGCGTGGTCAAATGCAAGTGGCGGCAAATGAGTGATCTCCCAAAAATTCGCTTCTGCTGCGTCGGAACCGCTTGCTAGTTCACCGCTGACTATAACGGCAGCGAACGCTGCAGAGACAACGTGCCCCCGCGGGTCGCGACGTGGGTCTGAGTAGATGCCAACGAGCGAGGTCACCTCGACGACGAGGCCAGTCTCTTCGAGGACCTCTCTTCGGAGCGCCGCTTCAACGGTTTCACCATATTCTACAAATCCCCCTGGCAACGCGTATTGTCCTTGAAACGGTTCTTCCTTCCTTTTGATCAGCACAATTTTTCCGTCTTTGACGATAACGGCGTCAACTGTTAATGCGGGATTTTTATGCATTAGATGTATGGTGCGCGGTTACGTACTTGAGACTGCCGTTTATCTGTAAGGACGATTGCACTGACCTCAGATAGTAGAACGCAATATTCGGTTACCGCAAAAGCTATGCAACTCATCGACTAAGTACGCCTGATGTACGACGTTAACGCGATACGCAAGGAGTTCCCCGTTCTCGAACGCGTTATTTACCTTGATAACGCTGCCACGAGCCAGACACCAAAGCCCACAGTAGAAGCGATAAACGAGTACTTCTTCACCTACGCAGGCAACTACGGAAGGGGCGCTCATCGACTTGCCCGACAAACAACAGAGCACTACGAAAACAGCCGCGAAACGGTGGCTAACTTTTTTTCGTGCGAACCTGCGAATGTCGTCTTTACAAAAAATACGACGGACAGCATCAACACCGTCGCGCATGGTCTAGAGTGGGCACCTGGAGACCACATTATTACGTCAACGATTGAACACCATTCCAACTACCTCCCGTGGGTCGCTCTCCGTCAGCACGGGGTAATACTCGATGTGGTTAAATCGAATCACGAAGGCATAATCGATCCCGCTAGTATTGACAAGGCCATTACCGACAAGACGAAGCTGATTGCCCTCTCTCACGTGTCAAACGTCTTTGGTTCAGTACAAGACGTAAACCGCGTCATAAAGATTGGACGGAGACATGGCATACCAGTGTTGATAGACGCAGCACAGTCAGCTGGCCACCTTTGTTTGTCTTCAGAAGCGTTAAGCTGCGACTTTCTGGCGGTGCCTGGGCACAAAGGGCTGCTTGGCCCACAAGGCACGGGCATCTTGATTCTGCAAGATCCTGAAGGTCTGCGACCGACCACGTTGGGTGGCGGTGCGGTTGAATGGGTGCGGGGCTGCGAATACGAACTGCTCGAACCCCCTGCCCGATTCGAAGCGGGGACACCCAATATTCCAGGCATTATCGGCCTTGGGCGATCCGTTGAATACGTGAACGCGCTCGGTGTTGCAAATATCGAAAAACACGTTGAAAATCTTGCTCGAGTCGCTGCCCAGAGACTCTCAGAAATCGACAATGTGACGGTCTATGGGCCAAAGGACCGTGCAGGAGTAGTCCCCTTCAATGTGGGACAGCTGAACCCACACGACGTGTCTATGATTCTCGATGAGGCCGCTACGATTTGCACAAGAAGTGGTTACCATTGTGCAATGCCCGCTTTGGAGTCTCTTGGCATCAACGGAACCGTACGTGCTTCATTTGGGGCGTACAATACGGCTGAAGAGGTAGAAACGTTAGTTGAATCGGTGAGTATGATAGCGACCTCGCTTGTTTAGTCCCGTGCTCGTAGTTCAAGACTGAGATCTAACCACGGTGACGAGTGAGTCAGGTAACCGAGCGATAAAACGTCGACTCCAGTAGCGGCGTATTTGCTGACGTTTTCAGGCTTAATGCCACCAGACGCCTCAAGCAAAACGTTGCCGCGGAGGCCTAGCTCCTTTAATTTGTAGACTGCCGCGCTGATCTCATCAACGCCCATGTTGTCGAGCATGATGATGTCTGCTCCAAGCCGTGCCGCTTTGACGCATTGGTCGATGGACTCGACTTCAACCTCCACTTTCTTCGTAAAGAACGCCTTTTTTTGCAGAGCTTCTTCCATGGAGATCACTTGTAGGTGGTTATCCTTAAACAGATAAGACTCCGAAAGCGTGTAACGGTGGGGGTCACCTCCGCCGATCGCGACGGCCTTTTTCTCGTAAAAACGGAAGCCCGGGGTTGTCTTACGGCTCGCGGCTATCGTAACGCTGCCTGCGGCTTGCACACAACGACGCGTTACAGTGGCGATCCCACTCATGCTGCTCAGGAAGTTAAGGGCAACCCGTTCAGTGACAAGGATATCTCTTACACGTCCTGCGATATGTATAATTTTATTTCCTTTGTTGATAGGGTCTCCGTCACTGTATAGTGGCTCCGTAATGAGATTGTAGTAGGCAAAAATGCTTTCTGCCTCTGACAACCCTGCTATAACTCCGTCTTCGTGCGCAACTATATCGGCAGACCCGTCGATGTCGGGAAGGAGGGCGGTCGTGATGTCGCCAAATCCTTTATCCTCAGCCAAAAATCTCTCAATGTCGCGTGAATTCAAAGGATCACCATATGCTTTTCTATCTTAACTACCTTAAAGGGTTTCAACATGATCGTTGGAATTATTGGATGTGGCGCTATGGGGAGCGAAATTTGTCGCGCGTTAAGCGGTGATAGCTTCCCCGGTAAACTGCTATTGTTGGATCGGCACCTTGATCGTGCACAGCGTCTGGCAGACATTAGCGCCGCCGCGACTGCTGTCGCATCGGTGCAACAGATCGTTGAAGGTTCCGATCTCGTCGTTGAGTGTGCTTCTGTCCAAGCAGCGCGCGACATCGCGCTCAGCGTTTTAAAGAAGGGTAAGGGCTTGATGATACTCAGTGTCGGTGCGTTAGTTGACGCAGATTTTCGCCAAAGTATTTATGAAGCAGCGCGCGCAAACAAGTGCTGCGTATACATCCCGTCAGGCGCCATCGGGGGCATTGACGCACTTCTTGCTGCATCGCAGGGAGCAATCAATCGGGTGACGCTCACGACAACCAAGCCTTCTAGGGGTCTTGAAACAGCGCCTTACGTTTTAGAAAATGATGTGAATCTGACCCTCCCTGGCCTAATATTCGAAGGAACGGCTAACGAGGCGATTGCAGGGTTTCCGCAGAACATTAACGTCTCGGCAACGCTTGCTTTAGCGGGGGTTGGGTTCGAGAAAACGATCGTTCGCATCGCAGTTGATCCCTCATACACCCATAACGTGCACGTAGTTGAGGTTGAAGGGGAGTTTGGAACTTTTACTGCCCGATTTGAAAACGTTCCGACCGAAAACAAGCGCACGAGTAAACTCGCCGCATACTCGGCGGTTGCGACTCTTAAGCGAATCATCTATCCGGTTAAGCTTGGAACGTGAGAGTCCATTCAGAGAGACGGAAACGTGGTGTACCGGGCTTATGCGAACACGAGTCTATACGTATTTTGCCGAGATACGACCTGCGAACTGCCTCATGGCAGCAGCTGCAGCGCTTATTGGCATTTTGGTTAGCAAAACGACGCTCTCTTTCGGGCTCATTGGCCCCGGCGTCCTGGCGTTTGTCGTCATATTTCTTGTGACCGCAGGTGGGAATGTCATTAACGATTACTTTGACATTACGATTGACAAGGTCAATAAGCCTGACCGAGCCCTCCCAAGCGGGCAGATAACACAGAGGGGTGCCCTGCTCTACGCTATCACGCTTACGCTTTTCGGCGTTGCAGTTGCTCTTTTTATAAACCCTTTATGTCTCGGGCTCGCTACGTTGAACGCCGTCCTACTAGTGCTCTATTCGTGGAAGCTGAAGCGAACTGCACTTTTTGGCAACCTGCTTGTTGGATTCTTGACAGGGTCAGTCTTTCTCTTCGGAGGGGCGGCTGTATCTGCTGTTTTTCTTCCGGGACTGCTCTTTTTAAGCGCGATGTTGGCTATCACATCGCGCGAAATCGTTAAAGACGTCGAGGATCTCCAAGGAGACAAGCTAGTTGGAGCGTCGACACTGCCGATCCGTTACGGGGTCCCTCTTTCTCTCGCGGCGGCAGCGTTTTTTATGCTCGCCGCCGTTGCTGTAAGTCCACTACCCTTCGTCACTTCAATGCTAGGTTTTGCGTACCTCGGAATCGTCGTGTTGGCTGATTTGATCCTTTTATATGGCGTATCGCTGTCGTGGAGGGCTCCTTCAAGAGCATCAGCACTCATCAAGTACGGAATGCTCGTCGTTTTACTCGCTTACGTTATAGGTGGGATCTGAGCGAAAAGACGAACAAAAAAGGCTAATAGCCCCGCTTAAAGGTGCCTAATAGGCACCGCGTGAGTATCGTTAGTTTTAGCGAATTCTCAGAAGGAAAGTATCTAAAGCGTCAAACCGCGGTCGCCACTTTTGACCATAGCGGTAAGCACAGCTTGGCCGAACGAAATCCCCCCGTCCCCTCTAGGCACTTTCGTGTTCGTAAAGAGTCCGAACCCGCGCGCGTCGCACACCTCGACTATGGTCTTGACGATCGCTTTGTTATAGGCGACGCCTCCCGATAATCCGATGTTGTTTATTCCCGCCGATTCTGCTGCTTCCACGGCAATCGTTGCGATGCCTCGTGCAACTGCAGCTTGGGCCGAGGCGGCAATGTTCTTAACGCTTTTGCCTCCCTCTTTCGCGTGGAGCACCTCTGCAAGCAGTGGGCGCGTGTCTAAAACCTTTCGTTTTTGGTAGGTCGTTATTTCAAGGGGAAGTGAAACGTCGGGATGCCCGTAGTGTGCCATTCCTTCCAACGTCATGGCAGGCTCTCCGTCATATGTCCTTTTTTGGCATATGCCCAATGCTGAGGCAACTGCATCGAGCACCCGCCCAGTGCTTGAGGTCATCGCTACGTTCACGCTTCGTTCAATTTGCTCCAAAAGAATCGACGATTCGAGTTCACTCAGGCCTAACGAAGTGAGAGTTTTTGTAAGCTTGTGGACTTCGAAAATACTGTGAAGAATGCCGGCAACCATTCGAACAGGATATCTGGTTGCTAAATCTCCGCCCGGCATAGGGACGGGAATGAGGCTGCCAACTCGTTCAAGGGTCGGTGAAAACACCTCCCCACCCCAGATGGTGCCGTCCCACCCATAGCCTACGCCATCAATAGCGATGCCTATAAGGTCCCTGGGTGCTCCTTCGCCAAAGAGTGATGCAATGTGGGCCTGATGATGCTGAACGGCGTATGTCTCTCCGAGTTCGGTAGCTAAACGCGTAGAACGCAACGTCGGATGGTAGTCATGCGC
>Ga0209585_10000666_pt1 | contig 13293 bp, 14 predicted proteins | sample NGEPerone_FD_185491 | JGI IMG/M metagenome (GOLD analysis project Ga0209585, IMG submission 185491) | Arctic peat soil microbial communities from the Barrow Environmental Observatory site, Barrow, Alaska, USA - NGEE Permafrost154B-one... | ecosystem: Environmental > Terrestrial > Soil >... | reverse complement strand
CAACGAGACCGTACGGCGGGAGCGACTGGGCATCTGCGCCGGCGACGATTGCCTGGATGGGTATCTCGATGAAGCAGGGCGCCGTACGCGCCGCTATTGCTCGGTGACCTGCCTCAGCCGGGCCCGCGTCCGGGCCGGGTCTGCGGGCGGCAGCGCGTCGGAGCGTGCTGACCGGTCCCGCCGGCCGCTGCGCGGGCTGCCAGGTGCCGCCCGTGACCGATCCGCGACTAGCGGTGGTTGGTTGACCGCCTGTTGAGATCCGCTCGGAGCCGTTCGTTTGCGTCCTGCAGGTCCAGGACCAAGGCAACGCCGGCCAGATTCACTCCGGTGTCGACGAGGCGGGCGATGCGGCGGAGTCGGTCCAGGTCTTCGCTGCTGTAGCGGCGGGTGCCCCCGCCGGAGCGCGACGGCTCAAGAAGGCCTCTGCGCTCGTACAGACGCAGCGTCTGGGAGCCCATGCCCACCAGCTCCGCTGCCACAGAGATGGCGTATACGCCACGTCTTGGATCCGGATCAGCGTTGGTCGCGGTCATCGGGATCACCTTCCATCAAGACCTGCAGCAACATCTTGAATTATGGTGACACAGATGCTATAAAAAATCTATGGAGACCGTGCCAGATTATGACTCTGTCAGGGGCCACTGAAGAGCACAACAAGCAGGGGAGTGATGAAGATGTTGATGCGCACCGATCCCTTCCGTGAGCTTGACCGGCTCACCCAACAGGTCTTCGGCACCGCCACCCGCCCAGCGGCCATGCCGATGGATGCCTGGCGCGATGGGGACGAGTTCATTGGGTGTGCGACAGATTTGTAGGTAGCGGGGGTCAGGCCGCGCTCGTCTGAGTGTCGAGCCGGTACCAGATTTCCTCCCAGCGGTCGCTGGCTTCTTGGCAGCGCAGGGTGACGATGCCGGCTGCGCCGCGGACGCTCCAGCGCATCCCGGACAGTTTCAGCCGTTGGCCGACGACGGCCTTGCAGCCGGCCTCGACCGCACCGGAGCCGACGAAGTGGCCGAGTTCGCGGAAGTGGGCGTAGCGCATCCGCTCGGCGTTGGTTACGAAGTAGCCGAGCGCCTTATCGACCTCGCGGGTCTTCGCGTCGGGAAGGTCGAGGATCCGGCCGGCGGCGAGCAGCGCCGGAACGTCACCGCGGTCCAGTTCGGCCAACCGCTCGGTAAGCCAGCCCGGGCCGTCCTGGCCGAGCGCGGGCGCGACCAGCGCGCCGAGCGCGTGGCAGTGCTCCCGGGCGTGGTAGAGGTCGACGATCTGGCTCGCACCGGGGAAGTGCTGGCTGGCGAGGTTCCAGATCCACGGTGCCCCGTCCCCGAGCACGACGACCGCGCCGGCCTGGGCGCAGCCGCGCCGGCGCGCCTCGGCGTAGACCAGCGAGCCGAAGTGCGGGGCGGGCGCAAGTGTCGCCACATAGCTGGAGGAACCCGGGTCGCGCACCGGGTGGCCGGTGTCGTCCACGCTGGTCTGGGTGAACAGGACACCGAGCTTGACCTCGCGGGTGCGGGCCCGCCCATCGGGGTACTTGCCGGCCCGCCCGGCGGTGTCGGCGGGCACGGTAGGCACGCCGGTGCCGCCGGTCGCGACGTAGAGCTTCGCTACCGGCTTGGCCGGCCCCAGCGGGACCAGCCGGCCGGTGAGTACCGCGGCGGCCTCGGCGTCGCCGATCGCGACGAGCGTCGTGCCGTCGGCCTCCGCGCTGCGTTCCACCCGCTTCGTGGACAGCTCCACCCCGGCCAGCTCGGTCAATAGATCGCTGGCCTTGGCGAACGGTGCCGCGGCGCCGACCCGGGCCACCATCGCCCGCAGTCCCGGACTCAGTGAGGCACCGGCCACGCCCAGCTCGTTGTCCTTGGGCACCACGCCGACCCCGCAGTCGCTGCAGTGGTAGTAGGCCCGCCCGAGGGTGACCGGGCCCAGCACCGTGTCCAGGTTCTTGTCCCGGTAGGCAACGAAGGAGGCCTGATGCCCTGCCCCGCAGTCGACCCGCGGCCCGCGATGGCCGGTGTCGAGGCCCAGCAGGTCCTGAAGTAACGAGGCGCCGAGTTTGCTCATCGCCGTCCTGATCGCCAGCTCCACCGCGGCCAGACCCTGCCCGCCGCGGTCGCCGAGCGAGCCCGCGGCCAGTTCGGCGAGGCGGGCTACCTCGGCGGCGAACTGCGCCTGGAGCTGGCAGAAGAGCCCCCCCTTTCCCCGGCCGGCTGGGTCGGGGGCTGGCCATCGTCGGCTAAGGGCACGACCCGCCGGGCCCCGCAGATCGCCTCGCTGACCTCGACGATCTCGCCCACGATCTGTTTGAACAGCTTGTAGTTGGCCACCTCGCCGGTCACCTTCTCCAGCTCAGTGCCGGGCTTGAGGTGCACCGCCACGGTCTTGCCTGCCACCTTCTTGGTCAGGATGTGCTGCGGCCCGTGGCCGGGATGGGCCGGGTCGGCGCACACGCACGTCGGCTTGCCACACCGGCGCATGACGGCGGACAGGCTGCCCGGGCGGAAGTCGCCGACGGCGGCGAGACCGGCGTGCAGACGGCTGCGCTGCTGTTCGAGGTCGGGCAGGTCCGAGTGCGGTGTCATGGGCGGTGATCTCCTCTGAGTGTTCGTTTACACTCAGATTAGCCGAAAACGAGCACGCGTCCAGCATCGACCTACATTTGTGTCGCGCACCCGAGTTCATTGTGGAGTTTGACCTGCCAGGGGTGAAAGCTGAAGACGTCGACCTCGACGTTGAGCGCAACGTGCTCACCGTGAAGGCCGAGCGCCCCGTCCTCGCTGCCAAGGACACCGAGATGATCGCCGCCGAGCGCCCTCGCGGCGTGTTCAGCCGGCAACTGTTCCTGGGGGACAACCTGGATACAGACCCGGGTGCAAGCCGCATACGACGCCGGGGTACTACGGTTGACCATTCCTGTCGCGGAAAAGGCCAAACCACACAAGGTCGAGATCACCAGCAACGGCAAGCGCCACTCCATCAAGTCCTGAACACGTCATGACCCTTGTGGAGTTCCTCGAGGCGCGACTCACCGAGGATGAGCTGACGGCAAGCGCCGCGATCGAGGGCACCCCCGACTGGCACGTGTTCTATGCCTACCGGGACATCAAAGACGGCGATGGCCACTACGTCGTACTCGCCGACGGCCAACGTCCGATGGCTGAGCAAGCCGCGCACATAGCCCGGCACAGCCCTGCCCGGATCCTGCGCCAGTGCGAGGCCGCACGTGTGGTCATCGCCGAGTTCCTCCGTGTCGATGCACTCGGCGACCTGCCATGTCGGGCCGTCGCCGAGACAGCTCTGAAACAGCTCGCCTCTGTGCACTCCGATCACCCTGACTTTGATCAGACCTGGCTCTGACCAGCTTGCCAGGTTGACTGAGGTCCGCGACCACCAAACGCTCCCTGAACTGCGGAAACGCGAGCCTGTGCCACCTCTCACGCACCCCTCGGTGGTCCTGGACGAGGTGGATCAGGCACCCGTCACGAGTCCGTGGTCAGCTGTTGTCGGTTTGGGTGTATTTGTGCTGTATGCCCGATGGGTCCCCCGGCCGCTTTTCCGAGTAGTGTCCACTTTGAGCATGTGGCGCCTGAGCGGTGACTCTCGATCCTTCGGTTTCGGTCCCGCGCTGCGATGAGCCGCCAACCGGCGGCGCAAACCGAGGGGCGCCCAAGATCTATAACCAACCGCTGTTTCTGCAAACGTTATCCAGATTCGCCGTGGTTCTGCCGGCGCGCTATGACCTTGAGGCAGCTCTTACTGAGCTCACGGAGAGTGTCACGGCAGTGTTGAGCCTGAGCGGTAGCGGCGTCACGATGGCCGAGGAGGGACGGCTACGTTTCGTGACTGCCGTGAGCCAGGCTTCCGGAGAGCTGGAGCGAGTGCAGGAGGAACACCAGGCGGGTCCGTGCCGGGACGCGTACGAAACCGGAGAGGTGGTCAGGGTGACCGACGTACGGGAGGAGTCTGCCCGATGGCCGGTGTTCTCGGCCACCGCCACCCGCCTGAGCGTGGCCGGCGTCGCCGGGATCCCGATGCGGCTTGACGATCAGATCATCGGCGCACTCAACCTCTACTCGCCCCAGCCGCGAGAGTGGTCGGATGGGGACATCGCCGTAGCCGGGGTGCTGGCCGACGTGGCGACCAGCTACGTGGTCAACGCCTCCAAACTGCGCCAGCAGGAGCAGCTGAGCGAGCAACTGCAGGAGGCCCTTGAGTCGCGGGTCGTCATCGAACAGGCCAAGGGGATCACCGCATACAAGAACGCCATCACGATCGATCAGGCCTACCAGCAAATGCGCAGACATGCTCGCAACAACAACGCCAGCTTGCGGATCGTTGCCGAGGCGATTGTCGCTGTGGGGCTTCAGGTCTGAGCTCGGAGGCCTTCGGACTCGAGTTCTTGGTGCGGGTGGCGTCTGGGGTGTAACGTCTGGGTCGCGGCGTCCCTCCAGACCCATGGTGGCGTCGGTTGATCCTCGTGCTACTCCCGAACCTCGGTGGCCCGTGTCCTTCTTTCTGGGACCACCGAATCGAGTTCGCCATGGCGCAGCAACCGAGCAGTGCGTTCGACCTCCCCACCGGCGTAGACCACCACGTGGTCCAGTTGCCAACCCGGTATGCGGCCTACGTCCCGACCGAGCCCCTTGGGCAGTCAGCCATGGGTCCGACCACTGGACCGCGGGGACGGGTCAGGAAATACGTCATCCGTCAGGTAGTGGTCCTTGAGGTTGCCTGCCGTCTCAGTGATGTGGTCGAGGAACTGGACCTGGCGATCCAGACCGCTCTGGGCGAGGGGCCCGCCGGTGTGGTGTGTGACTTGTCGGCAGCCCTCGAGGGAGCCGTGCCAGGCGCCCTCGAAGCGCTTGCGACGGCAGGTCGGCACGTTCGCGACTGGCCCGGCATCCCCGTGGCCGTTGCTTGCCCAGACCCGCAGGTTCGTGAGGGGCTGCGCGCTCAGCCCCTGGGCAGTCACCTGATCGTGACCGCTTCACTTTTCTCCGCGGTGACCGCCGTGCTGGCGACCCCCACCCTGACCGTTGCGAGGCTACAGCTCGCCCCCCATCCGACCGCCTCGCGCGCCTCTCGGGAGTTCGTCACTCGCACTCTGCTGGACTGGCGGCTGGGTCGGGTCAGCCCCTTCGCAACCCTGGTGATCAGCGAGCTCGTGGCCAGCTCGACGATCAATGCCGGCACCAACATTGAGCTTTCCGTAGCCTGGAACCTCGGCGCACTTCGCCTGACCGTTCGAGACCACGGCCCTGGTCTGCCCGGTCAGCGGCCTTCAGCTGTCTACCTGCACGGCCGACGGCTCACTATCGTGGCCGGCCTCTCACGGGCGTTCGGGGTTCTGCCCACCTCTGACGGTGGCAAGGTCGTGTGGGCCGTACTCGAAGCCCCCCGGCCGGGCCCCTCAGACAGCCCGCACGCTTCCGCCTTGGAACGCCAAGAGGCACTCATAGTCCAGCACGCTCGCGGTCAGGCCGAACTGTCGTTGGGAGATGAGCCCAGCCAGAGCTCGACCTGAGATTGCAATCACCAAGCTCCGGGGGGAGGCGGGCAGGCGGACGTTGGTGCGACCACGAGAATGGGCCGTGCCAACGTCCGCACTCCGCAACGGCTCGTCGCCCCGGTTAGGCCTCGGTGCTCGAAGAGTGCCCCTCTGCTCGTTCGGCACCAGTGAGCTCGACCGTGTCGTGCAGGTGCCGGCCTACTCCTCGGTCCGGGCGCACGATGAAGAAGTACAGCGCCCCGACAACCGCAATGATGAAGATGACGAGCAGCGTGATCCAGTCCAGGTTGAAGTAGGCCCGCGGGCTCGTCAGACCGGTCGGGGCAACCACGTTGACCAGCATCAGGACGAGGTACACCACCCCGGCGATGCTCACCGGCCAGGCCCAGCGGCCGAGCCGGAACTGGCCCTCGGGCACCCACCCCCGGGCACGCGCAACCATCGAACCGATCACGGTCATGAGGAACGACAGGTAGATACCACTGACGCCGAAAGACACCAAGGCCACCAGTGCGTTGACGTTCGCCGGATAGGTGATGAAGCCGATCTTCACGTCGTGGTTGGGGGAAGGGAATACGAGAAGTATGAACAGGATCGTGACGCCGGCTCCGGCGAGCAGGGCGTTCACCGGGGTCTTGAACTTCTTGTTCACCCGAGAGATCCAACCTGCCCCCGGTAGGGCGCCGTCGCGGGCGTAGGAGAACGCCAGCCGGCTGCCTGCCCCCTGAACAGACGTCCCACAGGAGAGGAAGGCAAAGATGATCAGCAGGAGCAGGCTGTCCTGCAGCCAGCTCGGCAGCTCGCTCAGGATGAACGGCACCCCACCGCCCTTGACGGTCTGAGCGACAGCGTGGGAGCCCGCAGGCATCGCCAGGAGCAGGGCGGCGACGAGAATGAACGACGCGATGCCGCCCCAGATCAACGCGAGGCGCATGGCGCGCGGTACCTGTCGGCCGGCGTCCTTGGTCTCCTCCGCGATGTCCCCGGCCGACTCGAAGCCGTAGAAGATGAAGACATGGGCGAGTACTGCGATGAGCGCCGCCCCGGTGATCCAGTTGCCGCCGAAGTCGAGTCCCAGAGGGTTGGTGGCTGCGTGGGTGACCCCCTCGCTGGAGAACAGGAAGCCGAGGCCGTGGTGGAAGCCCGAGATGGCCAGGATGATCGCGATGCCCAGGGTGCCCACAATCTCCACGTACACGCCGAACTGAGCGACCAGGCCCATGACCTTGGCGCCGGTGATGTTGAGTGTGGTCTGGATGGCGAGCAGCACCAGCGTGACCACCAGGATCGTGGCGTGCTTGGTTGCGTCGAGGTTGGTGCTGAACCAGTTGTTGCTCAGCGAGACGACGTAGGTGACCACGCCGGTGTCCACGGCTGCGACGGTGACCAGCAGCGCGATGCCGTAGAACCAGCCGACGAACCAGCCGTAGCCGGGACCAACCGAGAACTTGCCGTATTGGTAGAGCGCCCCCGCCACCGGGTAGTGGCTGGCGAGCTCCCCGAACACCAACGCGACGAACAGCATCCCGATCACCGGGATCAGCATCAGCCACAGGTAGGCAGGGCCCCCGGTGCCGACGCCCAGGGCGAAGAGCGAGTAGATACCCACCATGGGTGAGAGGTAGGTGAAAGCGACGCTGAAGTTGGCGAACAGGCCGAGCACGCGGTTCAGCTGAGGCTTGTAGCCGAGGCTCTCCAGACGTGCGTCCTCATTTTCGAAGACGGTAGGAACCGGGGGAGTCGACTGGGACACGGGATACCTCCGTGGGAAGAGGACATCAGATGATGCTCCTCTGCGGCCTCAGAGGCTGTCAACGACCACGGATGGCGTTTCCTGGCCGGATTGAATTCGACGTGTGGGCCAAGTGAAGGCGCCGCTGCGCCGCATCCCGTCATCTCTTCCCGTTGGGCCCGGAATGAACAGAGCCTGCTGCGCCAGGGATGAACAAAGTGGTCGGAACACCGATCCACAACGTTTCTCGGAACCGATCGACGGCTAAGGACGCCGGTCGGCGAAGCGGGGATCGGTCTCCCACCAGGGTCGGTCGAGCACAGGCTCCGCCGTCTCTGTCTCGTGCGCGTCCAGGAAGGCATCCGTCTGACGGGCATCAGCGTCGTCGGCGCGGACCCATGATATGAAAACCGCTGCCAACAAGGGCAGGCCGACGACCTCCGCGACAGCGATCATGGCGCCTCCGCCGAGCCTCTGGTCCAACGCCGCCTCCGGCCCCCAGGTCCGGTTGGTGAAACCCGCAACGCCAGGCGCCAGAATTGTCGGGGCGGTCATCACCAGGATGCCTGGGATCGCGTCGATCAGCCCATCAACAAACGCAACCAGTGCCCGCACCGGATGGGTGCACCACGACGGCAGCAAGTCCTCACCCAACAGGGGCAGGACGACCAGCAGGCCCGTGAACAGCAGCTGCAGGTAAAGCACGTCACGCACCACCGTGTTGGACAGCGACGATGTGAAGTACCCAGTGAAGAAGACGACTACGAGCGACCCCACAGCCAGCAGCGAGCTCACCAGTGGAAACATCAGGATCCGGGGGAGTGGTCCTGTCAGCGCACGACGCAAGTGCCCAGCGCCCCTTGCTCCCAACGCTTTCTCAGCCAGCGCGATAGGTTCCCCGAGCGCCAGGCCCATGGGCGTCACCGAGGACAGGATGGCCGCCTGAATTGCGGCCACCCAGAACAAAGACGAGCGGTACACCGCGAGCGCGCCACATGTGCCGAAAACTAACGAGCCGACGCCCAGGATCATGAACGCCGCGCTCCGCAGCCAGTGCCACTTCGCGCCGAGCCTGCGCGTGCGGACCAGAGAGACGACATACAGGCAGGTGAGAGCCAGGGCAAGCACAGCACCCAGAGGATCGAACATCCAGGAGGTCAGCAGGGTCACAGGAGTCAGCGGAGGCAGCACGCATGCATCATGCGCCAAATGAGCAAGATTTGGGGCTTTTTCTCAGGTCTACGAGTACGAAAGATCGGTTCGTTACCCCTCATCCTGTTACTGGTGCGTAGGGATATTCGCTGCCCCCCGAAGGCGGAGGTGACGGCGATCTTGGCACGGACGATCATTGACCGGGCAGAGTCTGCCGCCATTCGGTTCCGTCAGTCGTCCTTGATCGCGCGGAGGTGAGTCCCCAGGCGGAGCGTCGCATCCTCCGGATCACTGATTCTCCCGCTGCGCGTCCGACGTGGAAGGCGGAATTGACAACCCAGCTGTGCCCTTGCGTCTCAAGCCACCGTTCGGAATCATCTCCTGAGTAACGTGCGGTCTAAGTGACACGTGAACTCGGGGTGGAGGACGACATGCTGATCACGACTGCGAACGACTTTCCGGATCATGAGATCGAGCGTGTGCTCGGTGAGGTTTTCGGTCTGACTGTGCGGTCACGCAATCTCGGATCTCAGATCGGAGCCGGCCTGAAGTCGCTCGTCGGCGGCGAGCTGCAGGGTATGACGGCGATGTTGGCACAGGGTCGTGAGCAGGCGATCGAGCGGCTTGTCCAGGAGGCCACCCGGCGGGGCGGGAACGCGATTGTGGCCATGCGCTTTGACACCAGCGAGCTGGGCAGCACCTGGACAGAGATCTGCGCCTACGGCACTGCAGTGATCGCACGCGGGCTGTGACCTGCCCCATGGCTTCACGGTCGCGCTCACCGGCACTGAAGTCAGATGATGACGGGAGCTCGACGCCGTGAAGAAACGGGTCTACGAGAAAGAGCTTCTCCGCCTGCAAGCCGAGCTCGTCGTCCTGCAGGAGTGGGTGCGGGCGAAGAACAAGCGGGTCATCGTGATATTTGAGGGACGCGACGCCGCGGGCAAGGGCAGCACCGTCAAGCGCGTTACGCAGTACCTCAACCCCCGGGTGGCCCGCATCGCAGCGCTGCCCGTTCCCACCGATCGCGAGAGGACACAGTGGTATTTCCAGCGGTACATCGAGCATCTGCCCGCGGCCGGCGAGATCGTGCTGTTTGACCGAAGCTGGTACAACCGCGCCGGTGTCGAGTGGGTCATGGGTCTGTGCACCGCCGAGGAACACCAGAGATTCCTCCACCAGTGCCCGATCTTCGAGAGGCTGCTAGTCGAGGAAGGCATCATCTTGCGCAAATACTGGTTCTCCGTCAGCGACGGCGAGCAGGAGCGCCGGTTCCGGTCCCGGGTGACGGACCCGATGCGGCAGTGGAAACTGTCGCCGATGGACGTGGAGTCACTGAACCGTTGGGAGGACTACTCGCGGGCCAAGGACGAGATGTTCGTCCACACCGACATTCACGAGTCCCCCTGGCTCGTCGTTGAGAGCGACGACAAACGACGCGCCCGGATCAACATGATCGCCCACCTGCTCTCAAGCATTCCCTACGAGCACGTGGAGCGCCCCCCGCTGAAGCTGCCGCCGCGCCCGCCGCCGACCGGCTATGTCCGCACGCCACGCCACCTGCAGACCGAGGTGGCCGACTACGCGGCCACGATTGGATGAGGGCGCGTGCAAGCCATCTGCATGCGGGTGCAGGCCTGCCGAGCTGAGCAGCTCTGATCGATTGATGTCGGCGACGTCTTGAAGGGTGGCCCAGGCTGCGGAATGCGCACGGCGGTTTATCGGCTGACAGTGAGCAGACGGCGTTCTCCTGGAGATGATGCGGGCCGCGCGGCGGCTTCGGCGGGCGTCGTAAACACGAGGAGGACGTGCATGGCACAGGTTCGACCCCCATCGTCCGGGAATACCGCATCCGGTAACACCGACTGGACCTGGCGCCGCGAAACGCCGCTGAGCCGGTTCCTGTCAACCGAGAGCGGCAGTGCGGTGGTTCTGCTCGCGGCCACCGTCGTGGCACTGGTCTGGGCGAACGTCGCCACCGCCTCATACCAGGCTGTCTGGCACACCACGTTGTCGGTTCAGCTCGGTGGCTCGGGTCTGACGATGGATCTGGTCGGTTGGGTGAACAGCGGCCTGATGACGTTCTTCTTCTTCGTCGTGGGTCTTGAGGCCCGTCGCGAGTTCGACCTGGGTGAACTTCGCGAACGGCGCCGGATGGTACTGCCCGTCACCGCCGGGATCGCTGGCATGAGCATGGCAGTCCTGCTGTACCTGGTGGTCAACGCTGGTGAGTCCTCGGCCCGGGGCTGGGGGGTGGCCATGTCAACCGACACCGCCTTCGCACTAGGGATGCTCGCCCTCATCGGCCCGCGGTTCCCCGAGCGACTGCGCGCATTCCTGCTCACCGTGGTGGTCATCGACGACATGGTCGCGCTGCTTGTCATCGCGACCATCTACTCAAACCGGCTCAACGTCGCAGCACTTGGGGTGGCCTTCGCCCTGTTTGGGGGAATCCTGGTGCTACTGCGGTTGCACGTCCGCCAGGGGGTCGTCTACCTCGTCGTCGGCATCGCCACCTGGGCCGCGCTGCACCTCTCTGGGGTCGACCCGGTGGTCGTCGGCCTTGCCATGGGTCTGCTGACCTTCGCGAACCCTGCCGGCCGTGAGGAGCTCGAGCGCGCAAGCGACAGGTTCCGAGACTTCCGCGAGCAACCCACACCCGAGCTCGCCCGCTCCGCCCGAGCAGGTCTGCAGCAAGCCATCTCACCAAACGAACGGCTCCAGGATGCCTTCCACCCCTGGACCAGCTACGTCATCGTGCCGCTGTTCGCGCTGGCCAACGCCGGCATCTCCATCCACGGCCAGTTCTTGTCGCAGGCGTACCGTTCGCCGATCACCCTCGGCATCATCGGTGCCTATGTGGTCGGCAAGCCAGTGGGCATCCTGGCCGGGTCATGGATCGTCACCCGGGCGACCAAAGGACGGCTGCGTCCACCGGTGGGCTGGATGGCGGTCGCGGGCGGCGGCACCATCGCCGGCATCGGCTTCACGGTGAGCCTGCTCCTTGCCACCCTGGCGTTCAGGGGACGCGACCTTGAGGAAGCCAAGCTCGGCATCCTGACCGCAGCCCTGGGCGCCGCCGGGCTGACCTGGGTCCTGTTCCGCATCACCGCCGCACTCCCACCAGCACGGCGAGCGCGCGCTTTGCTGGGCACCGCGGAATCCATCGTTGACCTCGCGGACCCGGTCCACCCCGACCGTGACCATGTCCGAGGTCCCAGCGAGGCGCCCATCACCCTGGTCGAGTACGCAGACTTCGAATGTCCGTACTGCGGCCAGGCCGAGGCGATCGTCCGGGAGCTGCTTGCCGACTTCGGCGACATTCGGTATGTGTGGCGCCACCTTCCACTGCGCGACGTGCATCCACACGCGCAGTTCGCAGCCGAGGCCGCAGAGGCCGCCTCACGACAAGGCGCATTCTGGGCGATGCACGACCTCCTGCTCGACCATCAGGGTGACCTGCTCACGTCGGACCTGGTTGGCTACGCGCAGCAACTGGACCTGGACGTCGAACGCTTCACCACTGACCTCCGCCGCCACGCTGGCGCGGCCCGGGTCGCCCAGGACGTCGACAGCGCCGATGTCAGTGGGGTCTTGGGCACTCCGACCTTCTTCCTCAACGGCCGACGCCACCACGGCGCCTACGACATCGAAACGTTGTCCAACGCTGTCCGTCTCGCGCGAGCCAACGTGGCGATCAGGCCGTGACGGGCCAGTACTGGCCCGCTCTCGGCACGAGAGCCGTCGGGAACGAACCAGCATTCGCCTACTCGGCGAACTCAAGGAGGAGTCTTGACAGCTCACTGGACCACCGCGGACATTCCGGATCAGAGCGATCGTGTGGCTGTGGTGACCGGTGCGAACTCTGGCCTCGGCTACCACGTCGCTCTGGCACTTGCGGTGGCCGGTGCCGAAGTGGTCCTCGCCTGCCGCAACACCGATAAGGCGCAGTCAGCCATAGCGTCGATCCGAGCGTTCGCCCCTGCCGCCAGCGTGACTTTCACGCGGCTGAACCTTGCTGACCTTGCGTCGGTCGCGGCATTTGCCGACAGTTTCAGAAGCGAGCACGACCGGTTGGACCTGCTGATCAACAATGCCGGGCTCATGGCGGTGGACCAGTCACGCACGGTGGACGGGTTCGAGACTCAGATCTCCTTGAGTAGTGACCCGTTCACCGTTGAGATTTACGCCTCGGCGAGCTGGTAGGTCAGTGGCCGGGGGTCGGTTGGCATGACTGCTGGTGTGGCGTTGAGTTCTTCGGTGAGGAGCTGAAGGGCGCGGGCCACTCGTGGGCTGTCGGGCCGGTCGAGGGTGATGGTGATCGCCTTGGCCGTGTAGGCGACGTGGCCGCCGAGGTGGAGCAGGTTACGCAGGATCGCCCGGTATTCGTCGGGGTCGCCCAGGTAGGCGTTGAAGTGCTCGGCCAGCCACGCTTCGGCATTGAACGCGAGCAGCCGCAGCACCATCTGCAGGCCGCGGCGCCCCAGGTGGGGGCGGGCTAGTTGCGCGTCGGGGTCCAGGTCGGTGGCCTGGACCTTCGCACGGATGGGCCGTAGCGCGGTCTTGGCGTCGTCGGCTGCTGCGATGGCGGTATCGATCCGGGCGTGGACTCCCGGTAACGCGGCGTTCTTCTGTTTGGGGGTCCCCTGGCCGTTCAGGAGCTGGGGCAGTGCCCGTTCGGCGGTGGCGAGCTCCTCCTGCGCGTCGGCGACCTTCTTGCGGGCGGCGGTCCGGGCCGGGTTGGTGACCCTGCGGGTGTCGGGGCCGATGTCCATCCCGTAGCCGGCCAACGCGTCGATACCGCCCCGCGCGGCGGCGCAAGAGAACATGTTCTCGATCCGCCACCGGGCCCGCAACCAGTACAGCAGCCCTACCCCGGTGGCGGTCGTGTCACTGGTCA
>Ga0209585_10000665_pt1 | contig 13303 bp, 23 predicted proteins | sample NGEPerone_FD_185491 | JGI IMG/M metagenome (GOLD analysis project Ga0209585, IMG submission 185491) | Arctic peat soil microbial communities from the Barrow Environmental Observatory site, Barrow, Alaska, USA - NGEE Permafrost154B-one... | ecosystem: Environmental > Terrestrial > Soil >... | reverse complement strand
GCGGTAAAAAGCAGATGCAAAACCGATGAGAGCTTTGCATCGTAGGGGTCTGCATCTCTACGCGTTGAAATTGACCCATAAGCTTGACGAATTAGTTGACGAGATGCAAAAAGTTCAGTTAATCGGGGCGTTGTTAATGGTTCAGTCATGTTGAGCTGCCCCCGCGCTCGGCAAAATTCGTTGAACTTATAACCAGCGCCACGCGTTGAAAACGTTGAACGACGGCGAACAGCGCTAAAAACGAGTAAACGTTATATCTAATTAGCGAATAAACTCTCTTTTGTTTCATAAGCAAATCCTTGCCGTGGTGTCATAGGCAGACGCCCGGCGCCCCTTTTGGGGTTTTTGATCTCATTTTTCGAATCTTTCCTCTAGCGGCTTCAAAGAGCAAGCCGCTTCCAAAAATAATCACTAGAAATAACCACCCCAATAGTGCGGTGTGACCCTTCCTAGGAACGGGATCGCCCCATTTCATATCCTCGTCCGCGTCCGCGTTAGCCATTTAAAGCGCTCAACTCCCAATCGAGAAGCAAATAACCTCTCCCCGCTTCATTCCGGTACGGATTAAGTGCCATTTTTCCAAGGAGCGGATTCTGTACCACAGCTTGGGGTAGCCATATTTTGACAAGCGTTGGGCTAACTCTTGAAGCGAGATCCCAGCGGTGTTGACCGTCGATAGTATTGATTCATCGAGCTCGTCAAGCACAACGTGTTGTATAACATCGGCTGTTGCCATTCTCTAACCTCTTTAACTCGAAAAAGAGAACCGCTAGCGAAGCAACAACCTAAAAATCAGTAGTCAGCTTTTTATTGTAGAAAATCTACATTTAGCCGCTAACTTGTGACCCGCCCTCGACCAGAGCCTGTTGCCGGTTAGCCATCCTCATTTTCAAACATTTCTAATAGTTAGTCTAGAACACGCATAACAGATAAAGATTTTTCAATCTAGAAAAATTCAATGAATTCCAAAAATAATCCAATTTTGTCTCGCAATTGCCGAAATGATGCGGTCTCCGGGCATTAGAGCGTGGGACGTTTCCAACTAGATCCTTTTAACCACTGAAATCACCATTACGGGCATCATCCCCTCCTAGAATCACGTATTCGCCGTCTTTATACAACTCGCCAAAATAATTGCCAAAATCTAAATTTATATCGGCCGCCGGCTTAGCATTGCTCGTCGAGTCTGTTTCAGACCACCAGTTGCCGACGATAATCTCAACCACGTTAATAAATTTGTCAAGCGTTTGCCATCTGCTTTCCAGCGCATCTATGAGTTGCTTTTGATATTGCTCATCATGATACGTGGAAAGATATTTACCAAGACGTTTTATAGCGCGTTCCGATGTCCTCACGCCTTCTGTGCACATATCGTACATTAACGGGCATTCACGCCATTCGTCGCAACAACCACTATCCGCAAAACCTTTCGCCTGAGCGCATTTGTCGACCTTGGCCATAGCGACGTCGAACTTACGCCGTGTCATTTTTCAACCTCCACCTTTTTTCGACTACGACGACTGGAAGCTAGCTCTCAGAAGTAGCGGTTTGTTCCTTAGTGCCGAAATACCACTCTTTAGCCTGCTCTTCAGTAAGCCAATGTAGCTCGTCTATCATCCGGTGCATAACAGGCCAAGGAGGGGTCCAACCAGAAATAGAATAGTGGCTGGGATTTATACAGCGACGGTTCTTACATCTCATTTTTATTACCCTGCCAATTGGAGCAGGTTCACCATACACGATTTGAAACAGCACTTGCCGGATCTGCACCTTTCGCCATTTCCCACTCGTTAGATATTTCTTTGAAAGGAAGATTTGCCCTTTGTCCTTAGGGTCTTTTAAGGTCCAACAGTCCGCTACATAGCAACGATCGCATCTATCGCGTATTTGTTTTGTGAGCTTCTTGCCATCACCACTTAAACGAAGTGAAAACTGGTCTACCATTGTGTAAACCAAAATAGCTTAACATTATATAACTTCTGCTATTCTGACATTCTGATAATCCCAAAAAAGAGAGGATAGCAGAAAAATAGCAGATTGACTTATAACAAAAAAATAGACTTCCTGCCTCATTGTACCATTGGTATATTTAATATTGCCGTTTTGAAGTCGTATCTATCCTTAGAGTACTATTCATTGGCCTTTTCTATCCGTCATGTATTACGTCTTTTACCCTGCGTTCAAACGAAGATGGCAGATTGTCAGAAAATCAGAACTTTACAATAACGAGCCTTTTTCTCTGGATCTGATATATGTAGAAGTTCCTTATTCAAATGAGGGGGTGTGGGTGTATGTTATGAGGGGACTTATTTCTCCTTTTTCGGGCCCACTTGAAAGTTCCACATCTCATGAGGGGGTAAGGCGTGTCATTTATTAGGAGTTTCATTTAACGCACTGTGCGATGGCCAATGCCGCACATGCTGCAACTTGTACATCATCATCTTCCAGGAGCGGAATAATGTGAGGGATCGCCTTCTTGTCACCAATTTTGCCTAGCGCACGTAGAGCGTTCTCTTTCATGGCCGAGTCATCACTTTCTAAGGCGGCTGCCAACGCGTCTATGGCGGGTGAGCCGATACGCCTAATCGCCGCGAGAGCGAGATCTTGAACATTTCGACGCTGTTCGGGAAATACGAAGTACCCAATTAATGCGATGATTGACTCTTCATCACCTATCTTGCCGAGCGCGGCTAATCCCTCATCTCTAATGTGTTCAGCGTAATCGTTCCTATTCTCCAACACTGCATTCAAAACGCCAATAATGGGTTCTACAGCTTTAGGGTCTCCTATGCATCCCAATGCTTTTATCATATTCGCTATGGCCACACCCGTCGTTTCAAGACCAAAATTCACCCCGAAACCCTCGTCGGAATCCTCAGGCAACGGTCTAGGCAAAATTCTCTTCTCAGACAACATTCTGTTGATAATGACGTCGACTACTTGTTCATTTTCCATACGTTCCCTCCTTTGAGAGTTGCCCATCATGGGGACTTCAATGATCTTAACTGCATCGAATCGAGAAGCTGCGCCTCTTTTCGACAACCATTAAGGCTGGAATCATCTTTCTTGCAGAAATATATATAGACGTAGAAAGTAGACCATTAAATGCTATGGGTGGAGCACGTTTGGCAACTACAACTCTGGGGCATCATATTCGTACTGATGAACACGGGGAACAGGTAGTCGAGATCCCCCTTCGCGAGTATAAAGAAATGCTCGAACGACTCGAAGACGCAGAAGACATCGCAATCATCGATGAACGGGAAAACGATCCAACCATTCCGTGGGAAGACATGAAGAAGCGGCTAAAAATGAATGAACCCGCATAATCTTGTCATCAAGGCGACAGCTGAACGCGATTTTAATAATATCGATGCCAAATCTAAGGAGCGAATCGTCCGCGCTATAGATAATCTAAAAGAGGTACCTTTCCCTCGAGGCTGTCGGGATATAAAAGCCAAGCGCGGGTTTTTTCGCATACGCGTCGGCAATTATCGCATCATATACTCTTGGAAAAATCTTCCGCGGACAGTAACTATCAACCACATTCGCCGTCGTGATAAGCACACTTACGAAAAATTATAGAGGGTATCTCCAACTCTAATATCGCTTTAATAGACTCAACAGATGTTGTGGTCAATTATCCATCGATTAAAAAATCGATTAGCTTTAATCGATGAATGAGCTCATTGCTCTTTCTTCCCTTTTTTCGATCCGAACATTCTAGCTCAGAATCCAGTTTAATTGAGGCCTTGAAAAAATGAGACGATGGCAGCAATGAAAAGCGACGCTGCAGCCGCGTAGAGAATCCAGTGATTTACCTTCGTGGCTTTATTGAATTCATTTGCGAAGTTTTCAATGTTGTCGAACGCTTTGTTGAGGTTCTCACTCGCGGTCATTTCACTGAACTCTTTATGTGCCATCTTTAGCATGTCGATAGCAAATTGAACTTCTTCCCGACTCTTTTTCCCTTCTTCAAACCGCTTTTGTTCCTCTGCAACTGATTGTAATTGAAGCTTGCTTAACTTCTCTCGTTCTTCTTCTGAGTGCGATATGCGATATCTCGCCAGAGACGGAACATCAATTCGACGGAGATGTATCGCCAAATAAAAATTGACAATACTGAGCAGTAAATAGGCGACACCTACACCAAACCAAAACCACAGTTGCCCCATCATCGCCGGAGAATCTTTAGGCGCTTCTTTCTAGCCATCAACTTGTCAATAAATTCTCGCTCACCGGACATCATCTGACCCATCTCTTGTTTGTGAAATACCCACGCTGCGTACTTTCTGTCTCGTTCATTGCTCATCTCCAGTAGTAGATGTTCGTCTAATCCTTCTCGTATGAGTCCTTCCATCTCTTGTATAATCGGTTCTAGGTAGTCATTTAGACTCTTTATTCGGTCTTTTAGGTCCATTTTGAGGACTTCTTGGGTTCTCATATCGAGTATCCGATCCGCTACTGCCGTCGATTGAAGTTCATAAATTGCATTAATAGTAGCAATCTCATCCTTGTCTAGCCGTGAAAAGGTTTGAGTATCGGTTCTCGCATTTTTATACCAATCTTCCCGTAGTGAATTTTCAAGAATTACCCGAAAAGCTTCAAGCAGTGCGTTTACTAGCCGCTCATCAGTATCATTACTATATTCTTTTTTCATTTCTTTGTGAATGGCAGCTTCTAGGTGGTTCAACGAAGCGTAGACCCCCATTATCTCGTTATATATGAGTCTACGTAGGCGATCTACGTCGCCTTTGGTCTGAAAATATCTAGAGACGATCGCCAAAAGGAATCCTAAAAAAGTAGTAAAAGAACCAATTAAGATAGCGACGAAAATTGCGATATTATCCATTTTTCTGCGATTTCAGTTTTTCACTCTTTTTCTTTTTTCTTACCGCCGAAAATCCTACTCCAGAAGCCAACTTTAGGAGGGGGTAAGCGTAACGTCACTAGCTCAAGCTGCTTCTGTAAGGTTTCTTTATCATTTTTCAAGTCGTTATTAAGTCCGGTATAGATCACAAGCTTTTCTTCCAGGGTTTTAACCTGCGTTCTCAACGTTTCAACTTCGTTTTGGAGCCCGGTTATAGCGGTTTCTTGATTAGTATGTTCATCGACTAGCCTTTGAAGTTCAGCTAAAGCGGCATCTTTCTCCGCTAATTCTTTTTTCAAGTCCTTAGATTCAGTGTCTAAGGTCCGGACCCCTTTGAAATGTTCATCCAAAATTATAGCAACTAGCTTAGAGCGACTTATAGGCTTACCCGTACGAGTGCTTCGACGTCTGGCTTCCACGTCTAATCGATTGATAATCGAGCTGTCGATGGTGAAATTGACCTGGGGCATAAAAGAAGCGTATGATACAAAGCATTTAAGCTATCCGGTTTATATCGGGTTTTTATGAATAATCGATTAAATTTAGCTATAATCGATTGCTTTTTCGATTGATTTTAGATTAACAATAATCGAAGAATTTCGCCTGGTCGATTCAAGTTAATCGTTTAAACGATTACTTTTCGATTAAAACTCTATGATGTTTTGCTACAAGTCTGAAACGGAACCCTTCAAGGCATTTAAATCGAAAAAAGAAATATCAAGCGAGGAGATGAGGGGAGGTTAAAAGGAACGCGTTTTCTCGTTCCTCACACGCTTTCCTTGTGGAATGTAGATAGTCATGGTCACAGTTCCCGTACCTGTGTTAAGCCTAAAGGCTTGAAGGCTCTGGTAAATCTTAGGTTGGTGAAAAGGATGGTCTGCCCCCCCCCAAAATTGACTTTGTTTAAGGGAGTTGCCAAAAACCGACACTAGGTAAGATTTTGTCTACTTCTGTGTCGTCGATTATCTTTTTAATGTTTTTCTCGTAGTTGAAATCACTGGTAGGTAGGGCCGCTCTTGATAAGAAATAGTTGAATTTGCCAATCAAATCTGTTTTATAGTCCGTTTTAAGTCTAGCTCGTAGCTTCTTATTCTCATCTGTTTTTGAGAACTCGTTGAGAGAGTCCAAAGACAAAGAATATGTGTTAGCGAAATCAACTAAGAACGGCTCAGTGCGGCCTTCTTTCAGCGGCACTCCTTTTAAGACCGTGTACGCGAATAAATCACCTTTGCTTGCGTCCTTGATAGTATCACCTATCTTCTTTTTGAAATCCTCAGCGTTTTTAAACTTGCTTTGGTATTTCACATCAACTTTCAGTCTCTCAGCGCAACTTATGCGATATTGGTTTATTTCCCATATAGGACAAACAGGCACAAGGTCGACCTTGACGTTTTCGATGTCGCAAGAGTGACCTAGTATCATAATATCCCATTCTGCTTGCCACGTTTGCAGTTTGCCGTCTTTAATATGAGGATAAATGTAAGGGCATGAAAACAAGATATCCCCCTGTTCGGGGGGCAAACTCTCATAAAATACGTTAAATATTTCTAAGTCATCGGGGGTGGTACAAGCGATACTACCACCATTTAGAGACATTCAAGCGCTTCAACACTATTTGAAGTATCTGGATAATGACTTCGCTCTATAATTATATTTGACATTTGATTCAAGAAGAACGGGTTTTTTTCTGCGAGTCGATTTTCTTATATACGCGGGTTGTTCAGTGGATGAATCGGATAGATCCATAATAATAACACCATCCACAGCTGATTCAGGAATATATTTGTTCACCGCTGATTCAGGAATATGCTTGATCGAAATATATTCGTTCGTTGCTGTGAGAGCATCACCACAAGTTTCTGGCAAAATAATTTCGCCTGTTGCCACTTCATCGCCTCCTAGTAGTGCAAACATTGATTTTCCTTTGCTATTGCATATACTTTTCTTTAACTCTCCCGTTCTCTATCGCCTTCCTAAGAGTGGAATTAGTGGCAGAGCCAAAGGTTTGTCCTAAGTGTAAGAGTCCGTACTGAGACTGACCGAGGTTGTAGGCGTAAGTTTAAGTCAAAAAATAATAGCGTTAAACGGGTGGATATTTCTTAACGAGACTTTGATGATTTACTAGATAAACTGGCTCTCCACGAGCGTCAAATAAGCTAGTACTTGAGATTGATGTCGCAACTGATTTTATGGATATTTTATTTCCGTCGTCAAGTGTATACTCATTCCACGGTTCGTCTACTGTCTTGAATTTCATATCCATCTTATCCACTGCTTTTGTTTTATTGGCGTCTGTCATAGGAAGTGGAAATGTAGAAGGTGGCCCCTTTAATTCTGACTGAGAAAACACAGCCACTAGGATCGATGACTCTAGCACATAATCTTTGTCCGGTTTTAAGAACTTTAGCGGTATGAGTTTGAGTTTTATAATTGTCGTATCTTCAAGACAGTAGATGCTCCACTCTTCATTTGCTGGTGGTTTAAAATTTATATAGCCATATTCCTTGATTATTTCATCAACGCTGTCAACACCCATCATTGACCAACCCCCATCGCATATATATATAGATTTATCATTTGTGAAAATTGTTTTGGTATGCATAATTGTCGTTTCTTGTGTCACCTCCTCCTGGTTGTTGTTGGTATAATCTCTATCACCTTGCGCGGCACTTCCGGCCACTGGCCTTCGATTGCGGGCTCAGCGATGCCGTCTCGTATCAATATGCGCGCCTGCAATTCGTCTACATATTGATACGTAGAATTTTCAGGACTGTGCCCGTTCCACTCTTTTAAGAATTTCATCAATATTGCCATTTTTGGCCTCCTTTTTCAAACAAACATATATTCGATCTTATACCGCTTCAATAACTCCTCGAAATTCTTCACAAACTCCGTCTCGTCTTCCTTCAAGAGCAGTATCCATCCACTCGAATAACCGGCCATCCCGTGTGGTCGTGGCCTATCGGGGCCAAAGCGCTCGCTGTTCGAGTAGTGCTGCGAAAGGTTGTAGATGTCCTCTACGACGCGTTTTGGCAGGTGTTGAACGTTGCCCTCTCCGGGTTGTGGTGGACTGAGACTGTCTCCTACCCGCTTGTAGAGCATATAGTAAAAAACATTGGCATACTCATAGCGCTCATCCCGCACGCATATACAGAGCGGGCCGTCGATCGGGGAGTTTATGTGTAGCACTTCCAACTCACCATCGGCCCGCTGATTTAAAATTACGTCGTGTATCGGCATTTTCTAAATCAACTCCTTTTTTAAAACTACCAGCAGGTCGGACCTTGAGCTCCGATCCGGGTCCCTACGTAGACTGCCAAGGCCAAGGAAATGAGCAAATCGAAATGGCCTTCGCTCACAGAGCCCCCATAAGATTCGCGCCCTTCGTTCGCGCTTAGATGCACCTCGAAGTTCTGCAGCTCGGTTTTTATGTTCTCAAGTTCGCGCGATTTTGAGCTAATAAATATATGATCCGCGTCGAACGCGGCTATGAGGGTGCTAATCAACGTGGTTTTGCTTACCCTGATTTCATGCCCGTCCCAGGTTGATGCTGTACCGCCGGTCAAGAGCACCTTGTATAAATCCATACGCGGCGCCTTTCTCTCCAATATTTCCAAAACCCCTGGACCAGGGCCCCCGAGATCTGCAGCCCATGTGACGTTTGTAAACTCACCTCGAAGTTGAGCGTCGACCTGGGCGACGCGTTCTGCAAGCCTGGTGTAGGTTTGGTGAAGTGGAAATCTTTTGAGGCCTCGGACATAAAAGAACCGTTCAAACCGCTTATTCTCGCGAACTTCACAGATTACGAGAGCAGAGAACGAATTTCCGGCGCCAATATCCAAGCCACACACATACGAAGTCCATTTGGTCGGCTCGGGTTCGTCGGACTTCCCAGGGCACAATATAGCGTCGCGTGCTTCCTGCCATTGCTCTAAAGTAAGCCCGTCGGACGGCATCCACGTATTAAGGTCAATGTCACCGTTCATGCTCTGAATCCTCTTCTGTGCCATCTAAGCCGAAGTCTAAGTCTAATTCGTTGATTTGGTCTAGCCGGTCTACATCCTCACGATAACTGAGCGGAGCTTCCCCGTCTTCTCCATAGTCGAGCGTGAGCTCCTGGACATCGTCACGAACGGCGCGCTGTATTACGTCATAAGAAAGCAGGGCGGCCTCATTCTCTTCAAAAGAACACATAAACTCTTGTAAAAAATAGCGCTCACCCATCGACCGCCTTTCGGATTCCAAGAACGAAGAGCTAATTCTTTCGACCGATGTCGCCTTAACCTCAATCTTTTTCCAGCCGACGCCTTCAGTCCATTCCCTGAAAAAATTCCCTCGCTTTCCAGCGGGGCTGCTTAAAAGGATTAAACGCCCCCCCAATGCCCGCATCGGCCGTATTGCAACAAACAACTCCTCGGGACAGCGCGACGCCTCATCCACACAAATTAAGTCAGCGCTGTAACCGCGCACGGTTTTCTCAGAGGCAGGAAGTGAGACGATTCGCGAACGGTTTGATAATTGAAGCGTGGTCGCGCTGTCAATCGTCGCTCCGAGAGGACGCCCGAGCTCGTGATAATGGTTAACAATCTTTTTTAGCAGTTCTCCACTTTGCCGAAGTGATGGAGACACGCACAAGATAAGGCTGCCTGCGTTGTTCATTGCGTGGAATAACGCTATTACGGAGGTTATCTCTGATTTTCCGGCCATCCTGGAGCAATTCATAATGACTTGATTTTCAGTTGATAAAAGTAAGTCTCGCTGCCATGGATCGGGCTCGAAAAACTCACGGCAAAACGCGACGGGGTCAATGCTTCGCGCTAGTGTACGCAATACCGCTGCGTTTGCGTTCATTCAAAGACCTCGTCAATCGTTTCTAGTGTGTCCGCTGCGTCGGCCATCTCAAGCAGCCTCGCTGAGAGTTTGGATCGTTCACCAGGGTCAAGCGTGTTGAATATTGTTTGCTTCAACTGGACAAAGTCCGGGTTCATCAAGAGGATTTGATTAGACGGCCCCGATAGTTGACCCGTTAGCCGTGCGTGAAGCTCTATATGCTTCCTTCCTTCTTTCAACATGACTGCAATATCGGATATCTTGCCGCCTTCAATCGCCCTTTCGAGGTTCTCTTTTACGATTGAATATTGCTCAGCGAGGGCGTTTATGACGTTCATGACCTCTTTGATAGGCTCGGGTTTCGTCAATTCGCCAATACGCTTAGGAACGCAGCGGGCCATGTGCCTCGATAATGTGGCCTTGTCGACTCCCATCTCCTCGGCTGCCGCGTTCTGAGTGATCGTGCCCGAGGCGATCCTGGCTTCATAGAGAAGGTGGTCCTGGTGCCTACAGGCTCCGCATTTTGGGAAGGTAAGATCGTATGACTGTTTCATTGCGTCCTTGGTTTTAGGTTTCTGTGTTTATTTTTCCGTTTATCGTAAAACGACCGTAAAACGTCGCGACGCTTTTAGTCCTTTAGTCTTTCAATCCTTCAACGTGTACACTTTCAGGTTGGCCTCGTGCTTTCCACGCTCCGACGCGAGCCACTTCAAAGCCTCGTCGACTCTTCCCTGCTTGTGGTCAGTGTCTTCTATGTACTCCGCATAGGCTGTTTTGTTGGTGTAGAGGAGGCCCCCCTCGCTGCAATTGGCGATATCGTCCCTGAGTTGTTTCACGATGGCGTCTTCCCTCGCAACCCTCTCTTCCTTGACCCTGATCGTGTCTTTGAGCGTGGAGAGTTCGGCCCCGTTCTCTTTGATAAGTTCCTTAATCGCGCTGACTCTCTTCTTTGCCTCGATCCTTTCTTCGATAGTGGACGCGGACTTCGAGAGTTCATCGGCCCGTTGAAGTTCGGCCGTGAACTGTGACTGTGCTTCACTGAGCTTTGAAAGGTCGGTGTTGAGTGAAGCGAGTTCGTCGTTCAATGCGTCGAGTTGACCAAGGGGGCGGCCTTGCTCGTCGTTCGTTCCGATTGGTGAGCCGTAAGCGTCTAGCCCGTCCGCATCGCCCTTAGCGGTTTGTTGTGCCCGTTGAATCACGTCGGCCCTGGTCCGGGCGGCCCGGTCGATGTATTCCTGTCCTAGCTTTTGCACGTTGTCTGCTTCCGTTAATCGTGCCATGTCCGCTTGGCTTAGGTTGTTTGGAAGTCCCATATTGTCGTTTATCATCTCATTCGAATCTATCATTGTGTCTCCGTTGTCTCCGTTGGCCTTTTCCGCTGCCTGTGCTTTCCACTTCGCCCGGTATTCGCGCTGCTTCTTTGCTTTGTATTCACGGTTGCGGATAGCGTCGAGAATCGGCATCGATTAGCGCCCCTTTGCGTACGCATTAAGGACTGCGTTAAGATCATCCATATCAACGCGGAAGATCTCTTCTTTGCCGTGCATCGCACGCCGACGCTGACAATCGCCATTGCACACGGCTTCGAGGTCGCTCTCTTCCATCGCATACGTTTGCTCATCGACGTTCTTGACCACGTCCGCTAGCACTTCGGGGTTTGTGAGTAACTCCTCTTTGCCCTCTCGCTTTAGTTGCTCGGCAATCGCTTCGAGTTGCGGCTCATCGAGATCGAAATCAAGCGCTACTTCGTGCAAGAAGCCATCAATAGTCGCGAAGTGCTTGCCGTTATACATCAATCGTTCATCAAATCTTTTCATTCCAGCCATTCTAACCTACCTCATTTTCTTTTTTCGAACCTCCGCAATCAGCACAGAGGTATTCAGTTCTGTACATCGTCCCAGGCCTCACAAGCAACTCTCCACACTCGCTACACATAGCAAAGTGCAATTGATTAAACTTACGCGGCCCGCTGCTCATTTGATTACGTCTCCTCTATTCTTTTTCGATTAAACCGTGCTAACCTTTGACAACATGAAACAAAAGCGCTGTTTTGATTCATAACGGAACCCGTCCTGCCCTCCGTTCAAATGATTGTACAATGTGCCTAAGACAAGTAGGCAAGTTTTTTAAACGGAGTCCGTCACGGCCTGCGTTCTTTCGCTTTATGTTTGGATTACGAAGTGCCTCTGTCAATGTTGAGCACGCTCTCTTTTCTTTCATCTCATTTGACAGGCGCGAGACAGGTTGACCATATGGCGCGTTTTTTGGAGGAGCCCCTCTGTCTCGCTCGCCTAACGTCTCTCGTTGATATGCGTGATTTGGCCTTCTGACCAATGCGTTCTTTCGCGGCAAGAGCGACGCGAGAGCGCTTGAAGAGAAAGAACAAGCGCATAACACACGCTGCACGGATGGAGGTCCAGATGCTTTGCGTGTGTGTTTTGGGCCGTCGACGCTCTTGCCGCATCGGAGGTAAATAATATTGAACGTTGAAACTATTGAGCAATGCGTTGAAACATTCCGCATGTTGACCATGTTAAACTTTGTCTCAATTCTCAAAAGCCGTGAGAAAAGTGATAATGCCTCTATGCCTTTTAAATTCCATTTTGAATACCTCTCCAGAGAGCACACCCCCCTTTTCTCAGTTTCTCACGATACAGAGGAGTGACCCCCCTGCGCGCGCGACCCTCTAGCGTAAAACGTGAGAAAGTGATAAACGTATTTATTATAATATCGTAACGCCTCCTCACGCATCTTTAAACACTTAAACAAATACAATACGGGCCGCTTTGTTTTTATCATATTTTCTCAACCTCTTGAGAATCCGTGAGAATCGTGAGAATTTCAAGCGAAGGGAGAAGACCCTCGAGGTCTACATCATCATTCAAAATTGGCTCGGACGGGTTGAACTCCTCCGCACATACATAAGCAAAGCTCGGGACGTCTCCTAATACCGTTTGACCGAGGGGCGTTATTTCGACCGCTTGCTGTCCGTTACTCTCGACGTCTCGGACGTAACCGAGTTCTATCAACTCTCCAGCGATGCCCGTCCTCGATCCGTTATTGATGAGCCTATAAACCGTTGCTTGCGAAACGTCGGACTCCTTAACGACCTCTCGACGAGTCGGACGCTTGACCATTCCCTCAAGTTGAGGGTTTAAATTAAAAATCTCGTCGTATTCTGCACAAAGCCGCTTAATCGTCTTTAAAACCGCTATGCCATTTCTCGAGGTCTTTGTTATGGTCTCACGTTCAAAGGTCGAGAGCAAAAACCATGCCTCTTGCACGTCCTCGGTTTCGACCCTTGTATGTTGACGACTAAAACGCTTCCATAAAGCAAGACACTCGCAAAGAGAAAAGAACTGTTTAATGCTCGTTAGACCGTAACCGGCCTCCAGAAATAAGGCGCTTAACTCGTCATAGAGCGCCCATGCTTCATCCTCGACGGATTCAAAAACGACGTCTTTGGTCGAGTAAATAAGGTCGAGACCGGCCCGAGCAATAGAGAGCCTCGGATCGTCTCTTATATCCTTGCGGTCTTTGAGGAGCTTATTAATTAAGTTAAGTTTCGTCTCCTTATTCTCGACGGAATCCTCACTTATAGAG
>Ga0209585_10000664_pt1 | contig 13313 bp, 12 predicted proteins | sample NGEPerone_FD_185491 | JGI IMG/M metagenome (GOLD analysis project Ga0209585, IMG submission 185491) | Arctic peat soil microbial communities from the Barrow Environmental Observatory site, Barrow, Alaska, USA - NGEE Permafrost154B-one... | ecosystem: Environmental > Terrestrial > Soil >... | reverse complement strand
GTCAGCCTTCTCGGCCTTCGGCTCAGCCTTCTTCCGCTTCGTGGTGGCGCCGTCCTTGGGCTCCGACATCGCGGACTTGGTGGCCGCCTCGTACAGCGCCGTCTTGTCGGGCTTCGGCTCTGCAAGGCGCAGGGTGCCCTCGGTGCCCGGAAGGCCCTTGAACGTCTGCCAGTCACCCGTGATCTTCAGGAGCGCCGCGACCTGCTCGGTCGGCTGCGCACCGACCCCGAGCCAGTACTGCACACGCTCGGAATCGATCTCGATGATCGAGGGCTCGTGGGTCGGGTGATACTTGCCGATCTCCTCGATCGCCCGGCCATCGCGCTTGGTGCGCGAGTTCATGATGACGACACGGTAGAACGGTGCATGGATCTTGCCCATGCGCTTCAAACGAATCTTGACGGCCACGGTGGTGGTGACTCCTGTTTCTTGTCTGGGTTGAGTCGACACGGCATCCGCGTGGGGATACGGCTCGTGACGCTCGGATGGACACGTCCGAAGCGGAGAGAGGGGCCGCAGACAGACGAGTACGCCCGCTAGTCTGCCAGATGAGGCGCCAACCTTCGAACCCACGCGACGATCCCGGTAGATCACCCCCGTGAAGCGCCCGCAGATGGCCTTCCCGAAAGCCAGTAAAATGAGTGGAACGTCGGCACATTGCCGGCCGGAGCCGAACCACCATACGACTTGGGAGCCATGCTCTACACGCTGACCAGAAATGTGCTTGGCCCGGTTGCCCGGCTGGTTTATCGCCCGGTCATCGAGGGCCGGGAGAACATACCCCGCACCGGGCCGCTCCTGCTGGCCAGCAATCATCTCTCGTTCGTCGACAGCCTCGTCATCCCGCTGGTCGCACCACGGCGGGTCGTGTTCCTGGCCAAGTCCGAGTACTTCACCGGCCACGGCATACGCGGGGCTTTTCAGCGTTGGCTCTTCACCGCTGTGGGCGCCGTCCCCATCCAGCGCGGAACCACCGGCGCAGCCAAGGAAGCTCTGGACTCTGCTCTTGAGATCCTGCACGACGGGCTCGCCTTCGGTATCTACCCCGAGGGAACCCGATCACGTGACGGTCGCCTCTACCGCGGTCGCACCGGCGTGGCCTGGCTGGCGCTGACCGCAGGGTGCCCGGTCGTGCCAGTGGCGCTCTCGGGCACCCAGGACATCCAACCGGTGGGCTCACGGGTCCCACGGATCCGCAAGATCACTATCCGGTTCGGGAAGCCACTGGACTTCAGCCATCTGCAGGGCGCCAAGCCCGGCCCGGCCCGGCGCGAGGTCACCGACGCAGTCATGGCGGCCATTCACGAGTTGTCTGGCCAAGAGCTCGCCGGGCACTACAACCGCCGACTGCCGACCTGACCCGGTTTCGTCCGGCGCCCTTACCTGGGCCGACTGCCCGTCCGCGCCATTCTGCTTGGTGCTCCGCCGACGACGACACCCCGGCGCCGGCGGATTCCGCGCTCGATCCCGGAGAAGACCGCGTCGACACCGATGCCGATCGCCAGGATCGCCAACATGAGGGCGATCATGTAGGAAGTGTCGCCCAGCGGCTCGCGGCTCTGGTTCAGGTATTGGCCGAGACTGGGCCGGTTGGCGATGGAGACCATGAGCTCGCCGGCGAGCAGGGAACGCCAGGCGAAGGCCCACCCCTGTTTGAGGCCCGACACGATGCTCGGCAGTGCGGCCGGCAGGACGACATGGCGATGCAACGACAGTCCGCTGGCACCCAGGTTGCGACCGGCCCGGACCAGCAACGCAGGCACGTAGTCGACGCCGCCGATGACGCCGTTGGCGATCGATGGCACGGCGCCAATCAGGATCACGAACAAGATGGCCTGCTCGGACATCTGGAACAACAGAATCGCCAAGGGAAACCAGGCGATGGACGGCATCGTCTGCAGTCCGGTGATCAGGGAGCCGATGGCGGCCCGCAGGAGGCGCGACCGGGCAACGAGAACGCCCAGAACCAGACCCAGTGCGGCGGCTATGAGGAATCCGGCGACGCCGCGGGTCATCGTGATGCCCACGGCCTCCCAGAAGCCCTGGACCAGGAGCTGGTGGCCGAGCTCGACGAGTACCGGCACCGGGCCGGGAAGGACGTAGCTCTGCCTCCAGCCGCTGCTGGCCACCAGCTGCCACAGGCCCAGTGCAATGGCGAGGGCGGCCAGCTTGGGCCACGTCGCCCGCCATGCGGCGTGCGCGAGCGGCGGCGTCGAGGAACCGATCTGGAGGGCGTCGAGCCCTCGGATCTCGCTCTCCTGCAGCGCATCTGGGGAGTCCACAACGTGAACCGTTGCATCTGGTGACTCGCCCCGGCGTGCATCGAGGTCAAACGCCATGACGGGCCACCTCCTTGCGCAGGGCATCGGTGATCTCCCCGGCCAGCTGGGAGACGTCCCGGTCCTCGATGCGACGCGGCCGGTCGATGGCCACGTCGTACTGCGAGACGATGCGTCCGGGGCGGCTGGACAACAGGACGACCCGGTCCCCCAGCCGCACGGCCTCACGCACGTTGTGCGTGACGAACAGGACGGTCAGGTTGCGCTCGGCCCAGATGGACTCGAGCTCGTCGTGCAACAGGTCGCGCGTCATCGCATCGAGCGCGCCGAACGGCTCGTCCATCAACAGGACGGGGGCTTGGGTCGCCAGCGTCCGGGCGATGGCAACGCGTTGCTTCATGCCACCGGACAGCTCGTGGGGGCGACGATCTGCGAAGTCGGCGAGGTGAACGGCTTCCAGGTAGTCGCGAGCCTGTGCTTCGCGATCCTTCCTGCCAACTCCTCGCAGCCGCAATGGTGTTGCCACGTTGTCCAGGGCGGACAGCCACGGGAACAGTGCGTGCTCCTGGAAGAGGAAGGCGGCCTGCCCGTCCACCTGTACGGACCCGGAGGTGGGCCGGTCGAGGCCGCTGACGAGGTTCAGCAGGGTGGACTTGCCGCAGCCCGAGGCGCCGACCAAGGTGAGAAACTCACCCCGGCGAACCGACAGAGTGATGCCGTCCAGGGCGAGAATCCCGTTGTCACCCGCATAGCGCTTGGTGACCTGCTCGAGGGCGACAGTCGGTCGCGGGAGCGAAGGTAGGTCGGCCGGCGGCGCGGACACGGTTGTTGAGGGGGCTGTAGTCGCTGCGGCCGCCGGGATCGACGGAGCCGTCTGAGTCTTCATTGGGTCACCTCTGGTTTCCCACGTTCTTTGAGCAGCTGGTTGAGCAGGGTGAGGTTGACCAGGCCGTCGAGCTTGGGCTCCTTTGTCAGCACTCCCACCTGGTAGGCATGCCGGGCGCCCATGAGCAGTGAGGGGGTCACCGGGTCGACGGTGAAGCTGAGCTTCTTCCAAGCCGCCGCGATCACGGCGGGGTCAAGGGGCTTTCCCGCGGTGTGGGCGATCAGGTCAGCGACGTCCTTCTGGGCCTTGGCGGGGTTCTTGGCGATGAAGTCCACGGCATCAAGATCGCCCGAGAGCAGCGCCGAGACGGTCTGCGGATGCGCTGCGAGGAAGTCCGTGCGCACGGCGAGCACGGTGATGGCGAACTTCTTACCCGGCCACAGGTCGCGCTCGTCTACCAGGACGGTGCCCCCGGCCTGGACAAGCCGGGTGGCGTACGGCTCCGGGACCCAGGCGCCGGCAATCTGCTTCTGCTTGAAGGCGTCGATGATCTGGGCGTTGTCCTGCGGAAGGACACTGACGTCGCCGCCGCCCTGCAGATCGGTCTTGAGGCCGTGCTGCCGCAGCCAGTAGCGCAGGGCGATGTCCTGGGTGTTGCCGAGCTGGGGCGTGCTCACCTTCTTGCCCTTGAGGTCGGCTGCGCTCCTGATCGAGGGGTCGACGACCAGCGAGGTGCCGCCGGTGGCCGCCCCGGCGACGACGGTGAGGGCCTGGCCGCCTGAGTTGAGGTAGGCGTTGGTGGCCGGACCGGGACCGACGTACGTGGCGTCGATCGCACCGGACTTCAGCGCCTCGATGGCCGCAGGTCCCGCGTTGAACGTGGAGACCTCCAGCTTGGTCGCCCCGAGGTGCTTACTGAAGAAGCCCTCCTTGTCGGCAACGATCGCCGCGGCGTGCGTGAGGTTGGGGAAATAGCCCAGGCGCACGACCGTCGCAGCGGCACCAGAAGCCTGGGTGTCCCCGCCACAGGCCGTCAGTCCCACAGTGGCGACGACGGCGCCAACGGCAAGTGCCAGCCAAGCAGGGGGTCGAGACATCAAGGCTCCAGGTTCTCCGCGCGACCACCGGCCGCGCTGACTCGCGCCTCGTGCGGCGCCCGCCATTCCTATGGGACGGGTGGGAGTCTTCTATAGCCTGACGTTATCGGTCAAGTAACTTATCGTTATGTCTCGGATGCTGGAGCCCCGGCGGCGATCTGCAGCGCGATCCGAACGACGCCCGCGCGCTGCAGGTTGTGGCTCGTGTCCACAGTCAGAGTCGGTCCGAGCCCCAGCGGGCGTTCCGACGCGTTGCTCAGCCCCCCAAGACACCAGACCTGCGGGACGGCCTCCGGATCCAGCCCACAGCGCTGCAAACCCTTCGCCACGGATCGGGCATCGTCGCGCCGAAAAGAGCTCTGCACCAGGCCACCGACCGGCGAGTCTGCCAGCAGCGCCCACAACGCGTCGTCGGAACCGGCGACGTCCCTGGAGAACAGCGGGATCCTCAGCTCGGCGGCAAGCTGACGGGCCAGGGTGCTCGTGTCGGAGCCGGCCGCGCCGTTGACCACGGCGATGACTTTTCGGCCGCGTGCCATCGGGTAGGGCTGGGCTGGCCACTCATCTCGCAGCACGACGTAGGAATCATGGTCCCGCCAGGCGTTGTTGCCATCGGCACCTGGCAACCAGAGCAGGCGGGGGGAGAAGCCTTCACGCTGAAAACCCAGTGACCGCAACAGTCCAGCCGAACGCACGTTGCCCGGCTGGACCTTGGCCTGGACCCGGTGCAAGCCCATGCCGCCCTCAGGCTCTGGCGTGAAGGCCAGGTTCAGGACCAGTCGCAACCCTTCGGAAAAGAGCCCGCGACCGGCATACGGGTCATAGGCGTCGTAACCCATGCCGGCTGACTGGAACCGGCCACGCACCGCGTCGACGACGTTGATCTTGCCCACGATGTCGTGCTCGCCCTCAGGGGTCAGGGCGTGGATGAGGAACGTGCGACGTTCACGAGACTGCAGTGGCAACGCTCTGGCGAGATCGTCCGGATCTACCGGGTTCCACCTGATCAGACGGGTGCGCGACTGCTCGACCGCCCGCCGGTATGGCGCGATGTCACGCTCGTGGACAGGGCCGATCCATACGCGATCGCCTCTGGAATGCAGGGTCTTCGGCTCGAAGTACTGGGCTGCCGGCTCAGAGGACAACTGTGCCTCGCATGACGATGTGCTCCGGTGCCGCCAGAATCCCGATATCTTCACGCGGGTCCCCCGGGTAGATCACGAGATCAGCACCGGCGCCCTCCTGCAGACCTGGTCTGTGCAGCCACGATCGAGCACCCCAGCTGGCGGCCGTCAGCGCCTCGATGGTGCTCAACCCTGCTCTGACCAGCTCGGCTGCCTCCTGGGCGACCAGCCCGTGCGGCAAAACTCCCCCTGCGTCGGTGCCCAGATAGATGGGCACACCGGCGTCATGTGCAGCTGCGAAGGTCTCGTAACGGCGGGAATGCAGGTCTCGCAGGTGCGCGGAGTAGACCGGGTACTTGTCCTGTGCGCCGGCCGCGATGGAGGCAAAGGTGTCAATGTTCACCAGGGTCGGGACGATGGCAATCCCTTGTGCGGCGAAAGAGTCGATGGTGTCCGGCGCCAGCCCGGTGGCGTGCTCGATGCAGTCGACGCCGGCCGCCGCGAAGTCGCGCAGGGACTCCTCTCCGAAGCAGTGAGCGGTCACCCGGGCACCCTCCTCGTGCGCGGCAGCGATGGCCGAGGCCAGTGCCTCACGCGGCCAGCAGGGACTGAGGTCCCCGGTGTCCCGGTCGATCCAGTCGCCGACAAGCTTGACCCAGCCATCACCGGCGCGCGCCTCCCGGTGGACGTACATGGTCAGGTCCTCCGGCTCGATCTCATGGGCGTAGTTGCGGATGTAGCGACGCGTCCGGGCGATGTGCCGGCCGGCTCGCACGATGCGTGGCAGGTCCTGGCGTTCGTCGATCCAGCGCGTGTTAGCCGGAGAGCCCGCATCGCGCAGCAACAGCGCGCCCGCGTCACGGTCGGCGACCGCCTGGTCTTCGGTCGTGGCGTCGTCCACAGCTCCATGGGCGCCGAGTCCGATGTGGCAATGGGCGTCCACGAGACCTGGAAGCACCCAGCCAGTCACGGACTGGACGTCCGCGCCCGACGAAGGCCTGTCATAGGTGATCTGGCTCCCGACGATCCAGAGCTCCTGCCGGACCTCCTGCGGTCCGACCAGAACACTTCCCTTGATGTGCAACACCGGCGAGGTCATGCACGCGACCCTATCCACGCCGCCGGGTAGTTGCCGCGCGGACGCCGGTCAGCGGGCACAGGTCAGCGGTACTGCTGGTTGGGCTGCACGACAACGAACCGCTGCCCCCGGTCCCACTCACTGCGCTGGTTGCCATATGCGGGGATGCCGCCGGCCTGCTCGATCATCCGGGCGAGGTGCAGGAGGTTCCACGTCATGAAGGTCGTGTTGCGGTTGGTGAAGTCGTTCTCTGGACCACCCGAACCTTCGTCCAGATATGACGGGCCCAGCCCGATGTCCCCGATCCACCCCGCGTCCGCCTGAGGGGGGATGACGTAGCCCAGGTGCTGCAGGCTGTACAGGATGTTCATGGTGCAGTGTTTGACGCCGTCCCTGGTTGCCGGTGATCAGAGCCCCACCGACCCGGCCGTAGAAGGCGTACTGGCCCTGGTCGTTGAGCTGGCCGGACTGGGCATACAGCCGTTCGATGATCTGCTTGGTGATGCTCGAGTTGTCACCAGCCAGATCGGCCCGGCGATGACCAGGATGTGAGCAGCCTTGACCCGCTCCCAGATCTGCGGCCAATCGTCGCTCGCCCACCCCTGCTCGGTCATGTCCGGATAGACGCCGGTTGCGATGTCATGGTCGAAGGCCCGCAGCACCTCGACCTCCACCCCGTGCGCCCGCATGATCGAGGCACTCACCTCGATGAGCCCTTCGGTGTTGGACACCTCTGGCGAGCGCTTGAGCGTACCGTTCAGGAACATGGCCCGCAGGCCGCTGAAGTCCCAGATCTGCTCGGTGTCAGCCATGGACGTCACGCTACCCACGGGCGCGGGTTGACCAAACCCTTGCTGCGCTTGTCGATTCAGGTACTGGCGGACGCCTACTTGCCGAGGAACTTCTCGAAACCCTTCGGCAGATCAAGGTTGGCCGGGTCGCTCGGATCGGCCGGGTTGGGATCAGTGCCCGTGGCTGGGCCCCCGGGCATACCGAAGGCGCTCTTGGCCGCCGCCATCCGGGCCCCGGAGCTCTTGTCCGCCGCGGCCTTCTCCTCCTGTGCGCGCTTGGCCGGATTGCCGCTCTTGCCCTTCTTGCGTTGCTGGCCCTTTCCCGCCTTCTTTGCACCGCCCATCCCGGGCATTGCCGGCATGCCCGGGATGCCTGAGCCGCCGCCGCGGCGCAGCGAACGCATCATCTTCTGGGCCTGACCGAAACGCTCGAGAAGGCCGTTCACCTCGGTCACCGTCACCCCTGACCCGCGGGCGATCCGGGCCCTGCGTGAGCCGTTGATCTGCTTGGGATGAGTGCGTTCGAACGGCGTCATCGAGCGCACCATGGCCTCGACCCGGTCGAACTCGCTCTCGTCCAGGGAGTCCAGCTGGTCACGCATCTGACCCATACCGGGCATCATCTTGAGCATCGCCTTGAGCGAGCCCATCTTCTTGATGGCCGCCATCTGGTTCAGGAAGTCGTCGAAGGTGAAGTCCTCGTCCTCCATGAACTTGCGGGTCATCTCCGCGGCTTCACCGTGGTCGAAGGCCTTCTCAGCCTGCTCGATCAGGGTCAGCACGTCACCCATGTCCAGGATGCGTGAGGCCATCCGGTCGGGGTGGAAGACCTCGAAGTCGTTGACCGTCTCACCCGTGGAGGCGAACATGATCGGCCGGCCGGTGACCTTGGCCACCGACAGCGCCGCACCACCGCGGGCGTCGCCGTCGAGCTTGGTCAGGACCACGCCGGTGAAGTCCACGCCCTGCTGGAAGGCCAGTGCGGTGTCGACCGCCGCCTGGCCGATCATGGCGTCGATGACGAACAGGACCTCGTCAGGCGAGATCGCTGCCCGGATGTCGGCGGCCTGCTGCATGAGGTTCTCGTCGATGGCGAGGCGACCGGCGGTGTCGACGATGACGACGTCGTGCTGTTTGGTGCGGGCCTCGACCATGCCCTGGCGGCAGACCGTGACCGGGTCACCGAATGACCTTGTGCCATCACCGGAACCGGCGCCGGCGTCATAACCGGCGACATTGCCGCGCTCGGGGGCGAAGACCGGGACCCCGGCCCGCTGCCCGATGACCTGGAGCTGCGTCACGGCGTTGGGCCGCTGAAGGTCGGCGGCGACCAGGATCGGGGTGTGACCCTGATCCTTGAGCCACTTGGCCAGCTTGCCGGCCAGGGTGGTCTTACCGGAGCCCTGCAGACCCGCGAGCATGATGACGGTCGGCGGGTTCTTGGCAAACTCGACCCGGCGGGTCTGTCCACCCAGGATCGTCACGAGCTCTTCGTTGACGATCTTGACGATCTGCTGGGCCGGGTTCAGGGCGCCACTGACCTCGGCGCCCAGGGCTCGCTCGCGAATGGCGGTGGTGAACTCCCGCACGACGGGCAGCGCCACGTCGGCATCGAGCAGCGCGACGCGGATATCGCGAATCGTCGCGTTGACGTCCGATTCGGACAGGCGTCCCTTGCCGCGCAGGTTCTTGAAGGTGGCGGTCAGTCGGTCAGACAGGCTGGTGAACACCAAGCAAGGTTATCTTCCCGTTGGCGTGGTGGCTTCGCATGCATCCATGAGCATGGAGATCGTCTGGGCGACCCGCGCCGGAGACAGGGTCAGGCCCCCGTACTCGCTCACATAGAACGTGTCCAGGGTTTGACCGGCATAGGTGGCGATGTAGGCACTGTGCACGCTCAGACCCGCGCGCGCAAAGGTCATACCGATCTCGTGCAGGAGCGCTGGGCGGTCATGGGCCCGGATCTCGATCACCGTCGAGTCCTCAGAGGCGTGGGGTACGACCATGGCGCGGGTCTGTGCACGCGGACGAGCCCCGACGAGTTCTGCCATGAGGACGCTGCGGCGACCCAGGGCGAGCAACGGCTGGCGATCCCCATCGCGCAGGCTCGCGAGCCCACGGGCGATCGCTGCCGCATCCGGGGCATCACCGCTTGGTGAGTCGACCTGCCACTGGTTGGCCGCGATGCCTTCCTGAGTGCGCACACGCGCGGTCCGCACGATGAAGCCGAATGCCGCGAGCAACCCTGCGGTGTCGCCGAACAGGCCCAGGCGGTCACGGTCGAACACGTCGATGCGGTAGGCGCCCCCGATCGGATGAACCACCACGTGAGGCTCCCCCATGGCAACCTCGGCCACGACCTCAGGCGTCAGGAGATCGTGGACCTGCTCAACCGGGGCCACCGGACCGGCAGTCTCGCCCAGGGCCGCGCGAGCGTTGACGACGAGATCTCCCAGAAGGGCGGCGCGCCACTCCGTCCAGGCAGCAGTGCCCACCGCCCTGGCGTCCGCCTCGGTCAGGGCGCGAAGCAGCTCCAGCACGTCACGGCGGCCTTCGACCGCGTCAGTCACCGCCGAGATGGTCTGTGGGTCGGCCGGGTCACGGCGGGTCGCCAGGTCGATGAGGGTCAGGTGTTCGCGGGTGAGCAGCTCGACGACCTCGACCTCGGGCTCGTCCAGGCCCAGCCGGCGGGCCGCCGCGGCGGCTAGTGGGGCTCCGACCACGGCGTGGTCGTGGGCGCCGGCGATCTTGCCGATGTCATGCAGCAGGGCCGCCAGCAGCAGCAGGTCCGGTCGTTCGACATCGGGCAGGAAGGCGGTCGCCATCACGACCGTCTCGATCAGATGCCGATCGACCGTGTGCCGGTGAACGGGGTTGCGCTGTGGTCGGCTCCGCACCTGCGACCACTGTGGCAGCCACGAGTCGATCACGCCCGCGAGGTCCAGTCCCTCCCACACCGGTATCAGCCCGGGACCCGCGGCAAGCAGGTCGGTGAACAGTGACCGGGCAACCGGACTCCACGGCGCGGTCATGGCCGGTGAGTGCGCAGCGAGGTTGGCCAGGGTCGCCGGGGCCAGGGGAAGACCGCGGCGGGCCGCGGCAACAGCGGCTCGCAGAACCAGCAACGGGTCTCTGGAGGGGTCAAGGTGGGCACCCAGGACCACCTCCCCGTCGTGCTCGAACAGTCCGAAGCCCAACGTCTTCAACACCGGCCGGCGTGGACCGACCCGCAGGGTGCGCGCCCGCTGAGACTGGGCGGCACGACGCACCGTCCCGTCTATCGCGTAGCTGACGGTGCGCGCAGCTGTTCCGACGACCGACAACATCGCGTCGGCATCGGGATGACCCAGCAGTGCAGCGACCGAGTCGTGGTCCTCCAGTCCGAGACGATCGCGACCCCGACCGGTCACCACCTGCAAGGCGTCTCGGGCGTCCAGCAAGGTGCCGTATGCCGCGTCGACCTGGCCGTGCGGGCGGTCGGCCAGCCAGGCGGCGGTCAGCGCACGCAGTACGGACATGTCTCTCAGGCCCCCACGCGCCTCCTTCAGGTCTGGTTCGATGCTCTGAGCCAGGTCCCCGTGGCGGTGATGTCGTACCTCCAGTGACTCGACCAGCTCCGGCAGCCTGCGACGGGCGTTGGCGCGCCAGTCGTGCCCCACGGTTGAGCGGGCCGCCGCGACCACCTGCTCGTCGCCGGCCACCAGCTCGAGGTCCAGTAGTCCGACCGCGGCCGACAGATCCCCGGCGGCGACGCTGCGGCACTCACCAACCGTCCGGACGCTGTGGTCCAGACTGGCGCCACCATCCCAGATCGGGTACCAGATGCGATCGGCCAGGGACGTGATCTCCTTGCCCGACATGGAGCGGCCATCGTGCAGCAACACCAGGTCGAAGTCGCTGAGCGGTCCTGCGTCACCGCGGGCCAGGCTGCCGACGCTGGCCAGGGCCACCCCGTCCATGCGGGCACCGTAGGTTGCCGCGATCCAGACCTCGTGGATCCAGCGCCGGCCCAGCTCCGCCATGGCCGCGCGACGTGCCTGGCCGGCACCCGGGGCGGTGAAGCCCCGGGTGCCCGCCAGATTCAGACGTTGCTGGTTAAGGTCCACTCTTTCGGTCTGTCCCACTCCTATCATGAGGCGCGTTCTCCTACAACGCGTCCAGGCCGCGTTCGCCGGTACGCACCCGGGCCACGTCCTCGACCGGAACGGTCCAGATCTTGCCGTCTCCGATCCGTCCGGTCTGGGCCGCCTTGAGGATGACCATCACGACTTCGCTGGCGTCCACGTCATCGACGACGACCTCCACCCGCACCTTTGGGACGAAGTCGATCTTGTACTCGGCACCTCGGTAGACCTCGCTGTGTCCGCGCTGTCGTCCGTAGCCGCTCGCCTCGCTGACCGTCATGCCGTTGATGCCGTAGGCCTCCAGCGCCTGTTTGACCTCATCGAGTTTGAAGGGCTTGATGATCGCGGTGACCAGTCTCATGATGACGCTCCCTGGTGGTTGGGCGTGGACGCTTCGGCGGTCGAATTCATAGTGGTCGAATCCGTGTTGTGCGAGCCGAACATCGCGACTCCCGCGTGGACCAGACCGCTACCGCCGATTGAACCGAGATCATAGGACGTCTCAGCGTGCTCCTGGAGGTCTATGCCCGATACCTCTGCGTCACGATCGACACGGAAGCCTAGCGTCTTGTGCAGGGCCAGGCCGATCAGACCGGTGCACACCAAGGAGTAGAGCAGCACCGCGCCTGCTCCCACCGCCTGACGCCACAGCTGGTCGAAGCCTCCGCCATAGAAGAGTCCGTCCACGGCCGCCGGGGTGGAGGCAGAGGCGAAGAGACCGATGGCGAGCGTGCCCACGATGCCGCCGACGAGGTGGACACCCACGACGTCGAGGCTGTCGTCGAACCCGAAGCGGAACTTCAGGCCGACGGCAAGGGCACACAGCACACCGGCGATGATGCCGATGGCCACCGCGCCCAGGGGGGTGACCGACGAGCAAGCCGGGGTGATGGCCACCAGACCGGCCACGATGCCGGATGCGGCACCCAGCGACGTCGCGTGACCGTTACGGATCCGCTCCGTGGCCAGCCACCCGAGGCACGCCGCAGCGGTGGCTGCAAAGGTGTTGACCCAGGCCACTGCTGCGGTGTTGTTGGCACCCAGGGCCGAGCCGGCGTTGAACCCGAACCAGCCGAACCACAGGAGCGCGGCTCCGAGCATGACCATGGTCATGTTGTGCGGTCGCATCGGGTCCTTGGCGAAACCGACACGTTTGCCGAGGATCAGGGCCAAGGCCAAGCCGGCGGCGCCGGCGTTGATGTGGACCGCGGTGCCTCCGGCGAAGTCAATCGTCTTGAGCGAGTTGGCGATCCAGCCACCCTTGGCGGCTGCGTAGCCGTCGAAGGCGAAGACCCAGTTCGCGACGGGGAAGTAGACGATGGTCGCCCACACGACGGTGAAGACCAGCCAGGTCGAGTACTTCGCGCGGTCGGCGATCGCACCGCTGATCAGGGCCACCGTGATGATGGCGAACACTGCCTGGAAGGCCACGAACGCGAGCGCAGGGATGCCGCCGTGGGCCGGGATCCCCTTTGCGGCGGCGTGGTACCCAAAAATGGCCGCGTCGCCGCTGAGGAGGTTGCTCAGGCCGAAGTGCTGGAACGGGTTACCGATCAACCCATGCCAGGAGTTGCCGAACGCCTCGCTATAGCCCCAGAGAACCCAGGTGACACCGATCGTCGCCATCGCTCCGAAACTCATCATCATCATGTTCAGGACGCTTTTGGCCCTGACCATCCCGCCGTAGAAGAGGGCTAGGCCCGGTGTCATCAGAAGCACCAGAGCGGCACTTGCGAGAACCCAGGCGGTGTCGCCGGTGTCAATTGTCATGAGGGAGATTTTTACGGGCAACGGTTACCGATCGTGCTGCCGTTTGTTACATCCGTGTTAGAAATGGCCCTGCCGGGTAAGCATCACGTAACTTCCCGCTGCCGCGGACTGTGCTACAAGAAGGCACCAGGGCGCTTGGACGCACCTGCTCGTGCAGTACCGGCCGAAGGTGGCGCTTTCCCACCTGGTCAACTCCCTCAAGGGCGTCTCTTCGCGGCGGCTGC
>Ga0209585_10000663_pt1 | contig 13325 bp, 10 predicted proteins | sample NGEPerone_FD_185491 | JGI IMG/M metagenome (GOLD analysis project Ga0209585, IMG submission 185491) | Arctic peat soil microbial communities from the Barrow Environmental Observatory site, Barrow, Alaska, USA - NGEE Permafrost154B-one... | ecosystem: Environmental > Terrestrial > Soil >... | reverse complement strand
GGTCGCCACGTCCTCTTCCGGCCCTAGCGTCGCCGACGGGTTACCCCAATCGACACCTCCGAAGGCAGTGGCGACTGCCACGTCAGTTGCCACGCCCACGCCCACGCCCACACCGACTCCCACGCCCAGTTTGGCCCCCGGTTCGGCCACGGTGGTCGGCATCGGGGACTCCGTGACCTCCGCCACGGTCTGCAGGTGCACCGGATTCGTGGAGTCGTATGCCGCCAACCTGCCGGCTGCGGCCGGCGGCCCAGCCCACGCGGTGAACCTTGGCGCCGGGGGCCTCACCGCTGCCGGGCTGCGTGCGTTGATGACCAGCCCCAGCCCAACGGCTACCGGCGTCGCGCAAGGAGACATCCTGCTGGTCACCATCGGCGCCAACGACCTGACGCCCCTACTCTCTCGGTGGCAGGCCTCGGGCTGTACAACCACCTGCTACTCCCCAGCGGTGGAGGCAGTCGGCTCCGATCTCGCCGCAATCCTGTTCGCAGCCAAGGACCTTCGCGGCCACCAACCCACACGCATCCTCGTGACGGACTACTGGAACGTGTTTGCCGACGGCGATGTCGCACGCGCCAGTGACGGCCCGGCATACCTTCGATGGAGCGATGAGCTCACCCGAGCGCTCAACAAGACAATCTGTACCGTCGCCCGGGATGCCGGTGCCACCTGCGTCGACCTGTACGCGCCGTTCAAGGGCGATGGAAGCCTTAACCCGACCACCTTGCTGGCAGCCGACGGGGACCACCCGAACGCGGCCGGCAACAACCTCATCTCCGCCGCCCTGATGGCTGCCACGCCGATGGCCGACATACAACACCTGCAGGGCACCGGATGACGGCGCCGGAGAGTCACCGCACCCGCAGTCCCGCTGCCCCAAGCGCTACCTACCGCCTCCAGATCACCGCGGAGTTCACCCTGTTCGACGCGGCCGCAGTGGTCGGCTATCTGACCGAGCTCGGGGTCGGCGCGGTCTACGTCTCCCCCTTGCTGCGGTCGACCACCGGGTCCAGCCATGGATATGACGTGGTCGATCACGGGCTCGTCGATCCTGACCGCGGCGGCGATGCAGGGCTGGCCAGGCTGTCCCAAGCATGCCGAGCGGCCGGCCTGGGCCTCGTCGTCGACATCGTGCCCAATCACATGGGTGTCGCCGTTCCGCCAGAGAACAGCGCCTGGTGGGACGTGCTGCAAAGTGGCCAGACGTCGCGGTTCGCGCGGTGGTTCGACATCGACTGGCAGATCGCCGCTGGCAAGATCCTGATCCCGGTGCTGGGCGACGACGCCGACCTGGCAACCGATCTCACGATCGCCGACGGCGAGCTGCGTTACTACGAACATCGGTATCCGATCGCGCCCGGAACCGGTGAGGGCAGCCCGGCCGCGGTGCACGACCGGCAGCACTACCGGCTGATCAGCTTCCGCCGCGCGGACACGGCGCAGAACTACCGGCGGTTCTTCGCGGAGACCGACCTGGCCAGTCTGCGGGTCGAGGACCCAGCGGTGTTTGACGTGACCCACACCGAGATCCTGCGCTGGGTGTCCGACTACGGGGTGACGGGTCTTCGGGTCGATCACCCGGATGGTCTTGTCGACCCGGGCGGTTACCTCGGCCGGTTGGCGGCTGTCGCCCCGTCCTGCTGGATCACGGTGGAGAAGATCACTGAGCCGGGCGAGCAGCTCCCCCCAGCCTGGCCGGTCGCCGGCATGACCGGATACGACGCGCTCAGCGAGGTCAACGCGCTGCTGCTCGATCCAGCCGCTGAGGGTGCCATGACCGCGCTGTACGTCGAGCTGACCGGCGACGACCTCGACTTCGAGCAGCAGATCGCCGATGGCAAGCGGGTGGTGGCCACCACCATCCTGCAGGCAGAGGTGTGCCGGCTGGCCCGTTTCGTGCCGGAGATCGACGACGCGGTGGCCGCCCTCACCGAGCTCACGATCGCGTTCCCGGTGTACCGCTCCTACCTGCCGCTCGGCGCGGAGTACCTCGCCCAAGCCGTCCAGCGCGCCACTGCCCGCCAACCACAGCTGAGCGCGGCCATCGATGCGCTGCTCCCCCGGCTGTCCGACCCCACTGACGAGCTGTGCGTCCGGTTCCAGCAGCTGACCGGCGCCATCATGGCCAAGGGTGTCGAGGACACCGCCTACTACCGCTACACCCGGTTCATCGGGCTGAACGAGGTCGGCGGATACCCGGGCAGGTTCGGCTCAGGGATCGCCGAGTTCCACACCGCGCAGCTGCGCCGTGCCGAGCAATCACCGGCGGGGATGACCACCCTGTCCACCCACGACACCAAACGCGGCGAGGACATCCGTGCTCGCCTTGCCGTGTTGGCCGAGATGCCCGACGCGTGGGGCGACACCGCACGACGGCTGATGTCACTGAGACCGATACCCAATGCGGCGTTCGGATATCTGCTCTGGCAGACCGCAGTTGCGTTGCCGGCGCTGCCTATGCTGCCGACTCCGGCGGCACCAGCGGATCCGACGGCTCTGCTGGAATCGTCTCCGGACCCCAGAAGAGACCGCTTCCAGGCGTATGCCGAGAAGGCCATGCGGGAAGCAGATGTCGAGACCGGCTGGATCGACCAGGACAAGACGTTCGAGACCGCTGTGTACGTCGCGGTCAGCGCCGCCTTTGACAACGCCGAGACACATGAGCTGATCGAGTCGATGTTCGCCCTGATCGAACCGCACAGCTGGGTGAACTCGTTGTCGCAGAAGGTGATCCAGCTGACCATGCCGGGCGTGCCGGACGTCTACCAGGGCAGCGAGCTGTGGGAGGACTCCATGGTTGACCCGGACAACCGACGTCCGGTGGATTTCGTTTCCCTGCATGCAGCCCTCACCGCATTGACCGCGCCACCAGCCCTGGACGGCACCGCCCTGGCCAAGCTGTGGGTGGTCAGCCGTGCGCTGCGAGCCCGCCGCGATCACCCCGAGATGTTCACCGGCTACACCCCTCTGGTGGTCGACGGGCCGATGCAGAAGCACCTGGTCGCCTTCGACCGCGGTGGTGCGATCACCCTCGCGACCCGACTGCCGGTCGCCCTGTCCGCTGCCGGTGGCTGGGGCGACACCACCCTGGTGCTGCCCCCCGGTCGGTACCGCGACACGTTCACCGGCTCCGCCTTCACCGATGAGCTGTACGTGGCCGATGCTCTCGACCGGTACCCGGTCGCCCTCTTGCTCGCCGAGAAGTCCTGATGATCACGATGGAGTCCTGATGCCGGAAGTCAGGGTATGGGCGCCCAACGCCACTCGGGTACGGGTCACGATCGCCGAGCCGGGCGGCTCCATCGAGCACCCAGCCGTGATCACGGAGCTCGAGCCGGAGCTCGAGCCGGAGCTCGAGCTGGAACGCGGATCTGTCGCGAGCGGATGGTGGCGAGCTGACGTCGCTGACGCATTGCCGGGCCGCGACTACGGCTTCCTGCTGGACGACGACGAGCATGTGCTCCCCGACCCGCGTTCCCGTTGGCAACCGCACGGCGTCCATGAGCCGAGCCGGTTCTACTCGGACGACTTCGCCTGGACCGACGCAGGCTGGCGCGGCCACGACCTTCCCGACTCGGTGATCTACGAGCTGCATGTCGGCACCTTCACCCAGACAGGCACCTTCGACGCCGCGATCGAGCGGCTCGACTACCTGGCTGAGCTGGGCGTGACCCATGTGGAGCTTCTGCCGGTCAATGACTTCAACGGCGAATGGAACTGGGGCTACGACGGCGTGCTCTGGTATGCCGTGCACGAGGCCTACGGTGGCCCGGACGGTCTCAAACGACTCGTCGATGCCTGCCACGCTCGCGGCCTTGCCGTCGTTCTCGACGTCGTCTACAACCACCTCGGCGCGTCGGGAAACTACCTGCCGCGCTTCGGCCCGTATTTCAAGACCGGCCGCAGCACGTGGGGCGAGCTGGTCAACCTTGACGGCGAGTCGGCCGGTCCGGTGCGCGAGTACATCATCGCCAACGCGCTGATGTGGCTGTCAGAGTTCCACGTCGACGCCCTGCGCCTTGACGCGGTGCACGCCCTGCATGACTCTTCCGAGGTCCACCTGCTGGCCGAGCTGTCCACCCGGGTGAAGGCTCTTTCGGCCGAGATCGGCCGGCCTTTGGTTCTCATCGCGGAGTCCGACCTGAACGACCCGATCATCTTCACCGATCGCGCCAAGGGCGGGTATGGGCTCGACGGCCAATGGAGCGACGACGTGCATCACGCCTTGCACGCGCTGCTGTCCGGGGAGCGGCAGGCCTACTACGCCGACTACGGGTCGCTCTCGGCGCTGGCCAAGGTGCTGACCCGGGCCTTCTTCCACGACGGGATCTACTCCACGTTTGAAGGCCACCTGCGAGGCAAACCGGTAGACGTCAAGAACGCGCCGGGATACAGGTTCGTCGCGTGCCTTCAGAACCACGACCAGGTCGGCAACCGTGCCGCCGGCGACCGGCTGCCGCGAATCACGTCACCCGGCTTGTTGAAGGTGGGCGCCACCCTTCTGCTGACCTCGCCGTTCACCCCGTTGCTCTGGATGGGTGAGGAGTGGGCGGCCAGCACCCCGTGGCCTTTCTTCACCTCGCATCCGGAGCCGGAGATGGCGGAGGCCACCGCCACGGGGCGGGTCAGCGAGTTCGCCGAGCACGGCTGGAACGCCGACGACGTCATCAACCCGCAGGACCCGACCGCCTTCACCGGCGCCAAGCTGCGCTGGTCCGAGCGGGAGGATCCCGAGCACGCAGAGATCCTGGCGCTCTACCGCCAGCTGCTGAGGTTGCGACGTGAACAACCGGATCTGGCTGATTCCCACCTCAACCTGGTCGAGGTCGACTTCGACGAGGACGCACACTGGATCGTCGTTCACCGGGGCGCGTTCGATGTTCTTGCCAACCTGGCCGACCATGCTCAGGATCTGCCGGTTGCATCAGGCGACCTTCTCTTCGGCACAGAGCCTGGACTGCGCACCAACGGACGCACGATCACCCTGCCTGCTTGTTCGGCCGCCATCACTGGTCAGATCGGCGCAGCCGGGTTCTAATGGGGTGATGACCGGTGAGAGGCGTGTCCGCGCGCTGGTAGCCGAGTCGTGGTTTCGCTCAGCCGCTGCAGGAGTACAGACAGACACCGTCGACGCCCCGATCACCTTGCCAAATGACGTCCTGCGCGATCACCGGGAGGCCCACCCTCTGGCACAGGTCTTCCCACTGCTTGACGACGTCCTTGGTCAAGCGGCGCGGGACTGCGATTCGATCATGGCCGTCTCCGACGCCGCTGGGCAGCTGCTCTGGGTCTGTGGCTCGCCGAGCGTCCTGCGCCGCGCCGAGTCGATCGGTTTCGTCGAGGGCAGCAACTGGGACGAACGCCTGGCGGGCACCAATGCACCAGGGATGGCGCTTGCCCTCGACCAACCCATCAGCGTCATGGGCGCAGAGCACTTCCGCCACTCGGTGCAGCCCTGGAGCTGCGCGGCCGCGCCCATCCATGACCCCATCACGCACTCATTGCTCGGCGTTCTGGATATCACCGGTGGTGCTGACGCTGTCGTGCCGCAAACGATGGCGATGGTTCGCGCTGCAGCGCGCATGGCCGAGGCCGAGCTCGCTCGAGAGCTACTGTCCCGGCGCGGCGGCGAGCTACGGCGCGAGGTCGGGAGCATGTTCGTCATCCTGGAGGCTCTCGGTCGGGCGGACGCACTGCTGACCATCGACAACGGCCGCGGGCTGCAGAAGACGATCCGCCTCAGTCCCCGTCACAGCGAGATCCTCCTCCTGCTGGCGTCGACACCGAGGGGTCTGTCCGGGGATGAGCTCGCCGTGCTGCTCTACCAGGAGGACAGCAGTGCGTCGACCCTGCGGGCGGAGCTCAACCGGCTACGCCACCTGCTCGGCGACGAGCTGCTCGAGTCTCGGCCGTACCGTCTGGTTGCCGAGCTCACCGCCGACTGGCTCGCCGTCGAGGCCCACCTCGCCGCAGGTGCTGTGGCGGCGGCGCTGCGCGTGTATCGCGGACCTCTGCTCCCAGCCTCGACCGCGCCAGGCGTGGTGCGACTGCGCGAGTACATAGACGCGTCTCTGCGCCAGGCCGTGCTCAACAGCCAGGAGCCCGACCTGATGTCCACCTGGACCCGCTCGGCCTGGGGTACGGACGACTACGACATGTGGCAGGCGCAGCTCGACGCGCTCGGGCCATCTTCCCCGCTGCGCCCGCTCGCGGCCGGACAGCTCGCCCGTCTCGACCGCGAGTTCAGCATCGTCACAGTAGTGCAGGGGCGGCGCTCACAGACCCTGTGATCAGGCATGCAACGTGGTTGCAACCTTCACGGGCCTAACGTCGGCTCACAAATTCGAGACAATGTAGTCTGACCAGCAGAAGGACAATCACATGGCGACCATGCAAGCAGCAGTAGTCAAGGAGTTCGGCAAGGATCTCATCCTCGAGGATGTTCCCATGCCGGTGCCCGGCCCCGGCCAGGCGCTGGTGAAGCTCATCACCAGCGGCGTCTGTCACACGGACCTGCACGCCGTCGAGGGAGACTGGCCGGTCAAACCGAACCCGCCGTTCATCCCAGGCCACGAAGGCGTCGGCAAGGTCATCGCCCTTGGCGACGGCGTCACCAACATCACTGTCGGCCAGCTCGTGGGCAACGCCTGGCTCTTCTCCGCCTGCGGCGACTGCCAGTACTGCAACACCGGCTGGGAGACCTTGTGCGAGAAGCAGCAGAACGCCGGCTACAGCGTGGACGGCTCCTTCGGCCAGTACATGCTGGTCGACGCGAAGTTCGCCGCAATCATCCCTGACGGCGCCGACCTGGTGGAGGTCGCCCCGATCCTCTGCGCAGGCGTCACCGTCTACAAGGGACTGAAGATGACGGAGGCCCGACCCGGCCAGTGGGTGGTCATCTCCGGCATCGGCGGCCTCGGCCACATCGCGGTGCAGTACGCCAAGGCGATGGGCCTGCGCGTCGCCGCTGTCGACATTGCCGATGACAAGCTGGCACTCGCCAAGAAGCACGGCGCCGAGCTGCTGGTCAATGCGCTTCACGAGGACCCGATCGAGGTTGTCCAGAGGGTGACCGGCGGAGCCCACGGCGTGCTCGTCACCGCGGTGCATCCCTCGGCATTCGGCCAGGCGATCCACATGTCACGGCGCGGCGGCACCATCGTCTTCAACGGCCTGCCAGCCGGGGACTTCCCCGCATCGATCTTCGAGATCGTCCTGAAGGGGCTCACCGTGCGCGGCTCCATCGTCGGCACCCGGCAGGACCTGCTGGAGGCCCTCGAGTTCTATGCCCGCGGCGAGATCCATCCGACCGTATCCACCCGGGACCTGGGCGAGATCAATGCCGTCTTCGACGAGATGAAGCAAGGCAAGATCGACGGTCGCGTTGTCATCCAGTACTGACCATCCATCAAGAAAGATCAATCCCTGAAGGAGCAACGACATGAAGTACGTCCCCCCCGGTCAACCCGGAAGCATCGTCTCGGTCAAGCCACGCTACGAGAACTTCATCGGCGGGAAGTGGTTGGCGCCCACCATGGGCAAGTACCGCGTCAACGTGACCCCCGCGACGGCAGAGCCGATCACCGAGGTGGCCGAGTCCACCCCAGAGGATGTCGAGCTCGCCCTGGATGCCGCCCACGCGGCCAAGGACGCCTGGGGTGAGGCAACGGCGACCGAACGCGCCGCGGTGCTGAACGCCATCGCCGACGTGATCGAGAAGAACGCGGAGATGCTGGCGGTCGCCGAGAGCTGGGAGAACGGCAAACCGGTCCGGGAGACCCTCAACGCCGATATCCCGCTGGTGGTTGACCACTTCCGCTACTTCGCCTCGGCGGCCCGTGCGGAGCAGGGCTCCTCCACCGAGATCGACAAGGACACCGTCGCGTACCACTTCCGTGAGCCGCTGGGCGTCGTCGGGCAGATTATCCCGTTCAACTTCCCGTTGCTGATGGCTGCGTGGAAGCTGGCCCCCGCACTCGCGGCGGGCAACTGCGTCGTCCTCAAGCCTGCATCGCCGACCCCGTGGTCGATCCTGAAGCTGATGGAGGTCGTCGAGGACGTCGTCCCGCCGGGAGTGATCAACGTCATCACCGGTCCCGGTGCGGAGATCGGCAAGGCGCTGGCCGCGAACCCGCGGATCGCGAAGATCGCGTTCACCGGTGAGACGGTGACCGGGCGGCTGATCATGCAGTACGCCGCGCAGAACCTGATCCCGTCCACCACCGAGCTGGGCGGCAAGTCGCCGAACATCTTCTTCGCCGACGTGATGGACCATGACGACGAGTTCCTGGACAAGGCGATCGAGGGTCTGGTGCTGTACGCCTTCAACAAGGGTGAGGTCTGCACCGCTCCCTCGCGGGCGCTGATCCACGAGAGCATCTACGACGAGTTCATGGCCCGCTGCCTGACCCGGATCGCCGCCATCAAGCAGGGCGACCCGCTGGACACCGAGACGATGATGGGGCCGCAGGTCTCCAAGCAGCAGATCGAGAAGATCGCCTCGTATGTCGACATCGGTAAGGCCGAGGGCGCCGAGGTCCTCATCGGAGGCCACCGCGCCACCATGGAGGGTGAGTTCGCCACCGGCTACTTCTACGAGCCAACGGTGCTCAAGGGCGACAACAAGATGCGGGTGTTCCAGGAGGAGATCTTCGGCCCGGTGCTGGCGGTCACCACCTTCAAGGACGACGAGGAGGCCCTGGAGATCGCCAACGACACCCTCTACGGCCTGGGCGCCGGCGTCTGGACCCGCGACGGGAACCGTGCCTACAAGATGGGCCGCAAGATCAAGGCCGGCCGGGTGTGGACGAACTGCTACCACGCGTATCCGGCGGGTGCGGCCTTCGGTGGTTACAAGATCTCCGGCGTCGGCCGGGAGAACCACGCGATGATGCTCGACCATTACAGCCAGACGAAGAACCTGCTGGTCAGCTACAGCACCAAGCCGCTCGGTTTCTTCTAAAGGTATGTGATGTCCGAGTCGGTCATTCCGGCACGCATCACGGCCACCCCGGCGGCGCGCGAGGCGATCACTCGCCTCCGCGCCGCCCGGGGCGGCCCGGTGATGTTTGTGCAGTCGGGCGGCTGCTGCGCCGGCAGCACCCCGATGTGCTTCCCCGAAGGGGAGTTCATCCTCGGCGACGTCGACGTGCTGCTCGGCGACATCGACGGTAGCCCGTTCTACATCGACAAACGCCTCGACGAGGCGTGGCACCAGGACGTGTTCCTGCTGGATGTCGCCGAAGGCCCGCCCGAGGACTTCTCACTCGCTGCCGGGGACGACCTTCATTTCGTCACGCTCTCTCCGGGCTGTGTCACACCAGGGCGTTGAAGGGCGTAGGCGACGACAGGCTGTCGAGCGACCGCTCCTGTGAAGGCGGGTCGAGAGCAGGCGGGCGATCATGTTTGCCTAGACCATCGCGAGAAGCCCGTCGATGTCGCCGTGCACCTCGAGCCCGGCGACCTCACCGGTGTCGGCCAGGATGATCCGGCCGGAGCGATCGGTGAGCGTCACGTGGATACGGGCATCCAAGGTCTCCTCGACGCGACGGTGCATCTGCGAGCGCATCGGAGCATGCAGGAGCCCACCGCGACGTCGTTCGGCCGTGATGTCCAGCGTCAGGCCCGTCTTGCTGCGCAGCGACCAGCGCACGAGGTCGTCATCGACCGTCAGTGTCTCTGTGCGTGCGCCCGTGTAGGTGGCGAACCGGTGCAGTGCGGGTCGACCATCCGGACCGGTCATCCGCAGCCCGACGATGAAGCCGCGGAAGTGCGTGCGATGCCAGGGGATGATGGCGATCGAGCCGACCAGGCTCACACCGGAGTGGGCGAAGTGATTGCTCTGCATCCAGATGTAGCCAGCAGGGAACGCCCGTCCCCAGTCCTTCTCGAGATAGCCGCGTCCCCCGTCGAAGGGCAGGGAGACACCACCCAAGGACAGCGAGCCCGCAAGGTCGTGCCCGAACGAGACAACTCCGTGATAGGCCTCCATGACCGGAACCCACGCGTACCAGCCCATGATCCCGGGCGATCTCATCGTCACCGGCCACGGGTCGAAGCCTGTCGCAAAGTCGACTCGTCCGCGCAGGCCGGATTCTGGCAGATCGAGCGTGATGCCCTCCGAAGTGAACCGATTCGGCCCTATGCCGACGTCGAAGCGACCAGTTGCCGCGTGGAAGTCCGCGGCGTCGTACCGCTCGTACCACGACCGTCCGGTGACGCCGTCGAGGACCTGGACGAACGCCTCATCGTGGCGACCGGCGGAATCCTCCAGGCCGAGGAAGATACCCGGGATCACGGCGATTCGGGCCGAGCGGTCACCGGAGACGAGCTTGACGTACCAGCCCTCGAAGAACCCCGCTCGCTCGTGGGCTCCGTGATAGCCATCGGGACGCAGCGTGGAACCCACATTGGCGACGGTGCGCCTGGCGAGGGTGAGCGCCGGAATCATGGGCACGCAGTCGAGGCTACCCGGCCAGCCCGCCATAGCCCATTGACGGCGTAGGGTCCCGGCATGACCGACGCCTTTTACCTGCCACTGGGCGATGACCGCTGGCGCCCAACGATCCACACGACCGGCCCGTGGGACGCCCGCTTCCAGCACGGCGGGCCACCGAGCGCACTACTTGCTCGCGCCATCGAACAGTGCAGCCCAAGGGAGGACATGCTCGTCGCCCGGATGACGGTTGACATCCTCGGAGCGATCCCGGTGGACGAGCTGGAGCTCCGTTCGCGAGTACTGCGCCCCGGTCGCAGCGTCGAGCTGATCGAGTCCGCGCTGTCTTACGGCGGCCGCGAGGTTGCTCGGGCACAGGCCTGGCGGGTGCTACGCACGACGCAGCAGACCACCCCGCGGCAGTCGTCCGCGCCGGCACTTCCGGAGGAGAGCACGCCGTTCGTGGCCGAAGGGTGGGTCGACGGCTACGTGTCCGCGGTCGAATGGCGCTTCACTGCCGGGGCATTCGAGGCTCAGGGGCCGGCGACCGCGTGGACCCGGCTCCTCCATCCGCTCGTCCCCGGCGAGCAGCCCAGCCCCCTGCAGCGCGTGCTCGCGGTTGCCGACAGCGGTAACGGAATCAGCGGCGAGCTGGACGTGACCAACTGGCACTTCATCAACCCCGAGCTCACGGTGCACCTGCACCGCGAGGCCGTCGGCGAGTGGGTTTGCGTGGAGGCACAGACGGCTATCTCGCCCGGTGGGGTGGGACTTGCCACCAGCGTGCTGAGCGACCTCAACGGTCCGATCGGCGTGGGTGCCCAGAGCCTGCTCGTCGCCCAGCGCTGAGCCGCCCGTACGCCGCTGAGCCGCCCGCACGCCATGCGGCTCGCACCGGTCAAGTCAGGAGGCCACTGCGGTCTGGTGCGAGGAGCTCGTGATCGCTTCCTCCTCTTCCGCGCTCAGCAGAGGCTGGCCCTGCAGATAGCGGTCGATGGAGCGCGCGCCTGTCTTGCCGGCTCCCATCGCGAGGATGACCGTCGCGGCTCCGGTGACGATGTCGCCGCCGGCGAACACGCCGTCCTTGCTGGTCGCCAGGGTGTGCTCGTCGGCGACGATGTTGCCGCGCTTGGTGAGATCAAGTCCGCTGGTGCTCTTTGTCAGCAGCGGGTTGGCACTGGTGCCGACCGAGACGATGACCACGTCGACGGGGATGCGCCTCTCGGAGCCGTCAATGGGCACGGGCCGTCGTCGTCCGCTGCCGTCCGGTTCACCCAGCTCCATGTCGATGACCTCAATCTCCTTGACCCAGCCATCGGCATCACCAATGATCTGCGTCGGGTTGGTCAGCAGGTCGAAGACAATCCCCTCCTCCTCGGCGTGGTGGATCTCCTCGCTCCGTGCCGGCATCTCGTCGAGCGTGCGGCGGTAGATGAGATGCACCTCGGCGCCCAGCCGAAGGGCGGTGCGAGCCGCGTCCATGGCCACATTGCCGCCGCCGATGACGGCGACCCTCTTGCCGACCGCGATCGGGGTGTCGTACTCAGGGAATCGGTAGGCCTTCATGAGGTTCGACCGGGTGAGGAACTCGTTGGCAGAGTAGACGCCGTTCAGGTTCTCGCCCGGAATGTTCATGAATGTGGGCAGTCCTGCGCCGTTCGCCAGGAAGATGGCGTCATGGCCGTCGGCGAGCATCTGGTCAACCGTCAAGGTGCGCCCGATGACGTGATCCATCTTGAACTGCACGCCCAGGGACTCGACGTATTCGCACTCCCGGGCCACGATCGCCTTGGGCAGCCGGAACTCGGGGATGCCGTAGACCAGCACCCCGCCCGGTTTGTGCAGGGCTTCATAGATGGTGACGCCATAGCCCATCTTGGCCAGCTCGCCGGCGCAGGTGAGGCCAGCAGGGCCGGAGCCGACCACGCCAACGTGCTTGCCCTTCCTCGGCGCGATCTGCGGCTTGGTGGCAGCGTCCTTGTCAGTGGCGCCATGGGCGAATTCCCAGTCGGCCGCGTAGCGCTCCAAGCGCCCGATGGCGACCGGCTCCTGCTTCACGCCCAGGACGCAGAGCTGTTCGCACTGCTCTTCCTGGGGGCAGACGCGGCCGCAGACGGCCGGGAAGCTGGTGGTCTCCTTGAGCTTGGCGATGGCGCCGGCAGGATCGCCGGCCGCAATCATCCTGACGACAGCGGGGATGTCGATGCCCACGGGGCAGCCGAGGACGCATTTGGGCTTCTTGCACAGCAGGCACCGACTGGCCTCGAGCGTGGCCATGTCCGCGTCGTAGCCCAGAGTCACTTCCTCGAAGTTGGCCGCCCGCTGCTTCGCTGGCTGGCAGGGCATATCCGTGCGGGGTATCTTCGGCGCCTTTGGCTTCCTCGCCGGACGGTCGCCCTGGACGGTCTTCGTGACGTCAGACACCTGCAGTCACCGCCCTGTTGCACGCAGTCGCATCCGGCACAGTCTCATGGGACAGATAGGCGTCCAACGAAGCCTTCTCCTGCTTGAGGTACTGGCGCTGACGGGACATCAGCAGATCGAAGTCGACCTGGTGCCCGTCGAACTCCGGCCCGTCGACGCAGACGAACTTGGTCTCGCCCCCGACGCTGACCCGGCAGCCACCGCACATGCCGGTGCCGTCGACCATGATCGAGTTGAGGCTGACGAACGTCTTGACGCCATACGCCTCCGTGGTCTTGGCGCAGAACTTCATCATGACGCCGGGCCCGATGGCGTAGACGAGGTCGATGCCGCCGGCTTCGCAGAGCTCCTTGAGCGGCTCGGTGACCAGGCACTTGCGGCCACGGCTGCCGTCATCGGTGGTGACGATGAGCTCGTCACTGACCTCCCGCAGCTTGTCCTCCCAGAACAGAAGGCTCTCGTTGCG
>Ga0209585_10000660_pt1 | contig 13343 bp, 15 predicted proteins | sample NGEPerone_FD_185491 | JGI IMG/M metagenome (GOLD analysis project Ga0209585, IMG submission 185491) | Arctic peat soil microbial communities from the Barrow Environmental Observatory site, Barrow, Alaska, USA - NGEE Permafrost154B-one... | ecosystem: Environmental > Terrestrial > Soil >... | reverse complement strand
TCTGTCGTTTGTAACGATAAGATGTTCCCAATTGCAATCTTATTATTTGTCTATGAGTTACAAACTCAAAACAATAAACCCCTCGTTACAAACGAGGGGGAGTATGCACTTTGTAAAACTAAGTGACTTCGAGAGGTAGAAAAAATCCTTTTGTTAAAGATAAATCCTTTTTTTTTATGAAATTATTGTAGGTTGTTCGCCGATCAATTCGCCGGTCATTACATCAACATATATCAGGTAATAAACAGGTCCCGGAATATTGATTTGCCAGGCAACACGGAGTTCAATCTGGTCATTAATGGTTATTGGAAATACAACCAGGTGCGTGGTGCTTGCAGCTAAACTTGCAGCAGTAATTGTGGCACTGTAAGGAACTCCCGCAATTGTGGAGTGCCAGACAACTTTATTCAACAGTGAGGTTTTGGCATTCTCCTGGTTAATATTGAATTTATTAGGGATGTATACATTGGGATACCAGTTGCCTGCACAATAAACCAATTCGCGGCTTTTAAGGTGAAAAATAATTTGTGTATACAACACTTCGATTGTATCGATACGCTGATTTGCTGTTTTTAGCGCCAGTGAAGATGCGCCGTCCCAATAGTTGGAACTTTCAAAGATGTCTGAAAAGGTGATTTCTGCCGGGTTTTTAATACCTGTAAAGGCTGAATTTTGCGATACAAAACTTTTTACAATCTCAATGGCCTCGGGTTGTGTTGGCATATTTAAAAGCGGAGGAGTATCAACTGAATTGTTAATTTCATCGGGATGACAAAAGCCAAATTCATTCAGCGATGAGGTCAGGTATTTATTCTTTTGAGCATAAGAAGTTTTTAATCCTGAGAGTGTATTGGAATCCAGTTTCTTAATAACAGTCGGGTAATTGGGATCGGCTGAATAGATCAGGTTACTTTTGTCGCAGCCTGAAAGTGTGCATGCACAAAGAAGGAATATTAATAGATGCTTTGTCATAAGTTTGGATCTCATTTTTTAGTTGGTCAAATCATTCCTGATATTATTCGTGTGTTTACCGCTACTAAAAAGTTCAGGAATAGAAATCATGTAAACTACTCAAGACTTCCTACTCATTTTATTGTTATGACGATTTAAACATGGCTAAAGTTGCGCATGAATACTTTAATACAGGGAAATACCTGTCGTTTTTTCTTTTTGCTTTCTTTCCCGGCAGGTATCAAAAGTGTTTATTGCTGCAATCAGCATCCTAATTATTATATCTCTTTTTCGAAGCATACGCTATTTTCCATTCCTGCATATTGTCCGTAGTTTGGAATAAGCCGGTAACCATTCTTTTTATAAAGTGCGATTGCTTCCGGTTGTTTTAAACCCGTTTCCAGTAAACATTTTTCGAAAGAGCGTTCAGCTGCCCATATTTCCAGTTCAGTCAGAACTATGGTGGCAATTCCTTTTGCCCTGCTTGCCGGTGACGTATACATCCGTTTAATTTCCATCGTATCCGGAGTGTATTCTTTCATGGCGCCACAACCAACGGGCTGATCATTTTCGTAGGCAACGACTACAAATTTAATTTTATCAATTTTATTGAATTGGGCATAAAATGAATGCTCATGGCCATCACGTATGACCAGATCTGCATCAAGCTCTTTTACGAGTTCAATAAAGTGGGGATTGTCAGCGTCGGTTCTGATTATTTTTGTCATTGTTTGTTTTTAAAAGTGGTGTACATCATTGCAACACAGGCTATTTATTGCTCTTGTTTTTTAATAATTCATAATCTTGCAAAACAATTTTAATACTTGAGATCAATAATTCAGGGTCGTCCCAGTGAACAAAATGTCCTGCATCCCCACTGTAAAATAACATTCCTTTGTCAACGGATTGGATCACATCGGTCCATCTTTCTACTCTGTGTTTCATCTTTGATCTGAATAGCAATGAATCATTAAATTCTTTTGATCGCAACCTTTCTGGTGTATCATAACGGCCCCCTGTTAAAATATGAACCGGAATATTTGGCAATTTTGAGTCAGTAATTTCCTTAAAATCAGTTTTTCTCATATTTTCTAAAACCTCGCCCTCTTTTTGTATCGATAGAGGAGCGGTAGATGTTCCCTTATTCGCAATACTTTCTTTATCCCACTTTTTGAATAAAGTATCTATTGTTGAATTTGCAATTCCAATATCTAAAAAGGTTAGTCTTTTATTTTCATGTGTTTCGGTAAAATCTGCAGGGTCAATTATTACTAAACCAGCAAGCATCCCGGGATAATAAACAGCAAAACCTCTGACAAATGCACCTCCTAATGAATGTCCTACAAGGACATACGGTGGTTTAAGATTCAAATAATTAAGAATTTTTATTAATCTATCGCTGACATTTTTGATTGTTGGCATTTGATTGTCGGGTTCCGATTCTCCGATTCCCGGCCTGTCGTAAGTTATCAACGGGGCCATTTCCGAAATACCATTCAGTACTTTGTCCCAGTTTCCCATCGGAGTTCCCATTCCACTTTCAAATACAATTACGGGTTGTCCCTTTTTACGATTCTCTGTCCCGATTGTATTTATCCAAATTTTCGTGCTGTCAATTGTTATGAATCGCTTTTGAGAAAAGGTATTAAAATGAGTTGTTATTAAAATCGCTAAAAAGGCAATTGCTATTTTCATTTGTATCTATTTCTATTAAGTTTATTTTTTTTGGATCGAAGAGCATAATTCTGTACAATTCCGGTACCGGATTATAGAACCCGGATGAATAATTTAAAAATCCTGTTTCGAGTTTGTCAGACCATGCCCGTTTCATTTATTTAAGTTTTACAGGTCTCTTTTTTAATTTTGCGAATAGGTACCTCTGCTAAACACCGTGATGTGCTTAGTTCTTATTTTTGTTGATGTCTTTTTTATAGTTCTTTAATAATTTCCCAAATTCTTTATCTTTCTTTCGTTTCTCGATCACTGTTGATTCAAAATGCGCTTTCTCTTTTTCCATTTTCAGGTAATTTTCGTAGGAAGTTTTGTCCATTTCTCCTTTTTCAATCGCTTCAAGTACATAACAGCCTATTTCATTGGTATGGGTACAGTCCTTAAATTTACAATTTTGAGAAAGGCTGACAATCAGATCAAAGGTAATTTCTAATCCGCTTGCTGAATCGGCGATGCCTACTTCCCGCATCCCGGGATTGTCGATCAGAATACCACCATTTTCAAGAACAATTAATTCCCTGTGACTGGTAACGTGTCTTCCTTTGTTTGTGCTTTGGCTTATCGCATCCGTTCGCATGATGGTCTTACCGGAAAGATTATTTATCAGTGTGGATTTCCCGACACCAGACGAACCAAGCATACAATAAGTTTTACCTGCCTCAATCAACTTACTAATTTCAGCATATCCGTTCTGAGTTTCGTTACTGATAGCAATAACCGAAATGTTTTTAATCCGGGCATTTATATTCTCCAGGATCTCAGCAACCTGATTCTCATATGTTAAATCAATCTTACTGAGTACGATGATGGGGCTTACTTTTGATGAATTACAGATGGTCAGGTATCTTTCAAGCCGGTTGATATTAAAATCCCTGTCAATGGCCTGGACCACAAAAGCCGCATCAATATTTGTTGCTATTATCTGAACCTCTCCGAATTGACCGACGGCCTGTCGTTTAATTGTTGAGAATCGTGGTAATATTTGGTGAATGATACCAAAATCAGCATCATAAGTTGCAAGTGCCACCCAATCGCCAACGGCAGGAAAATCGATGCGGCTTTTTGCAGTAAAACGCATATTGCCGGTTATCTCTGATTCATATTCACCCTTATCTGTTCTGACAATGTATCTTTCTTTATGCTCTGCAATAACCCTTCCTATCTCAAACTTATCAAGATGATGATCGAACCTGAATTTCTCAAGATCGGTATTATAACCAAGTTCTTCCAATTTCATTTTAAAGCATCTTATTTGCAATTCTTCAGCAATTCCTGGTAGGTCCATTCGTTGCCTTTTACAAAGAAATTGTAGGTTTTTTCCCAGTCACTGCTATTGCCCCAACCAATCATCGAAGAAATGATTTTAGTATGGCTGTCATCCACTTTTATAAATTGGATGAATTCCTGGAGGTTCTGATCTGTGTTTCTCACTCCCTCGGGGAATTGGTTGTTGAGCAACACTTTCAAAACAAGGAGTTCTTTGTCAATAAAACCGATGATGGGTAAATGAATGGAACTGGAATCCAGCACTGTTTTCGTACTGTCATAATTGGTGATAATCGAACCGCCTGCTTTAAGTTCAATGTGTGCCACAGGGGCAATCCATTTTTTCAGTTTTTCATCGGTTGTAAAAAGCTGCCAGGCTGATATGAGGTCAACAGGAAGAGTGGTTTCGAGGCGCAAAACTTTTTCACCTGCCTGGTTCTTGTACGATGTGTTTTCGACTGTTTGTGCTTGCAGGTAAAAAGTCAGTACAGAAAAGAAAACGATTGAAATGTATTTTTCCATTTTCGTTGCTTAACAAGGTTGCAGATCAATTCTGTAAACTTACACAGTATTTGATAAAACTGTTTCATTGGAGTGCGATTTTTTTTTATTTCGTTGTCTTTAAATTCAATAGCAAAACAATTGGAATTCATCCTATAAAACCTAATTTTGACATTCAATCAAACTCCCAGACAATGCAAAAATTAGGATGTATTCTGTTTTTCCTGGCGCTTCCATGGATCTCCATCGCCCAGCCGTTTGTTGCAAATTACGATGAGGCAAAAGTACCGGTCTTTACTTTGCCCGATTTGCTTGTTTTTAACGACGGTACGCCGGTTGCTAATAAAAAGGACTGGGACAAAAGGAGAAGCGAAATCTATTCGATCTTTGAAAAAGAGGTTTTTGGTGTTATTCCTGAATGGAAAGGTCATGTAAAATCGACCCTTGTTTCGGAAAAAGCAGATGCGCTTGACGGGATTGCAAAACGGAAAGAGGTTCGTATTGACTTTATGAACGGAGAGCGAAAGGTATCTGTGATGGTGCTGATCTATTTGCCGCTGAATTCAAAAAACGCACCTGTTTTCCTGAGTTATAATTTTAACGGGAATCATACCACAACATTGGAACCAGGTGTTTTGCTCCCCGATTCATGGGTGAGCAATAACAAAGAAATAACGGATAACCATGCAAATGAAAAGGGAAGAGGAAGTGCTGCATCCCGTTGGCCAATAAAAGAGATCGTTTCCCGTGGTTTTGGCGTGGCAACTGTTTATTATGGAGATGTTGATCCCGATTTTGATGATGGTTTTAAGAATGGAATTCAGCAGCTATTCGATGCTAAAAGAGATAGTACATCATGGGGATCGATAGCCGCCTGGTCGTGGGGATTGTCGCGGATAATGGATTATTTAGAAACAGATAAGGATATTAATGCCAAAAGGGTGATCATGATGGGTCATTCGCGATTAGGCAAAACAGCGCTTTGGGCAGGCGCTTCCGATCTTCGGTTTGCGATGACCGTATCGAACAATTCGGGATGTGGCGGAGCTGCTATTTCGAGACGGAAGTTTGGAGAGACGGTCGGTAGGATCAACACCGCATTTCCACATTGGTTTTGTGATAATTATAAGAAATACAATCTTAAGGAGGAGATTATGCCTGTTGATCAGCATGAATTACTTGCATTGATAGCGCCTCGTCCGGTTTATGTAGCTAGTGCAGCAGAAGATTTGTGGTCCGATCCACGAGGTGAGTTTCTGTCGTGTGTATTCGCATCACCTGTATACGAACTTTTAGGAATGAAAGGACTTCCTTCGAACGTGATGCCGGAATTAAACACTCCGCTAATAGGAACTATCGCGTATCATATTCGTCCGGGCAAACATGATGTGATGTTGTATGACTGGCAACGTTATATGGACTTTGCAGCAGATTATTTTAAGCTGAAAAAATAGCAGCAAACTGATCTGTTGATGATCATTGATTTGTTGGGTGTTAGGATGTTAAGGGTGAGCAGGTTTTTATTTTAGGTGGGTTTTGAAGCGGTAATGTACTATAAATCAAAAAAATATATTGCCCATTCAGGGCATTTAAACGATTCTTTATATGCAAACCCAACGCGTTGGATTATGCTATAATAGTCTGGGCTTACAATCCGGGTTTTTTAATTATCCACCTAAATCTTTGCAGCATCCTTTTCTTGATTTTGCCCTGGGTAATTTTATGTTTGTTTTTTTATAGTGAAGCCCAGATTCGGGCAAGTGAAAATCCAGGGGCATTGATATTCAGATCGAGAAAACATCCAAAAGGTGTTTGTCCGGTTGTGTAACCTCCGTTTTGCAGACGTTGCTCTGCAAAGTCGAAGAGTGTTCTTGTATAGTCTACAGAAGCTTTTGAATCAGATAGATGTACAAATGAGTGCAGAACAATTGTGTTTGTATTGTTTTTACGTGCGGTCCATTTCAGGTGATTGACAAGCTTTTTTTCCCTTCCTGCAACGTCTTTCTCTTCGTCGTCTTCTTCTACCTGTATAAACGCAACGATACAATTGTTATAGGTTTTACCTTGGTTAACTACTTCAACATCTTTCAGCGTTTTTGAAGCCGGCAAATAGGAAAACGCTGTGCAATAAATTACAAGTACCTTCATTTAAATCTTTTATTTCTTTCTGCAAAGTAGTCAAAATACTGAAATATTGTCAAATAAAGCAAATATTTGAAGGGATAAATTATCTTTGTTCGAAATTTGAAAAATAAATGGTTTTACGATACGCTACAATTCTGGTGCTGTTAATAGGAACGGCATTTAACAGTACTGGACAGCTGTCTTATGGTGGAATTCCTGCCTCTTTTAATCAGTTGAAAAAAGCTGTTTATACGATTCCTGTCATCCAAATGGCGCCGGTTGATAACGAACAATTATTGATCGCTGAAAAAGCAGATCCCAATAATCTGAAGTCATTTTATTTTGCCAAAAGTTTTGATGTGAATATTTCACCTGAATCTTCCGGAAGATGGGAAGTAAATGGAGATATGAAGATCTGGCGGCTGGGTATTCGTTCGAAAGGTGCATGGTCGCTTAACTTGATTTTCGATAAGATGATTATTCCGCAGGATGCTTCGTTATTTATCTATTCGAAAGATAAAAAAAAGGTTTTAGGAGCTTTTACCTCCGCGAATGAACAATCGTCCGGTTATTTTTCAACCTATCCGATTGCAGGTGATGAAATAATAGTGGAATATAACGAACCGGTTAAGTCGGTATATCCGGGTGAGCTGCATATAAAGTCGGTCAATCACGATTATAAGAACGCTTTCGGAAACAGGCCTCTGGGTGAAGCCGAACCTTGCAATATGGATGTCTTTTGTCCGGAGGCTGTCCCATATGCCACAGAAAAGCAAGCTGTTGTTAGTTTAATAGTTGCCGGCAGGGAGCTTTGTTCCGGGACATTGTTGAATAATACCCGCCAGGATAAAACACCCTATCTTTTGACGGCAGGTCACTGTATTGAAAATGGAACTGATGCCCAGCAAACTGTGTTTTGTTTTAATTACGAAAGCCCGTCATGTGGTAATGGTGAGAGCAGTTTGAACGGATTTGCCGATCAATCGCTTTCAGGTGCTACCTTAAAAGCCCGATCCGACTCTCTTGACTTTGTGCTTGTACAACTTGGTACAGCACCTCCGGCTGAATACCGTCCTTATTATGCAGGATGGAGCAGAGCGATTGTTACACCTTCATCAACTTTCACGATACATCATCCAAAAGGGGATGTTAAAAAAGTGAGCAAGGATAACAACCCGCCAACAATTGGAAGTTATAATACAGATTTCAGGAGCAATAGTTTTTGGGTAATCGGAAAATGGGAAGTTGGTACCACGGAAGCAGGTTCTTCAGGTGGTGGCCTCTTTAACCAGAATAAACTTTTGGTTGGATCCTTAACAGGAGGTACTGCCACTTGCGATGACCCCACGAATGATCTGTTTTCGATGTTTAACAAACAATGGGATACATATACAACCAGTGATAAACAGTTGAAGATATGGCTCGATCCGACAGGTACGGGTGTAACTGAGCTCGCTGGATTAAGTCCTTTCGATGTCAGTACTTCCTGTACACAATTTACAAATGGCTTAGTGGGTGATAAGTATATCCTGCAAAATGTGTCAAATTCATCAGGCGGCTATAAGTCGGGTCATAATATATTGAAAATTACTAGTTATGCAGAGCGGTTCGGACAGACCGAAAAGACGCTTCTCTCTTCCGTATCCATTGGCGTGGCTAAACTATCTTCCGTTGTTTCAAATCCGAACAGTAAGATCACGCTAAAGGTTTACCAGGAAGATGAGACAAGCGGGGTTCCCGGAAGCGAGTTGGTAACGATGGATCTGCCTTATAGTTTATTGAGTGAGAGTAAGATGAATTACATTGCTCTCCAGAGTCCGATTGTTATTCTGAAAAACTTCTTTATTGGGTTCGATATTAACTATACCAATGTAACAGATACTTTTGCTGTTTATCATACTGCCGACCGATTGAAATTAAACCTTAATGATGCTTTCGCTAAAACGGGTAACACATGGAAACCATTTTATTGGATTCCGGAACTGGGAATTTCGACTTCTTTGATGATTAATGCCAATTGTTGTCAGAATACACTTGCAATCGATGGGAATCCCGGAGGTACCGAAGGGCAGAAATTTGAGGTTCTTTATCCGCAGTCTGCTGCTGCCAATTATATCCTGCTCCTTAATAAGGGTATTGAAGAGTATGGTGTCATCAGCTTATATGATATTCTTGGACATAAATTATTTACAGAAGAACGGATGCTCTCGGTTACTCCAAAGGAAGTTTACCTGGATCATTACCATACAGGTGTCTATTTTCTAACGATTGAAACTGTCAGTGCACGTCAGGTGATCAAAATCAGGGTAAATTATACCAAATAATTGATCTTGTTAAACTAACTTTGGACAAATTTTTAGTTCAAGATCGAAACGCATGGGCAATTTTTCTTCTGTATTATTAGTCGGTGAACAGTTAGTGGCTGGTTACAGGTTACTTGTAACCCGTTTAAGTCAGTGGATCGATCGTAATTACAACTCTAAACTGAAATACATGTTCCAGTTGGAAAAGGCAGCCAGCCAGGTTACAGATATCAACAGCAATGCGTTACAAATTTTCCCATTAAAACATTCCGGAACCAGGATCTTTTTATTGCTGCCTTTTTTAATCTGGGGAGTGGTTTGTTGTGCTCCTGGCAAGAAAAAACCTTCTGATCTTTCCGGTTCTGGTGATATGCTCCCGGTTACTTATGCCAAGGGGTTTACGATCAGCAATCATGGAAAATACAGGAAGGTTACTGTTTTAGATCCCTGGCAAAAATCTTCCGGAATTCAATTCGAGTATTATCTTGTTGATCGTGATAAAGAAATTCCTGCAGATCTGGCAGGGAAGCAGGTGATCCGGACTCCGGTCAAACGTGTAATTTGTCTTTCAACCTCACATATTGGTTTTTTGAGTGCACTCAATGAAATTCCTTCGCTGAAGGCACTTTCGGGTGCTGGGTTTGTGTCTGATCCGGAGGTACTAAAAGCAGTTGCTTCCAAAACGGTATTTGATGTTGGTTATGATCAGGGCATTAATTATGAGCTGATTCTTAGTCTGAAACCCGATTTGATAATTGCTTACGGAGTAGGAGGTGAGGTAACCGGATTTATTAACAAACTTAGAGATCTTGGATTGAATGTCATTCTTAACGGGGAATACCTCGAAGAAAATTCGCTTGCCAAAGCTGAATGGATTAAGTTTGTGGGGGCATTTTATAATAAAGATCAGGAAGCTGCAGACTATTTTTCAACAATTGAAAAAAATTACAACAACATTAAGCAAAAGGTAGCTTCAGTTAAAACCCATCCTGTTATTCTGACTGGATTACCTTATAAAGATGCCTGGTGGATGGCAGGTGGTCACTCGAACCTGGCGGCAATGATCAGTGATGCCGGTGGTGAATTCCTGTGGCACGAAAATACTTCACGTGAGGCTTTTGTGGTATCGCTCGAAGATGTAGTGATCCGGTCGGCAAAAGCTGATTTCTGGATCAACTGCGGTACGGTAAATACACTTAATGAACTGCTGTCAACTGACAGCCGTTTCACCGCTTTTCCGCAGGTTAGAAAAAAAGCTATATTTAACAACAATTTACAGATGAGTCCGGGTGGAGGTAACGATTACTGGGAACGAGGGGTTGTAAGACCCGATTTGATTCTGTCAGATCTCGTGAAAATTTTTCATCCGGAATGTGACAGCGGAAAAGTATTTAATTTCTATAAAAAAATAGAGTAGTGGTTGCAGAAGCATTTATAAGTAAGAATAATAGTAGTCGGGCTTTTCGGATACTATTGCTTTTGACATTGCTCGTACCGATCTTTTTCCTTGCGGATCTGTTGGTCGGATCGTATTATATTTCAATACCTGAGATTCTGCAGGCCATTTTCCGTTCTGAAAATGCCGATTCACAGGTAATGCTGATCATTAACCAGTTTCGGATACCAAAAGCATTTACAGCAATTTTGGCAGGCGCTGCATTATCAGTTGCAGGATTACAAATGCAAACTGTTTTTCGGAATCCATTGGCAGGTCCCTATATTTTAGGTGTCAGTTCCGGTGCAAGCCTGGGTGTTGCTTTGATTGTACTTGGCACAGGTGGTATGCTGGGTGGAAGTATTGTTTCTGCTATAAGTTCATGGGGCATTGTAACCGCTGCATGGATTGGTTCAGGATTGGTTTTGCTGGTAATCGTGATGATCTCTGCCCGCATCAAAGATATCATGACCATTTTGATTCTCGGGATCCTGATCTCAAGCGCCATTTCATCAGTTGTAAATATCCTCCAGTATTTTAGTAACGAATCGATGTTGAAGTCATTTGTCGTCTGGACTATGGGAAGTTTAGGAAGTGTAACCAATATTCAGTTATCGGTTTTATTTCCTTCAGTTCTGATTGGTATATCGATCGCTTTTTTCTCCTCGAAATTTCTCGATGCCTTTTTATTGGGTGAAAACTATGCACGGAGTATGGGAATGAACATAGGGTTTGCCCGGTTGATGGTATTTCTGTCGACTTGTATCCTTGCCGGAAGTATTACTGCATTTTGCGGTCCCATCGGGTTTATCGGGATTGCAGTTCCGCACATCGCGCGGATGCTTTTACAGACAGCAAAACATAGTCTGCTCGTTCCCGGAACAATTTTAATCGGCGCATTAATGATGCTCGTTAGCGATATCATCTCGCAACTTCCCGGTTCAGAAAGTACGTTACCCGTCAATTCTGTGACAGCCTTGCTCGGTATTCCGATTGTGATCTGGATCATAGTTCGAAACAAAAAGAGCGGAATGGTATGATACAGGAAGAAAAAATCATAGCGCTTAGTAATGCCTCGATTGGTTACAAATCGAAATCCCATTCTGTGAATGTGGTGAAATCTGATATTTCCCTTTATGCCCTTAAAGGTGAACTTGTAGCGCTGATTGGTGGGAATGGAGTTGGCAAAAGTACACTTTTAAGAACGATTGCGGGATTTCAACCTTCGATGGGAGGTGATGTATTGATCAGGGGAAAACAGGTGAATGCTTATCGTGAAAAGGAACTGGCACTGCTCATGAGTTTTGTCTCGACTGAGATTATTCGTGTTCCGAATCTTTCTGTTTTCGACCTTGTTTCATTAGGTCGTTATCCGCACACCAACTGGTTTGGTAAACTGCTCGATGAAGATCGGTATATTGTGGAAGAGGCAATCAAATCTGTCGGATTGAAGGGTTACGAAAACCGGATGGTAAATTGTATTTCGGATGGTGAGCGACAAAAAGCGATGATTGCAAGGACACTGGCTCAAAATACAGATGTAATTGTATTGGACGAACCAACAGCTTTTCTCGACCTGTCGAATAAGTACGAGATTGTACATATCTTACATGAGCTTGCCAGCGAAAAGGGGAAAACAATCCTATTTTCAACGCATGATCTTACAACAGCTATTGCAGAATCTGATCGTATATGGGTAATGCTGAATGATTCTGTCAAGCAGGGTTCGCCCGAAGATTTAATTCTGAATGGAGACTTTGCCGATTTGTTTCACAGTGAGCACCTCTTTTTCGATCAGGAGAAGGGTGATTTCCGGATCAGAAAACAAACGAAGCGAAAGGCTATTGTTCGCGGCCAGGGAATTGCTGTTGACTGGACAATGAAGGCACTCGAACGAAACGGGTTTGAAATAGTTGATGCTGATACTGCCGGCGATAGTTTAGCCTATGTAACTATAGATGTTGCCTTTCCGGAATGGACAGTTATATGGCAGGCGCAAACAACTAAATTTGGTAATCTTCTTACGGTTTGCAGGTATTTAAATGGGGTGTAGCGATATTTTTGGAAAAGATCAAAACAGATCCGAATGGGTTTCGGTACCAATAATAGCGACTATTTTTTCAAAAAATTAAAACCTGTTTGAAATATATTTCGTTCTCAAAACCCTTCAAGGGTTTGCAACCTCTTGAAGGGTTTTTCATAAAAAACGGAGCAATTTCATTTTGGTGACATTGCTCCGTTGATCAAATATATTGGATACTTCCGTTATTCAAACATATCCTTCACCTTATCAAAAAATCCTTTGTTTTGGTTTCCATCAACAGAAAAGTAGGAGAACCTGAAAATTCGCCTCCTTTCATTTTTCCATTTCGGAATTTTCGTATATTCACAAAAAAATTGATTGTAACAAATGCCAACAGTTTTACGAATCGGGCCTTATCGGTTTCATTTTTACTCCGATGAGTATAATGAACCACCTCATATTCATGTTGAAACAGCCGATGGTGAATGCAAATTCTGGCTTAATCCTATTCAATTAGCAGGGAATAAAAATCTATCCCCCAAAGTTGTCAGAAATATTGAAAAGTTAGTTTTTGAGAATATTGTTTTTTTATACGCAAAATATCAGGAATACCATGTACGTTGAAAATATACAAATAGCAGAACCCCTTGCAATGAATGCCTGGAGTATCGGGAGAACTATCTTTATAGAACTTACCGACGGAAGAAACATCAGTTTTCCTGCTGACCGGTTTGAAATTTTGGCTAAGGCAAATGATGAACAATTGAAAGAGGTTACAGTCCGTTTAAATGGATATGCCCTTCGTTGGGAAAATCTCGATGAAGATATCACGGTTAAAGGGATTATAGCAGGTAGTTTTCAGTTGCCGCTACCTGAGTAAATTATTTTTTAAGGCTTATCCGTTGAAGACATGAACAGATAATCCCTCATTGAATTCGGTTCAAGGCTAAATTAATCTTCTGCCACATCAATTTAATACCGTTTCAAGGGTTTAAGACCACTTGAAGGG
>Ga0209585_10000659_pt1 | contig 13353 bp, 10 predicted proteins | sample NGEPerone_FD_185491 | JGI IMG/M metagenome (GOLD analysis project Ga0209585, IMG submission 185491) | Arctic peat soil microbial communities from the Barrow Environmental Observatory site, Barrow, Alaska, USA - NGEE Permafrost154B-one... | ecosystem: Environmental > Terrestrial > Soil >... | reverse complement strand
AAAAATTATATGCAAGTGATCAGTGAAGCATGGAGGGGCAGTCAAAGAGGAACTGGAATACCGGACTGATCGCGGGGAGGGAGGATATGCCGGGAAAATCCTTGAATGAGGGGACCGGAACCTGGAGTGATGAGCTAACTTAGCATAGAATTTCAAACAAATTCTGTCAGGAGGGCTTGCCGGAAAAGTTTGGAAAAAGGAATTTGCCGGATGCTCATGCCGCAGTAACGTAAAGGCGAAGTTATTGATTCCGAAGCTGGAGAGGGCAGTGGTGTTACCTGATCGCTGAAAATACCCCCGGTCATCGGATGCATTTATACCGTGTAAGCCAGGAGTTGAAAGCCGCCAAACAGCGAAGGATCATTCCTGGACCAAAACCGGAAAATCAAAATGAACTGCCTGGTGATTGGATTTCCATTCAGCAGAAATTGCCGTTGATCAAGGCTTAACAACCCGGGGAGTTCATTCTTCTCCCACGACCAAAAAAGGGGAGACCCCTTTCTTTAAATTTACCAGGCATATGGATTTCCATTGCCGGAATAGACCTCTTCATCAGCCACCGAAGAGAGAAACTGACGGTACGGTGCATTGCCACAATTGGTACAAAATACTTCGTGTGATGATGGCCAGTAATAAATGGTCGCTCCCTTTTTAATTTTAGTTTTGCATTTGGAGCAATTGGATGAGAACTTGGCACTGATCTGCCGTGGATCATTTGAGAATCTAGTCATTTTATTTGCCTTTGCCTTAAGGACTTATTTTGGCACCTGGCACGCCGGTTGGATTTTGTAAGAATATTTTCAACTGAATCAACTATAAAGCCTTTATCCCTGTGATGGATAATGGTCGGCAGGTCAGAAAATCCCATGCTTACGTAGGTAAGAAGAATATTGCACCAATATCCGTTTTGCCATTCACCTTCAACCGATTCAACACCGAATCCGAAAAGAATCTGGTTAAAAGCGCACATTTTCTGCTCATTAAGTGTCGGGAGATTGAAGCACTGACTGTTCCAGAATTGCACACTTGAGAATTCTTTCGGATCGAGTTGATTGGAGAGAATCAGTTTAATAGTCGATTCCTGTTGTTTTGTAAGATTCAGAAGTTTTAAATTCATTGTAGTTGCTGCTGCCCTGCAGACTTATAGCGGCATCTGGCACGCCGGTTTGATTAATCTTCGTCGGGAAACAGAATTGTGATAGCAGGGGAGGGATCGTTCATTTCTAGCGGGCCAATCACAGCTTTGAGAGTGACTTCCCGGAGGAGCCGGTTGCCTTCGCAGACCTTTTCGTACCTGGCCCAGTTGCCGGCATCGGGAAGTTGACAGCAGAACTGAAATTTCAATTCAGCCGAATTCGATTTCCGGGCCTGCATCGCAAACATGTAGAGGATGTCCCAGAGCCGGGCATTTTCGTCCTGATGCGCCATCCCTTCAGGAACCACCACATATTTGTTAAAGACTCCCCGGGTAAAGAATACCGGAAAGATGATTCCCGCTTCTTTTGCCATCTCCGGGAGAATTGGCACCTGGTACCCATCTGCAATTGCTTCGGCACGGGTGTAACTTGCAATAATTTTCCAATCGTTCGAATCCATCGTTTTATTGCCGCTGCCTTGCGGACTTATTTTGGCATCTGGCACGCCGTGGTATATTTTGTGAGATTTATTTTTCAGAGTAAGCCTTCATCGGCCATTGAGAGATGTGAGTCAGAGGTTAAAATCAGGTGATCCAGCAGCGGAATATCGAGAATCTTACCGGCTTCTTTTATTTGTCGGGAAACCTTCCGGTCCGCATCACTTGTTTCGAGGTTCCCCGACGGATGGTTATGTGCAAGTATCAGCGAGGTGGCACAGGCTTTTAATGCAACCTGGAAAATCACCCTGACATCGATCACCGCACCGGTCATTCCTCCTTTGGAAAGCTGGTGATATCCGAGGATCTGGTTCTGTCGGTTCAGCATCAGCATATAACTGAATTCAATGTGATCGTAAGCCGGCCAGATAGCTCTGAATGCATTGGCAGCATCCATGGAGCCGGTCACTTTCAATCGGTCTTTTGCCTTCACGTGCGAAGAATAAGAGATTTGTACTTCTGCTATAATTTCCGGAATCATTGAGTTTTACCACTGCCTTGTGGATTTATTTTGGCATCTGGCTCGCCGTTACAGTTAAATTTCGGGCAGACCAGATTGAGCCGGGCGGATTCTTGTCAATGGGTGAATGTCTGGTTTTTGCAAGGCAGAAGTGGACAGGCAGAAGAGAGAAGGAAAAAGCTGACCGAACACGAAGTGGCGGCGGTTGCTGCTCCGGGAATAATCATCCGCAGCAACCGAAGCCCCTTGACATTTCCGGGCGGCGATCAATAACTTTGCCCCGTAATTTGAGTGTAACAGCAAACTTTCTCAGACCTTAGGATGGAGCTAAAAAAGAAACCCCGCCTGGTGGGGCGGGGTAGAGAGAAAATTATTTCAGGGGAGTATAGGTATTAATGAAATTAATCTTTTAAAATTTCAGCTATTAATATATTCCATTCTTTAAATTCTATTTTTTCGGTATCCATTTGCTTTATCGTTTCCATAATAATTTGAAAATGAACATTACTTTGTAGCAAATTAGTGATTATTTTGTCAAAAGTGTTTAGTTGTATGTTGAAAGTAAAGTTGATACCCTCTATGGTAGTCTTATATCCTCTTGAGTTTGGGTATTGGAAGTCGTATCTTGTGGCACCTGATTCATCTTTGCTCTTGACAATCCAACCCGAGGTAACCGACCGGGGTAACAGAATTCCATCTTCGTCATCGGCTAAAACAGTGAAAATTTCAAAAGGTTTTCCATTTAAATAACCAATAAAAATACACCAATGTGATCTTTTTAGTTCAATTCTTGTAACTTTTGCCTCTAAAATTTCCGGACGGGTTATTAATTGACCAGTTTTTGGTATAATCTTTTCTAGTCTTTTGAAGAGCTTTTGACCTAAATCAATTTCATTTATATAAAAATCGACGGTATGATTAATTTTTAGAATTCGTTTGAAGCTATTTAAACTTAAATTTTTCTCACCAAAGTCAATATTACCAGTTTTTACTTCGCCAAGTCTTTCATCAATTAAATAAATCAAAATTTCTATCCCTTTCTCTTTTGCTTTTTCATATTCCAATTGAGTATATGATTTTCCCGTTATTTCATCTACGCTGCCATAACACATGGAAATTATACCAATGTATATATCGCTTTGTTCAATCTCTTTGAGACATGTTTGCAATGGAGGACTTTTTCTTGCTCCAAATGCTTCCATTCCAGTAATATTAACATCAAAATCTTGGAGTACTTTCCAAAGCTCATTGCGGTGTGGTTGTAAATCATGAAATGTCGATGAAAGGAAAATCGTTTTTTTCATAATGTTTAAAAAAATTGATTTATTGAATTTTACTGAAAAGTTGAATTTTCATTATTATGAAATAATAAACTGGAAAGAATATGTACTTATTAATTTCTATAGTTAAGAATCAAATAAGCTGATTGTATAATTTTTAATAAATTCGAATCTAATTTCTTTTCTCCTGTCACCCAATGATTTCATTATATTGCTTTTAACCTCATGGAGTGTATGTTTCTTGCCTTCTTCTTGGAAATAGAAATAATCAAAAGCGTTGCAAGCCCCGGATCTTTGCATTGGGAAATAAAATGTTATCATATTTGAAAACAAGGTGTTTAATGAATTTCCCTGAACTGGTTCAATCATCTGAATATCTCCTTCTAGGCATTCCCGAGTTTCACACAGACAGTCACAAAGAGACCAGTCTTCGCCATCTTTTGAACGGAGGTACAAATCTTCAAGAATAATAACATTGAATAGAAATTCTTTTGCCTTATCCTCTTTGGTTTGCTTAGCCAATCCAATTCGGTACAAAAATGATTGATTCTTATCAGCAGCTTTTTTTAGATGAAAACCTTTGTGCCATTTCTGCAAGACAACGAGTTTTTGATCCCCATCCAGGGCTTTCGATTGAAATTGAAGCTCATCTTTCTCTTCAAACTGATCATTATCTCCTAAGATATTGAAGATTCCGCCTCGTTTTAAGAATATTCTTTTATTAGTTTTGATATCAACCAGATGACCTTTGGTATATTTGACCTCAAAGTTTCTCATTTGCAATATTTTAGATATTTATCTCTCTCACTCCTGCTCCGCAACCATCCTCATCTTATCTTCTATTTCATAGCTGGCTTTATTCTCCGTAATATTGCCAACTGTAATCTGCACATTTATCAACATGGGCAACAGCCAATCGCGGAGTTTCGGAGACTCAATATTTTTCTCCTACTTTATTTATTATTGATCTATTGATTAGTCGGTCTATATAATTCATCCAATCTTTTTTGAACAAACAATATGTCATTTTTTGCCTTGTCTGCAATTTGTTGCACATTTAACTCTAATACTTTTCTATTAGCAAGGTTGAAAATTTCATCAGAATTAAATTGCCTGAAATTTAGATTAGGTTTTGGTTCCTGAAAACCCAACCAGTATTCGCTTTGTCTGTAATTAGGATCACATTCCAAAATAATGCTTCTATATGGAGCATATTCTGGGTGATTAGAGATGCCTCCTTTTTTCATATTTTCAATGGTAAATCCAAAATAAATATCATCATCAATTTCACATCCCCAATGGATTGTAATTTCTTTATTTTCGTATATCTGACTCCAAAAACCAAAGAATCTGTCTTTTTTGCGAAAAAAATTCGATGCTCTTTCCTTTGTCGCTGTTCTTTCATTATCTTCAATAATAATATTTGAACAGTTAAGCGCTTCCTTCAAAGTCTTCCAAAACTCCCAAAATAGTTTCAGTTTTGCATGTGAATAGTTTTCTGCAATTTCTCTGGCATTTGCCAAATTCGTTGGACTTTCGGTTAACAAATTTATTATTTCTTGTTGCATGGCTTTATTTATAGAATCTCCGGTTAAGTACTTAATCAGATTAATGTAGTGAGCGATTCCTTCCCTAAGCAATGGCATGGAGACAGCTTCTTTTTGACACTGTTCCAACCATTCTACAATATCTGTTTTATATGATAAAAGTTTATAATCTTTACTGCATTCCAACTTTACTCCCGATGAATTATTTAGCGTGCTTTTATCTGTTGCATCACAACCATTTAAGGTAAGATAAAACAGGTTTTGCTTATTGAAGTTGTGATATCTGATGAGTTGATTATCCCCGTCGTTAGCATATATTTTGTTCTCAATAATGATGTGATTTCCGTTTTTATCGTCAATTAAAATGTCGATTCGCCCTCCGTTTGTATCTGTTACAGCACCAATATGTTGTTCTACATTTGCCACAGCTGTTTGACATTGAAAGTCTTTAATACCAAGTTTTTCTACAAAAAGGCGTAAAAAAACTTCTTCTTGCCCATGAGAGCCTTTCGGATTAAGCAATTCGGCCAGGAAAGCTGAATGTCTCACCTCATCGCTGATTACTTTGACTATTTTGAATACGTTGAAGTCAGCACCGGAAAGTCTTGAAATCTCTTTATGATGCTTACAAGTTGTGCCAATGCGAGACAGTAAATGTTTGTAGTTGACTAATTCCATTTCATAAGGTTATAGGTAAGTTGTTTTTATTCATTTTTCCGGCTCCGCGGCCAACCTTATTTCCTCTTCTATTTCATAGCTGGCTTTGTTGTCCGCAATATCGCTAACCGTTACCTGCCCGTTCATCAGCATAGGCAACAGCCAGTCGCGGAGTGAGGCGAGTTGTTGGTTTTCGGCGAGGGTGGTTTGCTTTTTTTCTTGAATATTTTCCATGATGTCGTAAAACTGATCTACGATTTTATCATCCGGAACCACGGTATAATAGGAGTTTACAAAAGAGTCAAAAAGCAAATTTTTGATTCCGCTAGTTTTTCCTTCATAGCCAAAGAAAATACCTGCATCGTAAAGACTCTTCCAATAATAAACGAAATTGTAAAGAAGCTTTTTGTTTTTGATTGAGATAGGTTTGCAAAAGTTGGAACAAATTAATGGATTCTCAAACCTCCTGATTGTGGCATCAGTTATGAAAGCAATCCGACCCGTTGACTGTACAGGGCTGCCTCCGGAGATTTCAATAATTAAGTCGTGAGAATTAAGAATTTTTGAAGAGTTTTTTTCGAGAATATATCTAACAGGTGGTTTTAATTCGGCAAGTCCGTTTAAACCATTGATGTCAGCTCCTCTAATACAGGTTACTTTCTTTGTGAAATTACCTTCCAATTCCTCTTTACCCCAATCTCCACTTTTGTAAGCCACTATCCAATCTGCCATTTTAACAACTTCCCATCCTTCCGGAATCTCCCTTTTCAACTCCACATTCCAAACCATTTTGCCACCATTAGTTTTGTAGGGTTTGCCGTTTTTATCCGGAAAGTCAAACTGCACAAACCAATAATCGTAAAGCGTTTTAGCCATAGCCTCCAACTCAACATTTATTCGGTTGTTGATTTCGATTTTTGAATCTAAGGGAAAAAGGACTGAAGCGATTTGCTTTTGCTTCTCTAAAGAATCGGGTAATCTTATTTCGAACTCCTTAATGTCATTTGAATTTAAATTATTCCGAATACCCGAAGATAATCTCCTTAATTGGCTGTATTGAGTTTTTAGGAAATAGTAAACATATCGATAATTTGCCTTCTGTTCGTCAACAACAATGTTACAACAAGCCTGATTTGTTGTCATTTCACTTTTAAGGATTGAAACATTTCCTCTTGTTTTGCCTTCTCCATACATTGCAATTGAAAGTGTATTGATCGGATATTTCTTTAGTGATGTTTCTTTAAGAGCAAGTTCAGTAACTTTTTCTGTTGTTTCATATATTTCAAAGGAACCTAATTGCTCTGTTTTAAGCCATGGAATTGTTCCATTTTCCCAATATTCATTGTTCTGTCTTGATGGTGTAACACCACTGCTGATGATTTTTGAAATATCTTTGAGTTGGCAATTTTTACTCATACTTCAAACCCTCCAACTGCTTCTGAATCTCAGTTTCCAAATCATTTGATTCAGCAAAAAGATTTTTAAGGTTTACTTTGAACCCGTTCATTTTGTCCGCAAATTCTTCTGTAGTAATGTCAGTGTATTCTATTTTTACATCAAAATATTGCCCGGCACTTAAGGAGTAATTTTTTTCAGTAATCTCGCTGTAAGTAAGCGCTACAGCGAAATCTTCGACAGATTGACGATTGTGAAATGTTTCCACAATCTGATTAATGTCGTTGTTACTTAGTTTAGTGCGTTGATTCCCATCTTCTTTCACCGTGGTTCCCAGTTTTGACGCATCAATCAATACAACCTTCCCATCAGCATTTTGTTTGTCGAGAAATAGTACCGATACATTGGTGCCCGTGGTGGCAAAGATATTGGAGGGCATTGAAACCACGCCACGAAGCATTTTTTCGTTTACCAAATGTTCCCGAATTTTCTTTTCTATCCCACTTCCAGCTGTAATAAAACCAGTGGGCACTACCACAGCTGCTTTCCCTTTTGTTGACAGCGAGTTGATGATGTGTTGCACAAAGCAGAGGTATATGCTCATGCTGTCTTTCTTGGCTTTGGCAATGGCGGGTACTCCTGCAAAAAAGCGTGCTTTTTGGTCGGCAAGTTTGGGCTGTGTATCTGAGAAATCAAGCTTAAATGGTGGATTGCTCACGATGTAATCGAACTTTTGCAGCCTTCCCTCGGGTGTTTTATGGTATGGAGAAACTAAGGTGTCACCCTGAATGATGTTCGGAATGGAATGCACCAGGTTATTTAAAATCAGGTTGAGTCGAAGCATTTTACTCGATTTCTGCGAAATATCCTGACTGAAAATTGTACAACGTTCTTCTCCAATTGCATGAGCAATAGCCATCAACAATGTACCTGAACCCGCCGACGGATCGTAACAGGAAACATCGGATATGTTTTCACCTTCCTTTATAAGAAGCTGGGCCATTATTGAAGCCACAGAATGAGGTGTGAAATATTCCGCATATTTTCCACCTCCATCTTTATTGTAATCTTTAATCAGGTATTCAAAAATGGTGGAGAAGAAGTCATATTTCTGAGCAAAAACCTTTTCGAAGTTGAAGTTTACCAGTCGTGCTACCAAAGCGCGTGCAAACTCGTCGCGTTTCATGGTATCCGGAATGTGCATCGTGATATTTTCAAATAACGTGAGCTTCGTTTCGCTCTCGGTTTTCATCGAAAAAATATCGGAGTTGTAATTTGCAATATCGACCATCGTAGCATCGAAAAGGGTTGAGAAATCACCCTTATGCTGTTGGTTCCACATATTACTAATGAAATGCTCGCGTTTGAGCTTCGGGCTATCGGCAGGTAAATATGTAAGCAAATCTTCGTAATCTTCGTCGGAGAAATCTTTAAGTGCATCTTCCCATTTATCAGCAGATTTTAGCCGTGCCCGAAAATTCGGTTCTTCCACATTCTTTACTTCGTAGCCGAATTTATCGTTCAGAAATTTATAGAGAAATATTTGGGTGATAATTTTGTACTCGTTACCATCGTTCCCAAGGCCATATGAGGCACATGTTGCTTTGAGGTCGTCAATCAGATTTTTTGTTTGAATTTCAATTGTTGATGTGGTCATATACAGAAAAAAGTATTAAGCAAGTCCGTAATTGTTTTGTGGTTTTTCAGCAGCAATCTTTTGATGTATTCCAGGCAAAATATAATCGTAACCTGCTTGCTGGTTGTGATATTGTAAAAGATATTCGTCTGAAATCTGAGCCGTTATAAATTGCTTTTCGTCTAATGTTGCCTTAATGTTCATATAAGAAAGGCTAAGGCTTATCAATTGTCGTACTGTTTGTTCAAAATAGGGGTCGTTACGAAGGACTCCACTGTTGAGCAACACTTTTTCGTCAACCTTTTGTTTGATCGAATTTAAGTTGTCACAAACTTCTGACTCCCGTTTTGAAATTAATGCGCGTTGAACAACCCGTTTGTGTGCCCTGGCAAATTTCTCATCGTTACTATACATCTGCTTTAACTGGTTATTCCGTTTGTTTATTTCACGTATTTTTTCCATCACACTGTCCATATACCCGATCCGTTCCCTGGCTTCTGCTGCCGAAGCTGGTTCAATGTTTTTATCCTTAAAATATTCGCGGAAAACTTTTGCCAAAGAAATAAATTCTTCGGCGGTTTGATCAAAGTTTTTATTGAACTCACCCCATGTGCGCTGCCAGCTTTCCGTATAATCATCGCTTAGCATCCGTAATTCCTCTTCCTTCACTTTGGTGAAAGAGAAAGTAATTGTTGCCATCGCTTCATTGATTATTCCATTTACTGCATCCTGGTTTTGCAATGAACTTTTAAGGTTCACCGTATCGAGCCTGTGCGAAACTTCGCTAAAGAGGTCATTTACTTTGGTAATTGCCAACTTTGCGAATTGTTTCTTCAATTCCTCATCTCCAAAAGTACGGACCACATTCGCCAGACTTTTAGCCTGTTCGAGCGATTTCTTCAGGATTAAGAGTGTCTCCCGATCATCAATTTCATTCATTTGATTTGAAAACTCTTCTGCATTTGTGCAATTATAGCCAAAAAGAACTTCTTTAATGTCCTTCATTTGTTCTATAATTTGCTCGTTACTTTCGAACAGGCCAGAATAGGTATCAATATTCTCTTCGCCAACTTCTTTTTTTAATTCTTTTAAATATGCTTCGTTGGTTGCATCAAAAGCATCTTTTATATCTGCAAAATCGACGATATAACCGTATTTGAAATTATTGTAAGGGCGATTGACACGGGTAAGCGCCTGTAAAAGGTTGTGGTCTTTTAACTTTCGGCCAAGATAGAGCTTCTTCAATCTTGGTGAATCGAAGCCAGTAAGCAACATGATATTGACGATCAAAATGTCAACGGAAGCTTTTTTCTTGAAATCTTCAATGTAACCTTTCCGGGTTTCTTTATCATCTTCGTCATGCAAAATCAGCGCACCTTGTAGATGGTGCTCGCTTTGTTTTTCATTGAAAATTTTAAACATTTCCCTTGCCTGTGGATTTGAATCACAGACAATCATTCCGGCAATTGAATGATCGCCAAAATAGGTACGGCTTTTAATCAAATCGGTGGTGATGTAATTGAGCAAAGCTTCTACATAACGTGGGTCTGCTATAATACGCTCTTTCTTGATGTCACTGCGTTTCAATTTAACCTCTTCAAATACCTTTTCAATCTCCATCCGATAGTTGCTTTCGATATCTTCACGCATTAATTTCAAGGTGTACCCGTCTGCTATAGATTGGTTGTAATAATACGTATCAATGTAATCGCCGAATATTTTGCAGGAGTTTTTTTCTTCTCCGATAAGCGGCGTTCCAGTCAAAGCAATTTTTATTGAATTACGGTCAGAATCAAACAAATTGGCAAGGAAACAACCGTCGGGTTTATAGCCTCGGTGCGCTTCATCAAGGAAATAGATGCGCTGAAGGTTAATGGCATATTCATCCATTTTCACTTTGTGCTGATCCTCTTTGAACTTCTGGATATTTACTACGGTAATTTCCAATTTTCCTTGTTGGTTGAAAATGGAAGTTTGAGAGCGAAACTGGTTCATTAATTCATCTCTGTCATTAACGGTATTCACAGTTAGCCCACGTTCTTCAAATTCAATTTTAGCCTGTGTAAGCAAATCGATCCGATCGACGATAAAATAAAATTTTGGAACTATAGGGTTAGGTAAAGAGGCATAATAATCGGTCAGATGCTTTACATTATAAAATGTCAGGGCAGTTTTTCCACTACCTTGTGTGTGCCATATTATACCGGATTTCACCCCCTCTGATAATTTTTGTTTGATGGCAAATGTGGCAAACATCTGCTGATAACGCATAATGTGCTTTTGCAACTCCTGAACTTCCACGCCTTCGATTTCCTTTTTTGTATCCACATAAGCAATTGCATAGCGTAATGTAAACAGGAACCGTTCTTTACTAAATAACGAAGTTATTACGCGATTTGTTGGGGTATTTACGCTTTTATTCGTTTGGTATTCAGGTGTATGTTTTATTACAGCTGAATTGTTATCTGTTAAAATAAAATGCTCAATTGATTCTGGCAATGTTAGGTATGAGAAATCTTTGTAAAAATTGAGTTTCCCTTCTTCGTTTTTCGCTGTTTTTTCTCTAAAGCAATTGAATGTGGCTTTGTTTTTTGCATTTGTACTATAGAATGCACCTTGAATCGGAACAATCGACTCATTATCATACTCCATATTGTTTGAGAATAGGAGAATTTGAGAAAGGTTTAGAAAGCGGCGAAATTTCTTGTTTTTGAAACGAACGTTAATGCGGTCACGTTCTTTAAGCACACCTTCTTTGTTATTCGGCTTTTTTACCTCAATAATAGCTAATGGTAAACCATTTACATACAGCGTGATATCCGGGCGAAATTCATCTTCCCCATTTTTACAGGTCAATTCGGTAGTGCAGACAAAATCATTGTTTTCAATGTGCTCAAAATCGATTAGCTTAATTCCTGAATTTGCCGATACAATCGTATAAAATTCTCGTCCCAGATCATCGTTATCCAATACAATTTTGAGTTTATCGAAAAATTGATCGATTTCTATTGATTTGAGCGATGGATTGAATTGATAAAGTTTGTTTTTAAAGACTTCGCCATTTATATTGGTATCTGTGTCACAAACTTGTTTTAGTTCCTTTTCCGAGACATAGTGATAACCTAACTTGCACAAATGCACCAAGGCAGGAAGTTTTACGCGAGAGTTTTCGTTAAAGGCCATACAGTCAGGAATTAATTAAGTCAGAGTTGGCAATACGTGTTAGGTAACCGTCTCCCCGTACCAGTAGATATATTTCTGGTAAATATAAGTATTAATGTAATGCAGATTTGAACAACCACAAAAAAAGCCCCTTTCGAAGCTTTTTCTGATCAGCAAGAGGCGGTATCCTGCTCATCATCGATCAAATTCCAGGTGGCATATTCTGCATTTTCTTCCTCCCATGCTCTGAGGCTGGCTGAATCGGAGGTGGGATTCCAATTAAAATGGAAATGAGATTCATGGTTTTCAATAGTGTGATTTGCGGAGGTTTTTGAAGCTGTTTTCATGATACAAAAATTTAAGTTTAAAAATTATATGCAAGTGAACAGCTTGATAATTAGAGGCAGGCAAGGAGGAACTGGAATACCGGACTGATCGCAGAGAGGGAGGATATGCCGGGAAAATCCTTTCGTGAGTAAAACGTACGCGCGGGGATCAGAGCTAACTTAGCATAGAATTTTAACTGAATTTGTCATGAAGGCAGTGGAACCTCCTCAGAAATGGCCACGAAAACCCGATCTTCAGGACCAATTTTAAAACCGAGGGTGCTGCCAGGCATTGGAATAAGTAAGTAAATGCTTTGCCACCTGTTTTTATCGGAGCCGGATACCGCTGCTATTTCAGGAAAAGCTTCTCCCGGGGGTGACTAAATCGGGAGTGTAATTGATTTACTTCTGGTCACGAACAAAAAAAGGGAGTGATCCCTTTTCTTTTTACTGAATAAAATTATGCTGCTTCGAATCTTTGGATTCAATGGATTCTGATCCCCAGGTGTAGCGCATTTGATCCATTGACATGATCCCACCTGATTTTTTGAAATAATCTCCTTTATGCCAATACCAGGCAGCTTTGGGGTGATAGAATTTAAAGCCTTCCGTTTTAAGGGTCTCCCGTACTGCAAAAGTGTTTCCGGTAAACCATATCCAAGAGCCAATCAATTCAATGTCGATACCTTGCAGAAATATAATTTTGTCGAGCCTCTGAATGATTTCTTCCGATACCTGATGCTCATAATCTTTGCGGCCCTGGGAAAAACCAGTATTGCCATTAATTAACTTCTTTGAAAGCTTTTCGTATTGTTCGTTAATCATTTGCATCATACGGGTATCGCCCCCCTTGTCGGGATGGTGAAGTATTGCAAGTCTTCGGTACTCTTTGCGTAGCTCATCCAGAGTTCTAATGTCTTCGAAAAATTTATTCATCTGTTTTGCTGCTGCAAAAGGTGTTACCTGCGGGCATGAAAAAAGTATGCAAAGACAAAGCCTATATCAGGCTGCCTTTGCATTCTTTTTGCCCGTAACCCGGAGATTTTTTACGGCATCCAGGTCGAGTAAGCGGATGAAATGGTGAATTATCCCGAAGGTAATCCCATGAAAGTAGCGTCGACCGGGGACGAAATGTATCGGAGGGTGTGAAAGGATAATTACATTTCAAGATTTTGTATTTAATACGGACAATCTTGGACATATGGGTTATGACATCAAGCATAAAGTCATTGCCTATAAAACGTAGTACAATTGCGG
>Ga0209585_10000658_pt1 | contig 13363 bp, 12 predicted proteins | sample NGEPerone_FD_185491 | JGI IMG/M metagenome (GOLD analysis project Ga0209585, IMG submission 185491) | Arctic peat soil microbial communities from the Barrow Environmental Observatory site, Barrow, Alaska, USA - NGEE Permafrost154B-one... | ecosystem: Environmental > Terrestrial > Soil >... | reverse complement strand
GTTTTGAATCATTTTTATAAGCAACAAAACCAGTTATTAAAAAAATTGAGAGTAATAAATTTTTCATGGTTTTAATTTTAAGGGGAACAATTTTTTATATTGATACATTTCAACAATTTAATAGAGTAAAATAGTTTTTAATGGTTTAATCATCTGACATGCATTAGCTGTATATTAACAATAGAGATGAAAGTATTTAGTAAAACCCTGAAATAAAAGTGTCTTTAATTTTCAAACTTTTTTACCTTCATTATTAATATCATTTATTTATGAAAAAAATATTTTCGCTTTTTTGTTTGCTTTTATTTGTGGCAATTGCACATGCTCAAAACTATCCGAGCAGTTATACTGATGGAAAATACATAACTGTAAATGGTGCAAAATTGTATGTGGTAATTGTTGGCAAAGGTGATCCGTTAATCATTATTCCTGGTGGCCCCGGCGGCAACCATCTTGGCTATCGCGTATTTGATTCACTGGCAAAAGATAACCAGATCATTTATTTTGATGCATTTGGTCGCGGCAAAAGTGATACCGCAAAAGATGTAAAAGAATATACACTTGCGCGAGATATTTCAGACATAGAAGGATTAAGAATTGCACTTCATTTTGATAAATTAAATGTGCTTGGCCATTCTTATGGCGGTATTGTAGCGCAGGGCTATGCTTTGGAATATCCGTCGCATGTAAATCATCTTATTCTTGCTAATACTTTTCACAGTTTTATTATGTGGCAAAAAAATGATAACAATAGCAATCACGAAATAAGAACCAATTATCCGGAGGTTTGGGATTCATTAATGATCATCCGTGAAGAAGGGGCAGTTTCAAGCGATCCAAAACACCAGGAACTTTATAGCAAAGTGCCTTACGGGTTTTTATATGCCTATAATCCTGAAAATTTCATAAGCCGTGGCTCCAAACCTTATCCCAATCCCTTTAATTCAAAATTATATTATCAAATGGTAGGTAGGGACGGAGATTTTATTGTTGGAAGCGACATTGGTACATTTGACTATAGGAAAGAACTGAAAAATTTAAAAATGCCCGTTTTAATTTATGGCGGAAGATATGATCGTGTTGCCGTTCCTTCTATGATGATAAAGTATAAACAATATTGTCCGCAGGCAAAATTTGTGATGTTTGAAAAATCGGGGCACAATCCTCAAATTGAAGAACCTTCAAAATTATTTCCTTTGCTGGAAAGTTTTCTGCATGGGTAAATGACCCAAAGAATAATTTATTTATCCTTTAACCTGTATTTTTTATTCACCTTGGGATTGTTGAAATATTCATCAAGCGCTTTAGTATCGGTAGTATCTTCCACTACCGGTACATCAATTAATTGAAGCTGTACCTGTTTCATTTCCTCCTTAAGCTTGTTGGTTTTATTAATAATATCAGGATCTTTTTCTCCAATCAACATATTATCTGTAAGCAGGTACTGCAATCTTTTAATATCACTTCTTACTAATGATGAGGAGTTTTGTTCATAGTTTTTATTAGGCGCTGCAGCTTCTTTTACCGGTATAAGGGCTACTCCCACACTCGGTAAAATTTTCCCGGTTGTCTGCTGACTCTGCCCCGGTAATGATGAAAAAATGGTTCCTCCCAAAGCAGTTGACGCGGAAGTAAGGTCAAATGTGGTCCGCGTATTTTTAGTATGTTTTATTTTTTTATCCAGTTGACGAAAAGTACTTTTTAACTGGATAATATAAGTTTCAATATTGCCTGTTATCTTATTATATTCCAAAATACGCTGCGGATAATTTATATTTTGTTTTACCACGATTGAAACAGTCGCAGTATCACCGTTATAAAATTTATCTACGCCTATAAAGGTAACGATGAGCGTTTTTTGTTTAACATTATCCTCATCCTTAATAAAATCATAAGGAGCTACCCAGGTAAAATCATCGCCACAGTGAGCCACAGGAGTGTAAGAACGGATAGGAAAATTGCTGAAATAAGTTATGGATTCTATGGGGAAAGTTCCATACTCACACTGCAATTTAAAATTCAGGGTATCGCCTTCTTCAATCGTAAGATTATTGGTTACTGTAGGTTTAATTCTGGAAGGAATAATATCAGTATTATAAAAAAGTAGAGTGAAGGTGGTATCTACTTTATCATTTACATTATCAAGGTTTTGGACACCCAGGCGAACTTTATATTCATTATCGTATTTTAATTTACCCGATAAAAAATAAGATTTTTCTGCCCGGAAATGCAATACACCATTGTCTTTATTTATTTTTAATCCTACCGGAGAATTTTTTAAATACCAATAATATTCATTCGGATCTTTATTAATTTCAAAATGATAATCTAACGTGGAATCCACATGCAGGGTAAAATACGGACTGAAATTCTTTATACGCAATACGGTATCCTGCGGTTTTATGAAAACAGTATCCGGGGTATTTACAAAAACACTATCAACAACAATTTGTCCTTTCATACTGAAAGAAAACCCAAGAAAAAATATACTAAATAAAATTAATTTAAAATAAAATTAATTTACCCGACGAGTTTATTTCCATGTGTGTAAAGGTATAAAACACACAAGTTATATAAAGAGTTAGGATTTTTTGTTAACAATCCGTTTTATTTTTCAAAAAAAGAATTAAAATTTCAATAGGTCATTATGGTATTGCTTTATTGGCAAACCCGTTTTATTAGGAGTTCTTTACTTTGCTTATTCCAGGTTTCCCCTATCCTTTTGAGGCAGTGATATGCAGTACCTGGCGAAACTATAAAAAGAAGAAGCGCTGTAAATTTTAATTATTATTTTATTTCAATTTCTTCAATTACCGTTCTTTCCCACGCTATCTTTTTTCCAAAAACATTACTGTTGTCTGTCATTTTAATTTTGGTAAGTTGTATGGTATAAACATTGCCTGATATGGCCAAAGCAAATGGATATTTTGAATGATAGTGTTTTGATGCATTCTTTGTTAAAACATGATTGACTGGTAAAACAATTCCTGAAAATTGAATCCCTTTTATTGCCAACACATTTAATTTATCAGGCAGGATAGAACCTGCTATTTCCGGTTTGATACACATCAGATTGGTATGATATGAATCTGAAGATGACTTAAAATATAATAATTCATCTTCGCCATCTAATGAAAAGAAACAGCTGAAACAATAAGGCCGGCCCCTTTCATCAAGACAACATATGCTGGCAACTTTTTGATTTTGTGCAAATTGAATAATTCTTTTATCCATATTTTATTCTCAATTAAATGTTTTTTACAGAAATTAAATTGCAGCAATATTAAAAGATATATTTATCTTTATTTATGAGGAAAATCATATAGTTTTGTGACTATTCTTACTTCCTATAGAAATTTATCAATAGGAAAATTGAACAATCTTTGTAACCAAAACTGAAAGAAGAAAAAAAGGTTTTTACATTCTACTCAATTTTATAGGCCACAAAAAAAATTTTAACAACGAAGCCGCTAAGGAACAACATATTCGAAAACCCAATAATTAAAAATGGATTTATCCCCCCGGATAGTGATTATCCGGGGGAAATAATCCTCTGCCACAAACAGTTATTATTATGAAAATTTAACTTTCACCATGAAATTTTATTCCCTTAATTTATTTTTTAATTTTTAAAAAACTATTTCTACTACATGCTTCAAATCAGCAAAATATTTCGTTTTGAAATGGCACATGCTATTTATGGCTATGCCGGAAAATGTAAAAATGTTCATGGCCATTCATATATTTTGCATGTAACCATTACCGGAAGTTCGGATAATGACAGCTATATTCCGGCCCCGGGTTTTATCTATGATTTTAAACAATTGAAAAAAATAGTAAATGAAACTGTAATTAATAAATTAGACCATCAATTGGTATTATCGAATGAATATTTACAAACTAACACTGCATTAATATCTGCTGAAAATATTTTTGCATGGGAAATGGAGCCTACGGCAGAAAATATTCTTATCTACATAAAACAAAATTTACAATTGGCATTACCTGCAGAAATAAAGTTGATAAAACTCCAACTTTATGAAACCGCCGATTCATATGCAGAATGGTTGTGCTGAATTGATTTTTTGAATGTTCAATAATTGTATTTTTTTCCGGGCCATTTTATCAACCTATTTTAATTTAGATTCATAAATGAAATTTCCGGAAAATTATTTTTAATAAGTAAATTACAAAGCCTTTTCACTGATCGTTTTAATAAAAAAACATGTTTTCAAAAACAGCAGAATATGCCCTGAGGGCAACTATTTTTATAGCACAAAAAGCAACCGCGGATAATAAATTAGGAATAGAAGAAATTGCAAGAGCAATAGATTCTCCGAAATCATTTACCGCGAAAATTTTGCAATTGCTTACAAAAGATAATAAGGTTGTAAGTTCTGTAAGAGGTCCTAATGGTGGTTTTTATATAACAAAAGAATCACAAAAATTACCGGCTCGCGCTATCCTGGAAGCGGTGAATGAAGATGAGGTTTTAAAAAAATGCGTTTTGGGATTAAAGCTATGTTCTGAAGTAGAACCATGCCCAATGCATGCTGAGTACAAAATAATAAAAAAACAATTGAACCAATTATTTGGGAAGAAAACCATAAAGCATCTTGCAGATGAAATGAGCAAAGAAAATATTTATATCAAAAACACAAAATCGAAGAAGCAATAATAATATCCTCAGGGAAACCAAAATCCATTTTTAATAAAAAATGATTGGCCACGTTATTAAGTTTTAATAAAAGTTTGGTAAGTGTTGTGGAATAGCACCGGTCTACATTCTGTATTAAAATACCGTATCAAATTAATCCAATGCTATGCTTGCAATGAACCAAGAATACCCAACTCCAATCCTCTAATTTCCGCAAGTCCTCTTAACCTGCCGATAGCCGAATATCCCGGATTGGTGTTCTTCTTCAAATCATCCAGCATCTGGTGGCCATGATCGGGTCGAAATGGAATTGATTTTTTTAATTTTTGTTGTAATATCAAAACCTCCTTCACAATAGCATACATATCATTATCGCCGCCAAGGTGATCGGCTTCATAAAAATTCCCTTCTTCATCCTTTATTACATTCCGCAAATGAATAAAATGAATTTTATCATTAATACGTCTAACCATCTCCGGTAAATTATTATTTGCAGACGCGCCCAAAGAACCGGTACAGAAGCAAACACCATTTGCAGGGTTATCAACTTTTGATAAAAAGTAGTCAAAATCTTCAAGGGTACTTACAATTCTCGGCAATCCTAAAATAGGAAATGGCGGATCATCCGGATGTATGGCAAGTTTAACACCACATTCTTCAGCCACTGCGCTTATTTCTTTTTGAAAATAACAAAGGTTTTCCCGCAGGGAAGCCGCATCTATATCATCATATAATTCCAGCTTCTGCAACATGTCTGCCGTTGATATTTTTTTCTCCCCGGGTATACCGAACATAACTACTCCGGCAAGATCTTCAAGTTGATTCTCAGAATAATTCTTAAACCGTTCTTCTGCTTTCTGCAAAATGAGTGATGAATAAGAACTTTCTGCATTTTTTCTTTTCAAAATATACAGGTCAAATACAGCGAGGTCTATCCAGTTAAAATAAAGTGCAAGAGAGCCATCGGGCATTTTATAATTTAATGAAGTACGTGTCCAATCATTTACGGGCATAAAATTATAGGTAATAACGGGTATCCCGCATGCTGCAACATTCCTGATAGAGGTCTTATATTTTTCAATATACTCTTTATAATTACCTGTACGCGTTTTTATAGTTTCATGAACGGTAATGCTTTCCACAACAGACCAGGAGAGACCCTGTTTTTCAATTTCAGATTTGCGCTTATTAATTTCATCTGCCGTCCAGATTTCTCCATGAGGAATATGATGCAATGCCGTAACAACACCGGTTGCACCTGTTTGTTTTACATCCTGTAATTGAATACTATCAACTGGGCCAAACCACCGCCACGTTTGTTCCATTTTAAACATGCTTGCTTTATTTTATTTTAATTATTAACTACAATTATACAACACTAATGAAATATAAACCATCTCCCAACACTAATTACTATTCCCATAACAAAGTTCCCTTAAGAATCTCATAATAACCCAATAAGTTCAATAGAATTTACAAATCTTTAATGGAGAAATTTTAATAACCATTTAGCATCTTTCTGTTGTATCATTTCCATTCATCAGAATATTTCTGTTTTGCACTTTGAGAAATTATCCCATTCAATAGCAGAACTATTTTAGAAAAAATCAACACTTTCCCCGACTTTACCACCCTTTTCTTTGAAATTGTCTAAAGTATTTTTGAAATTGTCTGAATTGATAGGTCGCGTGGCATCAGCGATGATTGTGGATTCAAATCCGAGTTCAAGCCCGTCCAAAGCGGTGAAATACACGCAATAATCACCCGCAAGGCCGGTTACGTAAATCTTTGTAATTCCCCTGCCTTTCAGGTAATCTCCCATACCAGTTGATTTTCTTTTGCCATTATCAAAAAAACCACTGTAGCTGTCTATTTCCTTTTCCATACCCTTGCGGAAAATGGCTTCTATTTTTTTGGAATCTAAAAGGGAAGTAAAAGCCGACCCAAAAGTTGCTTGTACACAATGGTCGGGCCATAATGTTTGTGGCATTCCTTCAAGTATTATTTCATCAAATACTTTTTTACCTGGATGGGCAGAAGCAAAACTTTTATGATCAGCGGGATGCCAGTCTTGTGTGGCAACTACCAGGTCAAACCTTTTCTGCAAACTATTGATCAGCGGAATGATAACATCCCCATCCTGAACAGCCAATGCGCCCCCGGGCAGAAAATCATTTTGCATATCAACAATGATGAGCGCTTTCATCTTCTACTTTTTATAGTGTTTTCTTAAATCATTTCGAAGTTGATGAAGGGGTTCACTAATACCAATTTTATAGATATGCGGATTATTGAATCGCTTATGTTCTTCAGGTAATTGCGCCAATCTTTCCTTTGTGAAAGTGGCAACATCGGCAGGGTTATTATCATAATGTAATATTTTTCCATTCTCCATTACTTTATGCAGCAAAGGTGTGGCTTTTGTGATATCAAGCTCCATACTTTTTTCAGGATCAAAAGGATGGATCATTTTTTCCGGAATTTTATCATCCGAACCTGCAATGGCGTCACCGGTAAAATACCCATTTTCATCCCTATATCGATATACCTGTTTAATGCCCGGAAGTGTGATCTTTTCTATATTTTCTGAAAGTTTTATCCGGGGTTGCCCGTTTACTTCGCATAACTTATAAACCCCATCCAGCGCTCCACTCGGCTGCCCGGTTGCAATACTTGTTCCTACTCCAAAGATATCAATCGGGGCATTTTGTTCAATAAGGCTTTTTATGAGGTATTCATCCAATTGATTGGAAGCAACAATTTGTACATAATCCAAACCGGCATTGTCCAACATTTGCCTTGCTTTTTTAGAAAGGTAAGCCAGGTCTCCGCTATCTAATCTGACAGCCTGCAGACGTTGCCCTTTTATTTCCATCTCTTTTGCCACTGTTATGGCATTTGGAATACCACTTTTAAGTGTGTTGTAAGTATCAGCCAGCAAGGTGCAATTATCAGGATGTGCTTCAGCAAATTTTCTGAAAGCAGTAAGTTCATCATCATAGCTCTGAATAAATGAATGGGCCATCGTACCTACTACTTTAATATCATACTTTTTTGCGGCATATGCATTGGAAGTACTGTTAAATCCACCAGCAAAAGCGGCCTTGCTTGCATAAATACCACCCAAGGCCTGGGCTCTTCTAAGTCCAAATTCACTTAAATGGCGATCGCCTGCAACGTAACGCATTCTGGCAGCTTTTGTAGCTATTAATGATTGAAAATTAAGATAGTTTAATAATAAAGTTTCTATCAATTGAACTTCAACCAGGTTGCCTTCTACCCTTAGCAAGGGCTCGGTTGGAAACACTACCTCACCCTCTTTCATTGAATAAACAGTTCCGGTAAAATGAAAATTTTTTAACCATGAAAGAAATTGCGCATCCATTCCCTGTTGATGTAACCAGGTTATTTCCTCTTTACTAAAATTCAGATTTTCGATTACCTGCAAGAGATCGCCAAGCCCGCAAAAAATTACATAGCCGCCATCAAAAGGCAACTTCCTGAAAAAATAATCGAAACAAGAGGAAATGTTATGGCTGTTTTGTTTATAATATGCCTGTGACATTGCCAATTCGTACATGTCTGTATATAAACCCGAACAGGGATTGATATTACAAAAGCCGGATTTATTCATTTGATAAAAATAGTATTTTATTGCCGGTGCCGAAGGTAAGTATTCGTTAGCGGCCGGATGAAAAAGCGGACAAGGATAGTAGTCAAAATAAAAAAAATTATTCAAATGGTTAGTTCATCTGTTTCGAATCATTTAGTAAGTAACAACCTTTAACCTGATGGCGAGCAAATCCAATTAATAAATTTTTGAAGATTCTCAAAAATCAGCTAACAACATTCACCGGAGTTCCCTCAAGGAAGGCTAGCACATTTTTTACTACCTCTTGCATAAGCCGGGAACGTGCTTCGTAAGTTGCCCATCCGATATGTGGGGTTATCAGGCAATTTTTTGCATGGAGCAATGGGTTATTTTCCAAAGGAGGTTCCGTGGATAATACATCCAAACCTGCTCCTGCAATGCGGCTGCTATTGAGTGCCCAGCCAAGGTCTTGTTCATTGATAAGGCCGCCCCTGCTGGTATTGATCAATAAAGCAGATGATTTCATCTTTTCCAATAACCGCCGGTTTACAAAATTTTTATTTTGATCATTGAGCGGGCAATGTAAACTTATGATATCCGATTGCTGAAAACAGTTGTCTTCATTAACAAACCGAATTCCCTCCATCTGATCACGTTCGGGGTGTTTATGTGAGGCGTGTTTATGTGAGGCGATTACCTGCATGCCAAAAGCCAGCGCTATTTTAGCCACTGCCTGTCCTATTTTACCAAAACCAACAATACCCAAAGTTTTGTTCTGCAATTCTATCATAGTTTCTACTTGATAACTAAAATCCTTACTCTGGACCCAGTCGCCATTGCTTACACTTTGCGCATATTGTGCTACATGAGTAATCAATTCCAGGATAATTGCGAAAGTAAGTTGCGCCACCGACGCTGTACTATAAGAGGGCACGTTTGTCACAACTATATGGCGTTTACCGGCAGCTACTGTATCAACTACATTATACCCGGTAGCCATTACGCCAATATATTTCAGGTTAGAAGCTTTTCCAATAACATCTTCTGTTATTAATACCTTATTAGTAAGTACAATATCCGCATCTGCAATACGACCAGGAGTTTCCAATATTGTTGACCGTTCATAAATCTCTGTTTTACCAATCTGTTTCAAAGATTCCCAATTTAAATCCCCGGGATTCAAGGCGTATGCATCTAATACAACAATTTTCATAAAGACAAACAATTTGAATAATTAATTCAATTACATATCCGGTTGATTCCAAATTCCTGATGAAATTAATACAAGATTGATTTTTCTAAATCCAATTAAAATTGCTCTATCACAATTTTGCTTTCATGCACACCCAACTTTTGCAAATCTTTGCTCACGCTTTCTATCATAGCGTCCGGGCCGCAGATATAGAAATATTGAGAGAAGTCGTTTATTTTTTCTTTCAAATAACTTTCATCTATTTTCCTGTTGTCATAAATTTTTGTTTTTTCCTGTGTAAGCGTATTGATAAAATGATCGCCCAGCATTTTTTCAAATTCTTCTTTGAGGATAATATCCTTTGATGTTTTGTTGGAAAAAATCAATTTATTATTACCCAATTTCCCATCTTTATTCAATTGCCTTAAAATGGCAATGAACGGTGTAACGCCTGCTCCCCCTGCAATAAAAACACCTTCTCCTTTGTATTGAATGGCGCCCCATACATCATGCAAAATCAGTTCATCGCCTGCCTTTAATTTTCCTAATTGATTAGTAACTCCATCATGATCATCATAAATTTTAATGGTGAATTCAAGATAATCCCAATCGTTAAGGCTGGTAAAAGTAAAGGGCCTTCTTTCTTCTTTCCATCCCGGTAAATTAATGACAATGTCTGTAGCCTGCCCAGGTGTGAAATGATACGAATCCGGTTTACTTAATTTAAAATGTTTTACGTTATGCGTTACATTTTCCGTTGACAGAATTTGCACCACATGTTCTTCGCTTGGATAATCTTCCATAATGAAATAATTAAAAAAAACTAACAGGCGGTTTTTCGAAACCCCTTATAACAGCAAAGGCCGCATTTTCTTAGAATAATGATTCATAAAAAAAGGTTTTTGGAATTTATATTCTTTTCCCTTTTGCATTACAAATACTTATTCCTTATTTCTTTTCTTCTTCCTCTTTGGTAGGAATTATAAATAACGGCACCAGACTATGACGCAAAACTTTTTCGGCTACGCTTCCCATTAATATTTTATCTAACCCGCGGCGTCCATGAGTTCCCATCACAATTATATCAGCCTTTAATTCCGATGCTGCTTCTAAAATGGCTTCTCCAAAATCACCTTCTTTTACAACTGTTTGGATAGTTTCATCGCCCAGGTGCTGTTTGGTAACATCCAGGTATTTTTGTGCGGCAACCTTTAATTCCTCAACTGTATTGGCTTGCAGTGCACCTAAATTACTAAAGCTATCATACCCCAATATAGGTGAATAATCAAGCGAGGAATAATACACATAATCTGAAATTACATGCAGCAAAATAACCTGTGCGCCCATTGACTTTGCAAGTGCATAACCTTCTTCGGCTATTTTTTGGGCAGTAGCGGCATAATCAACTCCAATTAATATTTTTTTCATTTTTTCATTTTTAAAAAATTAAAAATCAATTTTTATTTATGGTAATATTGCTTTTGCTTTTGCAATTATATTTTCAACAGAAAACCCATATTCTTTCATAATTACCTCACCTGGGGCAGATTCACCAAATGTTGAAACACCAATTACGTCTCCTTCATCGGTTACATATTTACACCAGCCTATTGGCGATCCTGCCTCTACCGCTATACGTTTGCGGATATTTTTTGGTAACACTTTTTGTTTGTACTCTTCGCTTTGCTTATCAAATAATTCCCAACTTGGAAAACTTACCACACGTGCATGAATAGATTCCTGTTTCAATTGTTCCTGTGCCTTCAATAAAAGATGCACCTCGCTTCCGCTTCCCATTAAAATTAATTGGGGTTCATTTTCACTATCCGATAAAATATAAGCGCCTTGTTCAACACCAGTAGCTTTTCCATAATGATCCTGATCAATTTCTGGCAATTCCTGGCGGGTTAAAATCAAAGCAACCGGTCCACCGGAATGTTCCAGTGTTACCCGCCATGCCTGTACAGTTTCATTGGCATCTGCCGGGCGAATTACTGTCAAATTGGGGACAGATCTTAATCCAATCAATTGCTCAACCGGCTGATGCGTGGTTCCATCTTCTCCCAGCGCAATACTATCATGTGTGTAAATAAAAATCGGGCGAATTTTCATGATGGCAGCCAACCGTACCGGTGGGCGCATATAATCAGAAAATATAAGGAAAGTAGCGCCATAAGGGATTAAACCTTTGGTTAGGGCCATTCCGTTTAAAACCGCGCCCATTGAGTGTTCCCGAATACCAAAATGGAAATTTCTTCCACTATGGTTTTCATTGGTGAACGATTGAAAATCATTTAAATTGGTATCGGTAGAAGGCGAAAGATCCGCAGAGCCACCAAGCAACATCGGCAATTTCGCGGCTATGGCATTCAGCGTTTTCCCGGAAGCCTTTCTTGTAGCGATTCCCTTTTCGGTTGGCTTAAAAACCGGTAAATTATCTTTCCATCCTTCAGGCAATTTTCCACTTTTGAATAATTCGTATTCCGCCGCTTCTGCTGGATATTTTTCTTTGTATTTTTTATACAAATCATTCCATTCATTTTCTTTTTTTATTCCCGCTTTTCCTTTTTCCCTGTAAAAATTTAGCACTTCATCAGCCACTACAAAACTTTTATCAGGATCAAATCCAAAATTTTCCTTCACTAATCTCACTTCATCTTTTCCTAACGGAGATCCATGTGCGGCTGCAGTGTCCACTTTATTAGGACTACCAAAACCAATATGAGTGCGCACTTTTATAAGAGAAGGACGACTGGTTTCTTTTTTTGCAATTTCTATGGCAGCGGCAATTGCTTCTATATCATTGCCATCTGCAACGGATTGTACATGCCATCCATAACCCTGAAAACGTTCAGTAACATCTTCATTAAAGGCAAGAGAAGTATCTCCTTCAATAGTAATCTTGTTATCATCATATAAATAAATAAGATGGCCCAATTTCAAATGTCCCGCCAGCGAAGCAGCTTCTGAAGCAACGCCTTCCATAATATCACCATCGCTGCAGATAGCATAAATAGAATAATCAAATAATTTAAAGTCGGGCTTGTTATAGCGTGAAGCGAGATACTGCTGTCCAATGCCCATGCCCACCCCATTTGCAAAACCCTGCCCTAATGGACCGGTAGTAACTTCTATTCCCTCTAACAATCCATATTCAGGATGGCCGGCGGTTTTACTATGCAATTGCCTGAAGTTTTTAATATCATCCATGCTGAGATCGTATCCTGTTAAATACAAAAAGCTATATTGTAACATACATGCATGGCCACACGACAAAATGAAACGGTCACGATCGGGCCATTCCGGATCCTGTGGATTATAATTCATAGTATTTGCCCAAAGTACATGCCCGATAGGCGCAAGCCCCATAGGTGTGCCGGGATGCCCTGAGTTAGCTTTTTGAACTGCATCTGCAGATAGTACACGAACGGTATTAATTCCTAATTGCTCTACTGATTCCATTTTTTTGTTTTATTTAAAAATTTAGTTTTTACAATACCTCAAAGTACATGCCGTATAAAACATACTTTAAGTTATTTTGAATTTATATTGACAAAAGTAAAAGAAAGAATGCTTTAAAATTCATTCCTATTTAATCGAATAAAAAGCGAGGCACTCATTTATTTAAAAACAGGAGCAATTTTTGTTGGGGAGATTTGCATTGATCTTATGAAAAAATTTATTTACAGAAAATTTATTTAAAAAGTATCCTCCATTGCTATAGAAAAACACTAAACAATGATTGCCTTAACTGATTGGGAAATTATTATTTAAACAAAAAACAGGAGAATATGAAAGTAAAATATAATGAATCAACTGATCTAAGGCCCGAAGGTGGGCGGCTGATAGATGCCCCATTAGTAATTATCGATATTAAGGAAAATACAAAACGGTTAAGAAGTGAACCAGCCTGGAAAAATGG
>Ga0209585_10000657_pt1 | contig 13384 bp, 10 predicted proteins | sample NGEPerone_FD_185491 | JGI IMG/M metagenome (GOLD analysis project Ga0209585, IMG submission 185491) | Arctic peat soil microbial communities from the Barrow Environmental Observatory site, Barrow, Alaska, USA - NGEE Permafrost154B-one... | ecosystem: Environmental > Terrestrial > Soil >... | reverse complement strand
GGGTTTATATTTGTCAACATAAAATTCTATTTGCGATAGAGAAAGCTCATGAAATTCTACTAATGTTTCTTCTGCAAATTCTATTTTTTCTTTAGCAGTTAGAATACAAACTCCAGTAATTACCTGATGCACTTTGCCAGATAAAGCGGAAAGTATAGAGATGGCATCTTCACGGCTGGCCGGTTTCCCTATAATTTTATTTTCCAGAACAACAATGGTATCCGCGGCAAGAATTGTTTTTGCTTCATTTCCGGTATCATTTTGTTTTATTATTTCTTGCACGGCTAATGCTTTATTGAACGCAATGTGTATTGCGATATCATAGGGCAATAAATTGTTTGGATAACTTTCATCAGTTGCTGCAATCCTTACATCGAAAGGGATTTCTGCCCATTGAAGTAATTGACTTCTGCGTGGAGAACCTGAAGCTAAAATTATTTTTTGCATTTTATTTGATCAGAAAAATTAAAAGAAAATCATTGATAATATTCCCGCAAGCATAATCATTTTTACCATTTTGCTTAGCTTATGAAATTGTTGAGGGGTATTTGCTTTATATAATTTGCGAAGCACCCATACCAATGGAATTATAATGGCAAGTAAGGAATACAATGCCGAATACCACCAGCCAAATTGTAATACATAAATCTGTATGGCTGCTATTAGGCCCGCGAGCACCACAATCCATACTCCGGCAAATACTTTTGAAACGGGTAATCCCCATACGATGGGCATGGTTTTGCATTTATATTTAAGATCGCCTTCTATATCTTCCATATCTTTTATTACTTCCCGTATCAACGAAATAATAAAAGCAAAACCCGCGTATACAAAAGATACTTTTAATAATCTTTGCCATACTATATCGTGGGGGGAAATTCTAAAACGGTATTCCGCGACTGTCAATACAAGAATTACCCATGCCGTTAATAATGAAATGAGAATATTGCCTATGAGTAATTTCTTTTTGAAAGTGGTAGAGTAAAACCAAAGCACAACAATCGAGATAAAATTAAAAACCGGGATATAAATATTTTGGATTTTATAACCAATATACATGCTTAATAGCAATCCTGTTATGGATAACAAAGCATGAAATAAAATCGCATACCTTCTTTTAATATATGCGCCGATAATTACTTTAGAAGATTTATTTACCTGGTCAATGTTTACATCAAAATAATCATTAATAATGTAGCCCGCGGCTGCAATACAAACAGACGCAATGATTAAAAGAAAAAATAAATTTTGAGAAAGTTTTATGTTTTCATAACCTGGATGATTTCTCTCGTAAACAAATGGTAAAATAAAATACCTGAAAAGCATTTGCGTAAGCACAATAAAAAGCAGGTTAGGCCACCTGATCAATCTGAAAAATGCTGCTATCGCCTTCATGATTAAATCTTAAAATGATTGTTGATTAAGTTGAAGGGGTTGTAGTGGCTAAAGACCACTTGCTATTTAGTTTCAATACCTTTTCTATTACATCTCTTACACAACCATAACCGCCGCGAAATGGTGAAATATAGGAAGCAATTTCTTTAATTTCGAATGCGGCATCCGCCGGGCATGCGGCAATGCCCACAATTTTCATGCAGGAGTAATCCGGAATGTCATCGCCCATATATAAAATTTCGCTTAGCGCTAAGTTTTTTCTCAATATCAATTCTTTTATAAATGTTTCTTTATCATTTATTTTCATAAACACATCTGTAATTCCTAATCTATTTAATCGCTCTTTTACTTCGGGAGAATTACTTCCAGAAATTACAATTACCCCAAAACCTGATTTTACCGCTAATTGCAGCGCATATCCATCCTGTATGTTCATTCTTCTCAGCCAATTATTTTCATAATCAATAACAAGGCTGCCATCTGTAAGTACGCCGTCTATATCGAGCACAAAGGTTTTTATCAACTTAAAACGGGAAAGAATATGCATAAGAATTGTAATGGTTTATTGAAAAGAATTTCTCTATAACTTTCTCAAATTATTTCAATTTTTCCTTTTCGGCTGTAAAACTAAGCTATACAATCAAAACCTTTTACGTTTTTTGAAATCATGAATTTAGAAATGGTATCAGCGTTTTCCGTGGACTTTAATAATACTTTCCGACATTTTCAGGTAAATATATTTAAGATCGGGATGAGCGAGAAGCGCCTGAAGGTGGCGGTTCAGTGTAAACACATCATCCCGCATAGCAGGCCCGGTCTGGGTTAAGTAGGGAGAATGATGATTTACCCTTTCATTTACTTCATTAATAAGAGGAAGTAGGTTTTTAAATTCTATTTTTTCTTTTTGACAAAATAATTCTGCGAGTGCAAACATGTGGTTGGCGAAATTGCTCACAAAAACGGCGGCTACATGATAATTTAATCTTTCTGCATCATTAGCCTCACTTACATTATCTGAAATGCTTTTTGCAAAGCCCATAATTCTGTGCAATGTTTCTTTATTATTTCCGGAAACTAAAAATGGTATTTGAGGGATGTGGTCGGTAAATTTTGAAAGAGTTTGTAAAGGATAAAGAACTCCATACGTATTTGAGCAACTTTTTAATGCATCTATTGAAATAGCTCCGGCAGTATGAACTACTAATTTATCTTTGAGGGCGGGAATTTTTTCTATATTATCATTGTCAAGAGCCGCATCATTCAACGCAACAATATAAATATCGGCATCCTCAAATTGAGGATCTGTGAGGGTAGCCGAAGATGCGTTATACAAAGAAGCAAGCGATCGTGCATTGTCGATATTTCTGCTCACTACCTGAACTATTGTATGATCAGCCTTATGTATTACAGCGCTTAACAAAGTGGCCGTATTCCCGGAACCAACGATTACAACATTCATGCAAATTTGTTTTAAATTCTAAAATGAATTTTAAGTGATCAATTTTTTTTATACTCTAAATAGATTATAGTAATAACGGTTAACTTTTAATAATAGTTTAATAATAGAATAATACCAATTTTGGTTTTGGATTATCTGAAACTTGGTGGTTGTTTCTTTAGAGGGTATTACGAAGATAAACAAGCGCTGTCAGAAAACAAATTTTGCAATAAAAATTTGATTTTTAATTTTTAAACTAATATTGCAGAGCATGTAAAGTAATGGATTTTAGATAAATTTTTAAAATACGTTAAGTATAGAATAGGAAAAATTACGATTATTATGGCAAAAAATTTATTGATAGTTGAGTCACCTGCGAAAGCGAAAACGATTGAAAAAATTCTGGGAAGCGATTTCGAGGTAAAGAGTTGTTATGGTCATATCCGCGATCTTGAAAAAGACGATATGGGAATTGATATTGCAAACAATTTCGCGCCGCGATATAAAGTGCCCGATGATAAAGCTAAGGTGGTAAAGGATTTGAAGCAATTGGCAAAGAAAGCTGAAACTGTTTGGCTGGCATCGGATGAGGACCGTGAAGGAGAAAGTATAAGCTGGCATCTTGCAGAAGTGCTTGGGCTTGATGTGAAAACTACTAAGAGAATCGTATTTCATGAGATAACGAAACCGGCTATTACTGCCGCGGTCCAAAATCCCAGGTTGATTGATATGAACCTGGTCAATTCGCAACAGGCCCGGAGGGTTTTAGATAGATTGGTAGGTTTTGAACTTTCACCGGTATTATGGAGAAAAATAGGTATGCAGGGCGGATTAAGTGCGGGTAGAGTGCAAAGTGTGGCTGTTAAATTAATTGCTGAAAGAGAAAGAGAGATCAATCAGTTTCTATCTACCAGTAGTCTTAAAATAGAAGCATTATTGGCCGCTACCGATCCTTCCGGCAAACGAATTTCTTTTAGAGCAGAAGATGGCGCTTCGAGAACCATTGAGGATGCAGAAAAGTTTTTGGAACGATGTAAAAATGCAACCTATTCAGTAAAAGATATTATCGTAAAGCCGGGCAGACGTACTTCTGCAGCGCCTTTCACAACTTCTACCTTGCAGCAGGAAGCCAGTCGCAAATTAGGTTATGGTGTAAGTAAAACTATGTTGCTTGCTCAAAAATTATATGAAAGTGGAAAGATTACTTATATGCGTACTGATAGCGTGAATTTAAGTGCCACCGCTAAAGGACAAATTGAAAGTGAGATCAGGAAGAATTATGGTGAAAAATATTTGCAGTTGCGCAATTATAAAAATAAAAATGAAAGCGCACAGGAAGCTCACGAAGCCATTCGCCCAACAGACATGAGTGAGAATAAAGTTTTCGATGCTGAAACTTCACGCCTTTATGATCTGATATGGAAAAGAACTATTGCCAGCCAGATGAGTGATGCGATCCTGGAAAAAACTACTGCCAAAATAAAAATTAGCACTATTGATGATGAACTTACCGCTACAGGGGAAGTTTTGAAATTTGATGGTTTTTTAAAAATTTATAATGAAGGAAATGATGATGATGAAAATGAAAATTCAAATTTTGGAAGTGAAAGCCGCCTTCCGCCACTGAGTATTAACCAGCAATTGGATTTTGAAGAAATGACCGCTACTGAAAGGTTTACAAGGCATGCAGCGAGATATACAGAAGCCTCTTTGGTAAAAAAATTAGAAGAATTGGGAATAGGAAGGCCAAGTACTTATGCACCAACCATTAGTACCATTGTAAAAAGAAATTATGTTGAGAAGAGGGACAAGGAAGGAGTGAAACGCGATATCAGAATTGTGAAACTAACCAGGGATAATGCAATAGAAAAAATAACTACGCAGGAAATAACAGGGGCAGAAAAGTCGAAACTATTTCCAACGGATCTTGGATTGGTAGTTACAGATTTTTTGAATCAATATTTTGATAAAGTGATGAATTATTCCTTCACTGCTAATATTGAAGAAGAGTTTGATAAAATAGCTGAAGGAAAAGAACAATGGAGCACAATGGTTGCCGATTTTTACAAACCCTTTCATGAATCTGTAGAGCATACGCTGGAAAATGCGGAACGGGCAAAAGGCGAACGCGAATTAGGAAAAGATCCTGAAAGTGGAAAACCAGTATTTGCGCGTATGGGAAGATACGGCCCTATGGTGCAGATAGGTGTACAAAGCGATGAAGAAAAACCGCGTTTTGCAAAATTAAAATCTACGCAAAGTATAGAAACCATCAACCTGGATGAAGCAATGGATTTGTTTAAGCTTCCACTTACCTTGGGCGAACATGAAGGCAAAGAGGTTTCTATAAATATTGGAAGATTTGGACCTTATGTAAAATTCGGAGATCAATTTATTTCTATCCCGAAAGGTGAAGAACCAACGGAAGTAGATATGCAGAGGGCGATAGAAATTATTAATGCCAAACAAATAGAAGATGCGCCAATTGGATATTACGATGAAAAACCAATCACTAAGGGTAAAGGGCGTTTTGGACCATTCATAAAATGGAACGATCTGTTCATTAATATTCCAAGAGCTTACAATTTTGATCACCTTACACAAAAAGATTGCGACGATCTGATTGAAAAAAAGATTGAAAAAGAATCAAATCGTTTTATCAGGCAATGGCCGGCAGAGAAAATCGCTATTGAGAATGGCCGCTGGGGCCCTTTCATCAGGTTTGGAAAAAAAATGATGAAGTTAACTGCTAAAACCGGCGGCGGAAAATATACGCCTGAAGAATTAGCGGTGATAGAGTTGGAAGAGGTAAAGAAAATGATTTTGCAACAAGAGCCCAAAGCATTTGATAAGAAAGCCGCGGGAAAGAAAAGCGCAACAAAAAAAGCCGGCCCGAAGATAGCCGCGAAGAAGAAATAAGGAAAGTAGAATAATACAATAAGGACAATAAAATGTTGTTGAGGATTTTATTAAATAAACAGATGATAGAGAAAGATTATTTCTCTGCCAAATACTCCTGAAATTTTTTTTGATTATAAATATTCGGGCATTAAAAATTTCAAAAAACTCCCGCTTCAGAACAAGAAAAACTTCCAAACTTTTCTATCTTTACATCATTAACCTGATGATAAAATAGAATTTTTTCTAATGCTGGAAAACAAAGAAATATCCGCACTCTTTCATCTTATTGATGATCCCGATGAAGAAGTTTTTAGCTCGGTAACAGATAGGATTATTTCGCATGGACGTGCCATCATTCCTAATCTTGAAAATTTATGGGAAAACAGCCCTGATGAAGCGGTTCAGGAACGAATTGAGTTGATAATTCACAAACTACATTTCCGCGATTTAGTTGAAGATCTCACTAACTGGAAAAATGGTTCATGCGAACTCTTGCAGGGGGCTTTATTAATTTCGCAATATAGTTATCCCGAACTGATCCCGACAAATACATTGCAGGAAATAGAAAAAATAAGGAGAAATATCTGGCTCGAATTGAATAGTTACCTTACTCCATTGGAACAGGTAAATGTAATTTCAGGTATTTTATACAGCTATTATAAATTAAAAGGAAACGAAGTAAGCTACGATCTTCCGGACGATTTTTTGCTCACTAAATTAATTGAAAATAAAAGAGGAAATCCTATAACCAATGGTATTCTCTATTTAATTCTTTGCGAAATGCTCGATATTCCTGTAAGGGCTATTAATATTCCCAAACAGTTTATACTTGGATACTTTGATGTTGATTATAATTTCCCCAATCCCTCAAAGCAAAAAAGCGAAAAAATAAATTTTTATATTGATCCGCTTAACGGGCAGGTTTATTCACATAAAGATGTAGAAAATTATTTCAAAAGAATTTCTGTACCTCCTACTCCTTCTTATTACCGCCAACTTGATAATAAAAGAATCATTCAACATCTGTTGGAAGAATTCAGCAAATGCTTTATTGATTCGCGCAGCATTTATAAAAAAAATGATTTAATTTTTTTGGCGAAATTATTAGACGAATAATTTTTTAAAGGAAATTTCTGTTTCTTTAGTGGCATGGTAAAATGAAATCTTATGTATTATCAGTCTCCTGTTGGACTTCTCAAAATAAATATTGATGATGGAATGATCAACGAAATTATATTTACAGATAATGAAGATGAAATAAAAGCAGGTGTAAATAAAGGTGATCCTGATAAAAAAAGCAAAACTGTTATTAAAAAATGCCAACTACAATTTGATGAATATTTTTCTGGTAAAAGATTCCATTTTGATCTACCAGTTCATCAGAAGGGAACTCCTTTTCAGGAAAGGGTTTGGAGCGAATTAGAGAAAATTCCTTTTGGAAAAACCATAAGCTATCTTCAACTTTCCCAACGTATAGGAAACGTAAAATCAATAAGGGCGGTGGGTGCAGCCAATGGTAGAAATAAGCTTTCTATTGTAGTTCCTTGTCACAGGGTTATTGGTTCAGATGGCAGCCTTACTGGTTATGCCGGTGGATTGTGGAGAAAACAATGGTTATTGGAGCATGAAAATAAATATGCGAATGGAGTTCATCTTCTTTTTTAGACATTTATATTTGATAAACTAAAAAATTATATTTCGGTGATTATGTATTTATATTTATTGTCAACGGAATTGATGTAAATTCCGGATATTCTTTTTACTTCTAAATTTTCAGCTATGGGCATTTTAAAATTATCTGTAAAAAAAACAATTCATTTCTTAGCTTTTTTCCTGGTAGCCACCCTGCTTTATCATTGTAATAATAATAAATCCTCTCAAACTGGCTCTGTGACTGCTATGTTGGATAGCAATAGTAGCGATGCACTTTTTAAAAAATATAATCTTGATAAAATTAAATTACCGCCGGGATTTAAAATTGGAGTGTATGCAGAAGTGCCAAATGCAAGAAGCATGTGTGTATCCCCCAGCGGAACTGTATTTGTTGGTACCAAGGGTGATAAAGTATATGCAATTACTGATAAAAATCACGATGGAAAACTGGTGAAAGTGTATGAAATAGTGAGTGGGCTTACTTCTCCGAATGGTGTGGCTTTTAAAGAAGGTAGTTTATTTATTGGCGCTATTTCTACTATCTACAGGATGGACAGTATAGAATCCCGGTTAGCAAATCCGCCAAAACCAGTTGTGGTTTATGATAAATATCCTTCCGATGAACATCATGGTTTGCGATTTATTGCTTTCGGGCCCGATGGAAAATTATATGTACCGGTAGGCGCACCTTGTAATGTTTGTGATCCCAATCCACCTTATGCGTCTCTCACCCGAATCAATCCAGATGGTACAGGTCTTGAAATTTTTGCCCGTGGTATAAGAAATACCGTAGGGTTTGACTGGAATCCCCTCACAAAAGAAATTTGGTTTACCGATAATGGCCGCGATAATTTGGGAGATAATATTCCCAATGACGAACTGAATACTGCACCAAAAGCAGGTATGCATTTCGGTTATCCCTATTGCCACCAGGGAAATATTCCGGATCCGGAATTTGGGAAGGGTAAAAATTGCAGTGACTATACAGCACCTGCAAAATTATTAGGGCCTCACGTTGCCCCATTGGGAATGCGTTTTTATACCGGGAATAGTTTTCCTGCACAATACAAGAATGCTATATTTATTGCTGAACATGGAAGCTGGAACAGGAGCATTCCTATTGGATACAGGGTAGCGGTAGTAAAAATGGATTCCAATGGGAATGCAAAAGCTCCGGAAATTTTTGCCGAAGGTTGGTTGCAAAATATAAGAGATGTAAGTGGACGACCGGTTGATGTGCAATTCTTGAAGGATGGTTCCATGTTGGTGAGCGATGATTATAGTGGAGTTATTTACAGGATTACGTACTCATAAACAATTGTTTTATTGTTGAGCGCTTCAAATATTTTTGTACCAATTAACTAATTAACTTATTAAAAATGCACGATCAGGATTATCATCATGAAGAAGAACATTTGCAAAGCTCTGAGCTTTTACGCGATGTGGTAATAGGAATGAGCGATGGACTTACAGTTCCTTTTGCACTGGCAGCAGGCCTTACAGGCGCAGTTTCCAATAGCTCAATAATTGTAATTGCCGGTATAGCAGAAATAGTTGCCGGTAGTATTGCCATGGGTTTGGGTGGTTATCTCGCAGGCAAAACCGAACAGGATCATTATTCAAGCGAATTGAAAAGAGAATACGCAGAAGTGGATAATGTTCCTGAAAAAGAAAAAAAAGAAGTGAGGGATTTTTTTGAAAATATCGGGTTAAGTGAGGAACTCCAAATAAAAGCTACGGAGGAAATTTCAAAAGATAAAAAACAATGGGTTGATTTTATGATGAAATTTGAATTAGGGCTTGAATTACCTGATCCAAAAAGAGCCACTAAAAGCGCATTAAATATTGGAATTTCTTATGCAGTTGGTGGAATTATTCCTTTAAGCCCATATTTTTTTATTGAAAATTCAATCGAAGCATTAAAATTTTCTGTAGTCGCAACACTCATTTGTCTTTTTGTTTTTGGGTACTTTAAAAGTAAAATTACCGGTGTACCTGTATTGTCAGGTGCTTTCAAAGTGATGCTGATTGGCGCTCTTGCAGCGGCTGCTGCGTTTGGAGTAGCTTTGCTTTTTAAATAAATTTCCTCTTAAAATTTATTTAACGGGTTTTTTCAATAGGATAACCGTTATCTTTTTATCGTAAATTTTACTGTGCTTTTTACGCATGATTGAGCAACTCTACTCTTTTTTATAAGAGAATGAAATAACTATTGGCTATCATCGTTTTATAATTGCTAAACCCGTTGCTAACCTATTTTTTGAAACCTTTAAAATAAAACACCTTTTTTGATTGTAATCTATTAAGTTTTTACACAAAAAATTATTTTTTAAAAAATTAACCGACAATGATCTGGTAAGCAAACTTATGCTTACTCATTTCAGAATCGTATCAAGAGCTTAATGGATAATCAGTTTTTGAATTTTGGAACCCCTTCATATCTATGCGGGGGTTATTTTTTTTAAAAATAATTTTGGCCGGGATTATCCTTCGCTAAAAATAGTGTGTTTTGAATCTTTTGAAATATTAGTAATTGTCCAGGTTATTCTTTTTTCAAATAGATGTTTACGAACCAGGCAATTTTGCTTGGCACAGATTTTACAAGAATATTCCTGGCATCCGTCAGAATGAACAAACAGTTCTAATGATTCTCCAAATTCATTTCTTATTAACAGGGCCAATGCATCTATTTCTGCATGCGCTTCATACACATTAAGGTACCATGGCACCGTAAGATGGCAATCACAATGCAAAGTGCTTCCATATTTTATTATTCTCAAATTGTGCAGATCAATCCAATTCTCGGGACGGTTTTTATTAAGCACTGCAACAATATTTTTCAGCAATTTCATGTCGGCTTCGTCCATAATTCCGGCTATGGAAGTACGGGCAATATTGTATCCGGTAAAAATGATAATAATGGCTACAATGCAGGCAATAATGCTGTCAATAAATTCAAGTTTGGTAAAGTATATCAGTAAAAGGCCAGCAACAATTCCAATAGTTGAATAGGTGTCCGTTTTTAAATGTTTGCCGCCTGCAATTAATTGCAAAGAATTATTTCTTTTTCCAGTATTCATACAAACGGTTCCTGCAATATAGTTGATGATCGCAGTAAAGCTGATCAATAAAATTCCAAAATCAAGTTTCGCAATCGTATGGGGATGAATAAAATTTTCTATGGCTTCATAAATAATAAAAAAACCGGCAACTATGATTAATGTTCCTTCTACAGCAGCAGAAATAAATTCTATTTTTCCATGTCCGTAAGGATGATCCGTATCTTTTGGTTTTGCTGAAACATACAAGCTATATAAACCTAAAGCGCCTGCTACCACATTTACAATACTTTCCAGCGCATCAGTGAGTATGGCCAAAGAACCTGTGATAAACGCTGCAACACCTTTTACAATAAATAATAATATTGCAATCAATGTAATGATCTTTTGAAGCCTTAGATTCTCTTTGGATGCTTTCAAACTTTTCAAGTTTATTTTAAAATGCTGCAAATTACATAAACCAATTATATTGGCTGGTTGTTCCTATTCACATTTGCTTTTTTGCCTTTCACCATAATTTTTGTTTCATACAAAAGCGAAGTATTAAATTTGCTTTATGCGCAGAACGCTTAACATATTAGGGAGTTCTTTCCGTCTTACCATGCAGGAACTTATGGTGAATAAGTTGCGCACGTCCTTATCTTTAATCGGAATTTCTTTTGGGATTTTTTGCATCATTGGTGTGTTGGCAACGGTTAACAGCCTTGAAATGAATATTCAAAATCAAATAAAAAGCCTCGGTACCAATACTATTTATATTGATAAATGGGATTATACCGGAGGTCCCGATTATCCCTGGTGGAAATTCGTAAACCGCCCGGTGCCTAAGTTTGAAGAAGTAAACTTTATTAAAGAACGCAGCCAGCTTGCAAGCAAAGTTGCTTTTGAAATAGATACCAGGATTAATTTGGAATATGATAATTATGCTTTGGAAGGCGTAACAATGTTTGGAGTAAGTGAAGAAGAGAATGACATACAACCAATAACAATGGCTTATGGTCGCTTCATTTCAGGAAATGAATTTTCTTCCGGAAGCCCGGTGGCTATTATCGGATATACCAATGCGGAAAATTTATTTGGAAATGCATCTCTGGCTATAGGTAAAGAAATAAAAATTGGCGATAATAAAACTACTATTATAGGTGTAATTAAAAAAATGGGTACCAGTATGATAGGATGGGATTATGATCAAAGCATCATTACTTCTTACCGCTTTGCAAGGCAATTGGTAAATGAAAACAATAGTGGCCCTAAAATTATGGTGAAAGGAAAGGACAATGTAAGCTCCGCCGCACTTGCAGATGAATTGGAAGGTGTAATGCGTTCAATAAGAAAACTAAGTCCGACACAGGAGGATAATTTTTCTCTAAATCAAATTACCAGTTTTAGCGATAGAGTGAGTTCATTGTTTTCAAGCATCAACATTGGAGGATGGGCTATTGGAATTTTAAGTCTTGTAGTAGGCGCATTTGGAATTGCCAATATCATGTTTGTGACTGTAAAAGAAAGAACAGCAATGATTGGGATCAAAAAGGCTCTTGGCGCCAGGAAAAGAAGTATTCTTTCTGAGTTTTTACTGGAGGCTGCTATCATCTGTATTATGGGAGGGTTGATAGGATTAATATTGGTTTTTTTGCTAACCCTTATTCTTACCAATCTCTTTAATTTCCCTGTTTATATTTCTACAGGTATACTTACACTTGCCATTTCTATTTGTATCTTAATCGGAATATTATCCGGAATAATTCCTGCATACACTGCATCGCGGCTGGATCCTGTGGTAGCCATCAGGTCAAAATGATATTTTTTTGTAAGATCAAACTCAAATTTTATCTAAATTTTTATTTGTTTAATTCAACTGTTTTTCAGTCAGCAATATTTATCGTGAACAAAGCAAATCCCTTCCACCTAATAGCCTCCAATAATTAAATAGACTTTAACTTTGCAGGCTATGATTACAATTCTTGCTATTGAATCTTCATGCGATGAAACTTCGGCATCTGTTTGCCGCGATGGAATTATTTTGAGTAACATTATTTCCAGCCAGAAGATTCATGAAAAATATGGCGGTGTAGTGCCTGAACTTGCTTCCAGGGCTCATCTGCAGGCTATTGTTCCTGTTGTGGACGGAGCATTACAAATTGCCGGTGTGGAATTAAAAGATATAGATGCATTTGCATTTACGCAATCTCCCGGATTGATCGGCGCATTGCTGGTAGGCGCTGCCTTTACCAAATCCATGGCGCTGGCATTCAGCAAGCCTTTGATTGCAGTTCATCATATGCAGGCACACGTATTGGCAAATCTTATTCAACCAGCACATGCTAAAAATAAAATTCCTACATTTCCCTTTCTTTGCCTTACTGTAAGTGGGGGCCATACTCAAATTGTTTTGTGTGAATCTCCTTTAAGCATGAAAATAATTGGCCAAACACTTGATGATGCTGCTGGCGAAGCTTTTGATAAATCTGCTAAAATACTAGGGTTGACCTATCCCGGAGGGCCATTGATTGATAAATATGCAAAAGAAGGCGATGGTAATAAATATAAATTTCCGGAACCAAAAATTGATGATTTGAATTTTAGTTTCAGTGGATTAAAAACTGCTTTTCTATATTTCATTCGTGATGAGAAAATAAAGAATGAGAATTTTGTGGAAGAGAATTTACCCGATATCTGCGCCTCTATTCAATCACGCATTGTTTCAATTTTATTGAATAAATTAAAAAGGGCTTCGAATGAAACGGGAATAAAGGAAGTGTGTATAGCAGGCGGAGTAAGTGCTAACAGTGGATTACGAAAAGCTTTTGAAACCCTGGGAAAAGAAGAAGGCTGGAATACTTATATTCCTCCTTTTGAATATTGCACCGATAATGCAGCTATGATTGCTATTACAGCTTATTATAAATATTTGGATTCACGCTTTGAAGATTTTTCT
>Ga0209585_10000656_pt1 | contig 13396 bp, 11 predicted proteins | sample NGEPerone_FD_185491 | JGI IMG/M metagenome (GOLD analysis project Ga0209585, IMG submission 185491) | Arctic peat soil microbial communities from the Barrow Environmental Observatory site, Barrow, Alaska, USA - NGEE Permafrost154B-one... | ecosystem: Environmental > Terrestrial > Soil >... | reverse complement strand
GTCTTAGGTAAAGACCCATTAACCGTAATGTACCAGCGTTCGGAAAAAACAAGCTCCAAATTATATCAAAACTTTCTTGGCGGCTTCGTTTCCTCGGTTAGAAGCGGTGGACAACTGACTGATTACATGAAAAGCCAATTAAAATCAATATTTGAACTCCGATACATTAACTTGAACCGATCAATAGAGAAAATTGCAGCTTTAGTTGAAGCTTACTCAGTTATGTTAATTGTTGTATTATGCACATATATTCTCTTCGTTGTCTTCTCAGCAAATAGCGTCATGGATTTATTAGCAAGTAGCTCAGTTTCCGTTTCGCCGTATATGTCTTACATAATAGCTTTCATCATTATGCCCGTAATGTCAGGAATTTTTATTCTAATGGCACATAACATGCAAAGAAGCGCTTTCCCAAACCTCAAAGATCTATATAAAAAAGCGTTAATCTTCATAATTCCAGTGTTTGCTGTAATAGGAGTTTTCGCAATAATTGGTCCAGACGTAATCAGACCGTTGGGTCTACCAGAAATCACAACCATAGGTCTAGTTGCTGGTTCCTTACCGATTGCGCTTCAATACTACCGCATTTCAAAAATAAACTATAAAGCAGAAGAATCACTTCCCAGCTTCATTCGAGACATAACGGAAGCACAAAAAACCGGTCTTTCCCCTGAAAAAAGTATAATACACGCAACCAAACGCAAAAATTATGGATCGTTCTCAAAATTTCTTGATTTAATTCGAAGTCAAATCGAATGGGGCATACCCTTAAGAAAAACCTTCGAAAACATGCGTAGAGAAATTCGAAGCTGGTTTGTTATAGTAAACTTTGCTATGATGGTGGAAACCATCGAAATCGGCGGCAACTCAATTCAATCATTAGAAATACTCTCTGAATACAGCGAAAAAGAGGCAGAAATGCAATTTAATCGTAGGGAACTTTTAAAACCCTACATTCTTTTAGCTTTTATGTGGAGCGCATTAATCGCTGTTACAACGACTATTGTGGCTTTAACCACAACTATGATGACGGGCGTAATTAGTTCCGACGTGGCGGCAGCAGCTACGATGGTTATGACAGATCAGGTTAAAGTATTCTCTGTAGGTATAATTATTCAATGTTGGATCTCAGGATTCTTTATAGGTAAAATTAGTGAAGGCAACTTCGGAGCAGGATTCAAACATTCAGCACTGCTAGCCTTAACTGCTTACATATCATTGGTTCTCTCTCAATACTTGCTCGCAGGGGTTTTCACAATGACCGGGCTAAAAACAATTTAATAGAGGAAAAATGTTTGCCAACAAGCTCTTTTGACACCTTCTTTGCATGCACAATTCTAATAGCTGCTGCATTAATCGGCACAGCCTTTTTGAGCTCAACGCTGCAAACGAGAATAGTTAACACAGAAGACATAAACAAAGACAGCTACCTAAAAGCCATAGCTGACTATATCATAAATAGCCCTGGAACTCCTATAAACTGGGGAACAAGCACTGACGTTCCCGACGACTTCGGGTTAGCAGCATTCGCCTCGACAATTCCTTATGAACTTGACATGGATAAAATTACTAGGTTAAGCATCTTTAACAGTTATTCTTTATCTCCGTTTGATATGGCAAAGGCTACAAAACTAAACAACATAGCTTTAGGAATAGCATTCTCTCAACTTTTGACCATAGATATTTTGCAGTCAAGCAACAGTACGATAGGTGGCGAAATGTCCTTTACTTTTACTATTTCAACAAGTATCAATTCAATACCCACAGGTTCAAACTTGCACTGCTATATTTCTGCAGACAACTACTTAGCCAACATAACTGGTACAACCCCCGAAAATGGCGTGGGACAGCTTATCCTACGCGTTCCCAGCGCATCAATTGATAACGCTCTGCTTATCATATTCGCAAAAGCAACATTCGATGACAGAATAACTTCAAACGCAATCTACAACTTTGCTAATTCAACCCAAGAATCAACCCCTAGCAAAACCGATTTGACTCTAACTCCCCTTGATTACACGCTCATCTTCGATGAAACTTCGCCTAATCTAACGGTTCAAAACGCATATGTTTTCTCCTATACATACCAGCAAACACTCACTTCCATTCAGAGTTCTCACTACTCAATTCCAAAATTAATAGACACAAGTCCCCTGGTTTTAATTGTCTGCGGTCTTAACGGCGCCAACTATTTCCAAGAGTGGACCGTCTACCCCCAAATTCCCCTAAACGCAGGAGCGAACTTTATTGGTTCAGAACAAAACATCTTCAGCTACATAGTTACAGTTAACGGCGTCCTCTATAGGCTTGATTTAAGTTTAGGAGACTTGCCACATTGAGAATACTGAGTGACAAGAAAGGGCAAGTGCGCATTATAGAAGCCTTCTTAGCTTCAGTGCTGTTGCTTTCATGTTTGACACTTATTCCTACACAAATAACCCCAAAAAATTCAACAGTAAATCTTGCTTGGAAAGCAGATAATATTCTGTTGAGTTTGGACTGCAACGGCCATTTGGCATCCTTAGTCGATAACCACGATTGGGCTGGGCTTAGAGACAGTGTTGAATCCGTTTTGCCTCTTACCACATGGTTTAACTTGACAGTTTACGACAAAGAAATGAACATCCAAAACGATTTTCCTATTTCTAACGCTGGTGCAGTTAGCGACACAATCGTTTCATTTGAATATGTCTGCGCGAGCCAGAACAGCAACTATGCAATTTATGTTCTGCAGTTACAGTTATCGGTGGTGGATTAAACATGGGAAAACGCAGTTTTAAACGTGATAATTCAGGTCAAGTGCTAATAATTTCTGCTATGTTGATAGCTTCGATTTTCTTGTCTACTGCTTTCTACGTCATAGAGGTTGGGAAAGATGCGCCGATAATTGATGCAGGCGAAAGCAACGTTTTCTTGGGGTACTCTCAAAGCGTAAGGAGCACTATGATTAGCGCTTTAGCAAACGTAACCAACGGTGGAGAAACGAGCATTTTAGCAGCTGACCTAAACGAGTTGAAAACCACAATCTTATCGCACTCCTACCAAGCACAACTGACGATGGATTTCAATACCTTAAACTCAAACGCTTACCAAAACGGACTCCGGATTACCTGGGGCGCGAACGGTCAAGGAATATCTAGTGCCTACACAACTTTTACTTTCGTTTCTTTCAACCCTTCAGCAACTTCTAATCTGGAATATGCAGTAAACGTAACATCAGCGGTTAACTTGAGTGGAAAATACCAGCAACTTACCGAGACTATAAAACAAGTGAACCTAACAATTACCGTCGTAAATGAAGACAAAGCAGCGTTAGCACAGAGCTTTAATTTTTCCTATCAGAGCGAAACTGACTGGATACCTGTAGTCTTGTTAACCACAACTAATTTTGGCAACGGAACCTACACAGTTTCGTTTAATGTTGAAAATCCTCAACCAACCGATCCATTGGGTATTTCAATGTTATGTCAGGATCAGCGAGGTGTATTTGTAGGCGCAAATATAACCTGTACCAACATATAACTGATTAATTAAACACTAAAATAAATAGGTAACCTGAATGAATCAAACATTAACAATTAAGACGGTAATTACGTTTTTGGCAGTCTTAATTATCTTAATACCGAACCTGACCGCTGCTCAAAGCTCCCCATCGCTAAAAGTAAACAATGATACCTCAGTTAATGTTTCCCCGGCAAACATTGTTTGGGAAAAAACCTATGGCGGTGCAGCTGACGACCGCGCATTTTATGCATTACCGTCCAGCGGCGGCTATTTAGTGGTCGGTTCCTCCAAATCAATCGTTGCAAACGTAACTGTAGGCTGGGCATTAAGGCTTGATAGTGAGGGCAATGCAGTTTGGAACAAAACGTTCCTTGAAGGCTTTGGCACAGAACTCAGGTACGCAGTCAATTTAACAGATGGCTTCTTGTTGATAGGCAACGAATTCTTAACATCAGGTGACGTTAACGGTTATGTTGCAAGAATTGACAATCAAGGCATGATGATATGGAACATTATCATAGGCGGCGAAAAACTTGATAAACTCTTCTGTGGAATTGCCATCCCCGATGGATTTGTAGTTTTCGGATTAACCTACTCATATGGGAATGGCCTATCTGAGAGTTGGATAGTTAAGCTTGATCTAAACGGCAATTTGATTTGGAACAAAGCTTACAATCAATTCACGGGCAGTGCCTTGAGAGCAGGTGTTATAGCCCAAGATGGTGATTATGTGGCGGCAGGATACATGGATTCTAAAGGTGACGGCAACTATGATTTTTACCTAATGAAATTTGACCCTAACGGCAATATTGTTTGGAATAAAACTTACGGCGGAGCAGAAAGCGAGAAAGCTTATGCAATGGCAAAAACAGATAAAGGCTACGTATTGGTGGGTGAGATCGCGTCGCCAACTTTTTCAACTGACTCTTGGGTGTTAAAGGTTAATCAGAATGGCGAAGCTTTATGGAATAAAACTGTAGGTGGGAAAGAAGCTGATTCAGCCTCATGCATTACTCCAGCTAAGGATGGCGGTTACTTAGTTGCAGGTTTCACTTTCTCATTTGGAGCGGGAAATAGGGATTTTTGGCTATTTAAAATAGACGATCAAGGGCAAGTTCTCTTCAGTTGCACTCAAGGCAATCAAGGTTTCCAGGAAGCTTACAGCGGCCTTGAAGCTGGTGACAACAGGTATGTTATGGTGGGTTGGACCGATCCAATGGGTCAACCAACTTTAATTGGCAAAGCAACCTATGACTTCTACGTAGTAAAACTCAGCGTTGCCCAAAACCGCAATGCACCTTCAAGTTTCGAGTTTATAACTTCCGCAGTAACGATTATTGCTATTTTAATAGTAACTTTAATTCTACTGTTTAAGTTACGTACAAAATGGAGAAAATAAATAAAGATCTAAAAGTTAAAAAAATCGTGCATATTTAGCTTGTACAAAATTTTGGTTGAGATTCTGGATTAAATGCTAAAACAAGGCGTTTTATGCGTTTCGGTGTACTTGAAGGTTCTTGTTAGAAACGGCTAAATTTAGACATATTTTGCTCGAGTGGGGCATTACGCAGACTTCGATAATTTCGAGCTAAATGCATACAACATACAAAAAATTTTGTTTAAGCTTCAGTTAGTTTAGAGAACAACATTTGCAACATGTTGACTAAGGCACTGTAGTTGGTCCAGATAGCTGTTGATCTATGCTTCTTCTTTACTTCGTCTTCACTTTCATTGTCTTCGTCGTGGAATGCAATAAGCACTTCTTTGTTGTCACAAATCATGAAACAGGGCAAGTTTTGGCCGTCGGCTATTTTGTGTAAATCACTCAACCAGTGCATCTGTCCGGTGAAGTAAGCGCTTTTCAAAGAGTCATCTGTAACTAAAGTAACCGTCACTTTGTCAGCTTGGCTTTTTAGTTTGTCAGAGAAATCGTCGTAGTAAAGTTCGGATAGGTAGCTTGCTGAAGCAAAGATATGGAATTTCTTTTCGGTTTTTTCAAGCAGTTCGCTGGCTTTCATGAGAACTTGCTGTTCACCTTCGAGCATTTGGAAAAGCTCTTTTTTAACATTTTCAACTTTACGCTGGGGCATGGATTGCCAGAGGTCAACTAGGTTTGTTTTTTCTTGTTCCAAGAGTTTTAATTTCTTTTTCTGTGATTCGACAAGCAAATCTATGGCTTTATCCAAGGGAATCGCTGTGAATTTTAGTGGTTTCTCAAAAATGGAAAAAACTATCCCTTTCCTCTCCAAATCACGTAGGATTCGGTAGGTTTCGGTGCGGTGAAGTGAAATTGACTCCGCTATTTCGCCAGCTTTCTTTTCGCCTGCTCGTGCAAGGTACATGTAGACTCTTATCTCGTTTTTGAGTAGACTAAACCTCCCAAGTGTTTCTTCGATGGTTGTTAATTGTTGGTCGTAACTTTGATCTTTTTTAACAAATTTCCCTGAGGCGGTTTGTTTGTTGTAAACTTTGATCACTGCATTGCTTTCCATTGCGAGAACCATTTTTGACATCATAAACTCCTTTACTTCAACTGTACTTGTGTTGTACAGAAAAGAATTTGAATATATTGTAACTGTCATTTACTAGTGAAGGTTACACAATCAAACGTTTGTTTTTAGGTTCTAAGGGATGAACTCGGGTAAATTAATAAATTCCTGGTGGGCTCCATAAAAAGTTTGAAGGTTTATCTTGAATAGTGGGTGAAATAGCTGGCAAAGTTAGCAGTTTCACTTTGGGTGTTGAATATTGATTTGAAGTGTTGAGTTTAGTTGTTTTAATTATTGTGGAAGTAGTTGATATCGACTGGAATAATTCTGGCTTTTCTGGGAAGGTGTATTTGTTTGGTGCTTATTAGAAATAGCAAGTGTCGACTCATGTCGAGTTTATCTTTTATTTTTTAAGGGGTAAGTCCAAGAGTGCATTTGCTACCAGCTAAAAACCTCAGATTGTCACTAACTTTCAAGTGCTTTCGCGGAAGCATTTGCATACACTTGGCCGAATTTTTTAACAACATCTTTCGGTGGGTAAATTGAAGCATGTAAATCAAAGAAATTACCCATTCTATCGGTTTCGACCCCTATACCTATAACTAAAACGCTTTTCTTTACCAAATCGTCAACGCATTCTTTCAAAGCAATGGGCATATTGGGGTAACCATATGGCCAACCATCAGAAATAACAATTAGACACCGTTGTTCTTCAAATCTTTTGGCCAACATTTTTCCTGCTATTGTTATCGCATCTGGGATAAAAGTTAGTCCTTCAAATTTTAAGCCGCCGATCCTTGCTCTAACCCGCTTCGAATAGGACTCGTTATTGTCCTTTAGTATGTACAGTTTATTGCTAAATGCAAAGAATGTCCAAGCTGTTGGGTCAGTCATTAACTCTCTTGCTGCCTCAGCTACAGCTATAGCTAACGCTCGTCCATACTCGCCCTTAACTTGCATGCTACTGCTTACATCAAAAATTATTGACCAAGCGAAACTTGGTTGAAGATACTCATCAAGGGTAAACACGTCTGTGGCAGGCGAATTACTTGCCATCGCTTGAATAACAGCAGCCAAATCAAGTAGCCCCATATCTTGCCTTTGGTTCTCATCAAGATAATTGAATGCTGACCTGAGAATATCCAGAAGTCGTCGACTTGTTCCCTGCACCAAATTTCTAGCTCTAAGGTACTGAGTATAGTCTTCTTCTGGGAAAGAAACTGACTTGAACCTGGTCCAACCTAAATATGGCGTTATTTTCGAGAGTGCTTTCTCTTCTCTTTGCTTCTGGTAACAATCAGAATTAAAAGCTTGTAGCCATTCTGCCTCTTGCTCTGGTCTCCAACATTGGTCAATATTATCCACCGTAGGTACATCTCCGCCCATTGCCATCAATGATTGGACAAATAAGCCTTCAATATCATCACTTGAAGTTTCAACTTCGCTATAAATACTACAGCTTCCATTGCTTTCCGTGTGTCGAAGAGAGGGCGCCTCCAAAAAAGGGCCAAACGGTTCAAGCAAACCTTTTATAAACTTTGTTTTTTCATCTAACAATGCGTCTATTTTGATCTCATCTCCAGCTATTGAAGACATGAACGTTTCTTTTAGCGCCTTTAAATTGTTATACAACAAATCGACAGTTTTCTCCTCTTCTATCCCTGGAGAACTCTTGATTAAGCCAACGTTAAGTTTTGTCAGTAAAGCAACCATAAGTTTCGTGGAGACAGTGAAGATTCTTTCAGAAGACTTTATTTTCTGATAAGCCACTGCGTTTGCATAAGCAAAGTCAAAAAATCTGTCTGGGTACCATGCTTGAATATATGCGTTGTTATATGTGTCGTTGATTAGTGATTTGGCGAATGATTCAACGAATGAGTCTGATTTTTTGATAACGATTTTTTCTTTGGGAAATGGAGCCATAGTGTGAGTTGTTAGGTGCATAACTGTGGCTCTAAATAGCCTGCCCATTTTTGATTTACCTGCATTGGTTGCAGGGAACTTGTGTCCAAGAAACGAAATATTTCCGCCTTCCAAAATCTTAACTGTTGGAAGAGTAATTGTGAACCCGAAATCGTCGCCTTCCAAAATAGGTTGAGTCAAAGCGGAATTTTGAAGTATTTTTACTTTGGTGTTATCTTTCTGTATAGATACCGCCCAAGCGTAATCAATAAACCCCAAAGCAATATGCTCCAATTACTGTGATTTGTTAAAGACTCCCTCTAGAATTCTCCTTACATCTGATTGAACTTCAACGTTGTCGCTGGTTAACCCGATAAGTGTTTCTTCAGCAGCGACCATCGGTGTGTTTCCATCTTTCACTAAAGTAGCCCAATTAATCAAATCTCCTAATGATGGGCCATAAGGTAAGTCGCCTGCTTTGTATTGTCTTCGTAGTTCGGCGCCTGCTTGAATAATTTGGTATGCAGTGTCTTTATCGATTTTTGTTCTTTTTTGCAGCATATCCACTTCATGGGGCGAGATGGTTTCTCCAACGCTTAGGAAGTCAAAGTTGATCCAGACGGCCATTCGTCGTCTCATGGCGGCGTTTAGAGGTTTTGTGCCTGAGAACTCGGCTGTTGCAGGGTTCATGCTGATGATCATATAGCCGTATTTGTGGCGTTCGATTACTTCGCTGTCTTTTTCGTTTATGACTAAGTGTCCTCTTGTATCCAAGACTGGGTTGAGTCTGGTGGCAACGTCCTGTTTCATCATGTTGGCTTCGTCAAGGTACATTATGCCTCCTTTTCTTAGCCACTGTGTAAGTAAGCCGTCTACCCAGTTTTCTTTGCCTAACCCGATGAATCGCCCGATGAGGTCAAAGCTGCTGGTGCTCAATCCACAGTTAACTTCCCAAATTGGCAAACCTGTTAATTCGGCAACGAGGTAGACAATGTGGGTTTTGCCAGTTCCTGATGGACCGATTAAGCTACATTGCTTGAAATAAAATAATGCTCGTATTATACGTTCTACATAATTTAGTCCGTGATCGAGGTATTCGGGTGTACCTTTGGGGATCATATCGTCTAAGTGAGCGAAGCTAAAGTTGGGGTGTAGGTCGTATCTTTGAATGTTGTATTTTTCGTAATGGGGGCATTTGGACATGGGTCGCTCTTTATCTAAAGATACTGTTACTTTGAATTTGTCTTGTTTTAGCGAGGAAACTTCTTGTGTTCTGCTTGCTTCCGTTTTCTCTTTTGTTCCTTGGGATCCGTAGCTCAAATTGGTGTTCCTCTATGGTATTAGAGGTGCATGAATTGAATTATTAAGTATTGTTAATTACTACTCAGTACAGAAAATATCGGTTAGTCTCACGTAAGGTTGAAATAGAAAAAGAAGGTTTGAGAACATAGTCGATTGCGCCATATTCGAGAGCTTTAAGGGTTTCGTCGGTGCCTTGGCGTGTTAAACTACTGAGCATGACTACAGGGGTGGGGTACTTATCCATGATGTGTCTTAGTGAGGTTAGTCCATCCATTTTTGGCATGGCTACATCTAAGGTTATTACGTCTGGGTGTAGTTGAGGTATTTTGTTGAGGGCATCTAAACCATCGCACGCTGTGCCAACAACGTTTAGTTGCGGGTCGGTGACTAGGATATCGCTGATTATTCTTCGCATAAATGCTGAATCATCTACTACAAGTACCCGCAAATCATAATCCTCAATTATTTTTTATATATTGTAAACGAAAAAGGAAATGATAGAGAGTTTAACTATCTCTCCTTCTAGATTTTGATCTACTTGTTACTAAACAAAGTAATTCGGCTACACTAAATCCTGCGTAGAGTCTTTTCTGTATAAACAAACTTGCCATTTTAATCCTCGTTTTTTGTGTTTAATGATCATCGTCTTTTTAGGCATAAGTAATTTATGAAGTCGAAATGTAGAGTTTAATTCTGAATGTGGCAATGTCCTAATTAGTATTTGTTAATACATTTGAATAATAGAATTCGTGCCAACTCCAGATGTGTGATGAGCACTTCTCCATCATTGCAGGCGTTAAGCCTCTCTTAATTTCTGAGATGAAATCCCAGTAAAACTGGAAAACACTTAGTGCACATCCAAGCCGACTCTTCTTTTTAGAGAAACACTTTGTTTTCCTAACAAGCCTGCCAACCCGTTCCCGCAAAATGTTGTTAAAATTCTCCACATTCACCGTCTCCACCTCATCCACGTCAGGACAACCATAAACAATTCTAATCTCTTTCCTAATCAACCTGCTATTAGCATCCCTAATTTTCACCAACTGACCATAATTAAGCTGCTTAACTTTAAAGAAACAAGGCAAAGCATACGTGTAATCGTCATTTCCATCGGTGAACACCTCAACTTTTTCGTCTCGACCAAGGCGTCTTAGACTTCTCTTAAAATCGCTAATCATCCCACTGCAGGTTTGCCCGGTCCATTTGCCTACGGCGAACGCCAAAAAAAGATACGAGTTCCTCTTCACTGTGGTGTAGATGTAGGTGCTACCTTCTTGAGTTGCAGTTGGGCTGTTAGGCTTAATTTTTTTCTGTTTTTTTTAACAGTCGTCCAGAGTTCATCCATCTCGTATTGGGTCAGGTTGAGGTCGCGAAGAAGAGTTTTGTTTACTTGCTCTGCGTGTTCAGCCATGTCCTCAAGCAGGTTGCCTATTGTGTCGCGGTGGTGGCCGGTGATTCGTTCTATGGATCGGATTCCGTTTTTTCGACAAGAAGTTTACTTATTCGCACAATTTCTTGTTTTGAAAGGTGTTTTCTGTAGAGCGGGGTGAGTTTGGTTTCTGAGAAGAAGTGGTTGCAGTGGAGGTATTTGTAGAGTTGGTGTCCAGCTCGGTTTCTTCCATGCTTTATAAGTTCTTTTCCTTTTTCTTTCATGTAGTATCTGCACTGAATGTTTTGACAGGTTACAGGAATAACACTTCTTGGGCGTGTCATAATAATTTGGAATGGATAAGAATTATATTAACAAATCTAAATGAGGACACTGCCCTGAATGTTAATAATAATGTTGAATATGATTGGTGATAGGGTCTATAGATTCATTATTAAAATTTTGATTGACTCACCTTTTCATTAACAAAAAAATAATCATAAAACTACCAAAATAAAAGCTAGGTGCAACTCATAAGCATAAAATAGTGTGAAAACGCAAACAGTCAAAGCAAGAATTTTTAATTTAGCTAAAATGTGTGAACCGCTTGGTGTTGAAGAACTAAAATATGTTGATGCTGAGAAAGTGTTAGATGAGGCTTAGAGGTTTTTTGTGGTTTAACCTTCAAGGTGGTTAATATCTATCAGGGCTTTACGGTGTTGGCTGATTCTTTTCTAGGGTGAGGGTTTTAGGACGGGTGGTGGTAATGCGGTTTTTGATTTATTCTTCATGAAGAAGATGATTGTTGTTTCTGGCTGGGTTATTTAGGAGCGAGGTGAAGAGGGCAAAGTAGAAAAATTTGTTATATCAATTTCGGTATGGTTTGTTTTTGGTTAGGAGAAAACTCTTTAGTGCTGAATTAAATATGTAGGAAAAACAAAAATGTTTTCTTTTCACACTCTTCGGTAAAGTAAAGCATAGGCCAAATAGATCAAACATGGATTGTTAATGGAAATAATGTGTTAGCTATTTTTTTTTATTCTGTATGGAAATATGGAAAATGTTGGGTTAGTAAGGTATTGCTACTTGGTTTGTTGTTTCCTCTTCTATGGGCAAGGCCTGTCTTAGTTCTTTGAAGTATTTCAGGATAGTTTTTCCACGTTGTGTAACAATATAAACTACACGCTTCTTTCCCACAGTGCGTTCTTCAATCAAACCTTGTTTTATAAGAAAATTAAGATACTCTTTTAGAATAATGCAGTTAACGTTTGCTTTGAACATGACATGTGTTAGCTTTAGTGGTCCTTTAGTAGCAATAACAGAAATGATATCAATGTACACCTCTAGCGCTGAACGACGGTGTTTATGCTTATCCATTATATTGACTGACATTATACTTCTCTTCTTAAACTTCATAGGTGCGAAAGTTAAGAAGCTGCCGTAACTGTCGCTTAAGAGCAAAGGTTACAGCACTAAAATCATTGCATTAATTTTAACTATTGATTAGACTAGCTGTGCCAGCTTGACAATAAACTTTTTGCCTAGAGCAGTAGATGGTAATGTAGTTTTGTTTTCTGATCTTTTTGTTATGCAAAGAAGTGCATAAGCTAAGAGGGTATGTTCTTGAGTAGAAGTGAATGCAGCGTAATCTTGTTCTAAGGAAAGTATGCTCTTAACACATCTTTTTGGGTGTAGATAGAATTGTACTTTGTTGGTTTCTCAAGGTTTTTCTGTGCTATGTTTATCTAAAAATTGAAAAGCCACCTCAATGCTCTACTAACATCGTGAGCCATATTTCAGTCGCCTTCCTTGCAGATAGCGATTGAAGTATGGTTCTCAATAGAGCATTGCTGTTTAGAACACTTTCAGAACTATTGGATATTTTTTTATGCTATCTAAAGTATCTGATGTTAGTACAGTTGTATCAGTTGATAATACAGTTACAACACATAACAGTCTATTAGATACTAAAACACCTAACAATACACCTTTAATTAATAAAATACATGAAGACAACAATAGAAAAAAGAAGATACTTTTGATTGGGTAAATGGTGTAAAAATTAGATTCACTGTTGAACATTTGGGTAGATAACTATAAACTGTAACTTTAATTTAGTGCCAACTATCATTTTAGTGTGTGTGTGCAAAATTTCCCCTAGATAAAGCTTTTTGTTTCTTCTTAGGAAAGACAAGTGCGTATAAACGTGGTTTATAATATATTCCATTAAATAAGAAGCGGTTTTTTATATCTCGAAGATATGTTAGATGATTATAACTGAAAAAGCCAAGTTACTAACAACCAATAAACACAATAACATATGCATTTTACATGTTGATGATGACTCATCAATTCTTGAAATTTCAAAATTAATGTTAATGGAATTAAATAGCAACTTTGAGATTGACAACGCGGAATGTGTTGACGAAGGTCTCAGTAAATTAGCAACTGAAAATTATGATGTAGTAGTTTCTGATTATAATATGCCACAAAAAGACGGTTTAGAGTTTCTAAGAGAATTGCGTGACCAAAACAACAATATTCCGTTTATAATATTTACAGGTAAAGGCAGAGAAGAAATAGCAATTAAGGCATTAAATCTTGGAGCAACAAGATACTTTAACAAACAAGGCGACATAGTAACAGTTTATGGAGAACTAACACAAGGAATAGTTACCTCTGTAGAACAGTCAAAATTAGCTCAGGATTTGAAACAGAAATACACAATTATTGAGAGTGTTACTGAGAGCCTCGGTGCTGGATTAACAATTATCGGCAAAGATTATCGAATAATTTGGGCTAACAAATATCTTAGAAGTTTGGGTGGCGA
>Ga0209585_10000655_pt1 | contig 13408 bp, 12 predicted proteins | sample NGEPerone_FD_185491 | JGI IMG/M metagenome (GOLD analysis project Ga0209585, IMG submission 185491) | Arctic peat soil microbial communities from the Barrow Environmental Observatory site, Barrow, Alaska, USA - NGEE Permafrost154B-one... | ecosystem: Environmental > Terrestrial > Soil >... | reverse complement strand
ACTCCACTGATGCCGTGACTGCCAGCGTCACCACGATGGAGCACCACATCCTGCTCATCGATCCGCAGCACAAGAAGTCGATCACCGCGGAGGTTGCCAACCGCGAAGGCCGCACCCTGGTCTTCGTCCGCACCAAGCTTGGTGCGGACCGGGTGGCCGAACAGCTTCGTGAGCAGGGGGTCTTCGCCGCCGCGTTGCACGGTGGGCTCGCCCAGAATGCGCGCAACCGCGTGCTCAATGCGTTCAAGGACGGCAGCCTGCCGGTTCTGGTCGCCACGGACGTCGCAGCCCGCGGCATCCACGTGGACGACATTGGCGTCGTCCTGCAGGCTGACCCGCCGGCCGATCACAAGGACTACCTTCACCGCTCGGGGCGTACGGCTCGCGCCGGCGAGAGGGGCAGCGTCATCACCTTGGCGCTCCCGCACCAGAAGCGCGGCATGGAGCGAATGGCTCGCGAGGCCGGCGTCGACGTAGTAGCGACCCGGGCAACTCCGGGCGACGCGCTGCTGACCTCCACCGGTGCCTGCGCGCCCAGTGGTGTGCCGATCCCGTCCAGCCAGTCGCGTCGTGTCCTCGAGGGTGAGAAGCGACCGTTCCGTCGCCCCTTCGGTGGCGGCCGCGGTGGCCCCGGAGCCGGCCCGCGTCGCACCAACGACGGCCCGCGTCGCACCAACGACGGCCCGCGTGGTTACCGTGGCTCGCGCGACTAACCCGATCTGAACAGGCGGAAGGTCCGATCGGCAGCTGCCGGTCGGGCCTTCTCTTTGCCGGTCGGGCTCTCGACATGGCGCAGGTTTGTCACTGATGGCGCAGCACCGCGGACGCTCAATCAATGACGGACCTGCGCCTTGTGCCCACGTTTTCGGATCCGCCTGAGCGAGAATGCGAGTGTGAGCATCGAGTACTCCACCGGCAAGCTGCTTGTCGCGACACCTCGCACGGTCGGGGACCTATTCCGGCGCAGCGTCGTCCTCGTGCTGCAGCACGACGAGGATGGTGCGCAGGGCGTCGTCCTCAACCGCCCGATGGTGGCGCCCATCTCGGCCGTACTGCCGTACTGGCAGGACTACGTCACCGATCCGCCCAACGTCTTCCAGGGCGGCCCGGTTGCCCTCGACTCGGCGCTGGGCCTGGTGACGGTCCCGGGCGACAAGGTCGAGGAGCCGTTGGGGGTTCGACTGCTGTTCGGCGGGCTCGGGCTCGTCGACCTCGACATCCCCCCGATCGTGGTGATGCCTGAGGTGGCCGGGCTTCGGATCTTCGCCGGCTACGCCGGGTGGTCGCCAGGCCAGCTCGACGAAGAGATCCGGGCCGGCGGCTGGTACGTCGTGGAGGCCGAGGCTCGAGACGCGTTCACGTCGGAGCCGGAGACGTTGTGGTCCACCGTCTTGCGTCGACAACGTGGCAATCTCGCATTCGTCGCGAGCTTCCCCGACGACCCGACGATGAACTGAGGCGTCACAGCATCCACGGGCACCCGGCATACCGGCTTGGCTAGACTTGGGCACATGAGCGCATTGCAGACTGCCGTGAACGGGCTGGACGACCCATACGACCCGCACGCACCTCAGCGAGCGCCCTCTGAGCCTTCGAGGTCGCCGTTGACGACCACAGGGGTGCTCGAGCGCGAGCAGGTCGACACGCAGTTCCAGGAGCCGGGCGACCACGAGCGCTTCGCGCACTACGTCCGCAAGAACAAGATCATGGAGAGCGCGTTGTCCGGCACGCCGGTGGTCGCGCTCTGTGGCAAGGTCTGGGTCCCCGGACGTGACCCCAAGAAGTTCCCGGTGTGTCCGACCTGCAAGGAGATCTACGCGGGTATGTCCGGCTCGGAGGACGGCACGAGCTGAGCCGGAGCGCCGCCGGCGGCGACCCCCGATAACACATCGGGTCGCCGCTGGAAGCTAGTGGGCCCCGGCATGTCCGCGGCCGAATCTCGTTACGATCAATGGCATATGAGCACCTCGGCCGCCTCCAGTCTCTCACCAGCATTCCCGGAGCGGGCGGCGTGGGGGACCGCGTCCAAGCTGCGTGCCTGGCAGGCGGGCGCGCTGGACCAGTACCTTCGCTCGACGCCCCGTGACTTCCTCGCAGTCGCCACTCCCGGTGCCGGAAAGACCACCTACGCTCTGCGTCTGGCGACCGAGCTGTTCAACCGGGGCGTCATCAGCCGAGTCACCGTCGTGGCCCCCACCGAGCACCTGAAGACGCAGTGGGCCGATGCGGCGTCGAGGGTCGGGATCCGGATCGACCCACGGTTCACCAACGCGGCTGGGCGCCATGGCGCGGAGTACGACGGGGTGGCGGTGACCTACGCGCAGGTGGCCAGCAAGCCGTCGTTGCACCGGGCGCGCACCGAGGCCGCGCGCACGCTCGTCATCCTGGACGAGATCCACCACGGCGGCGACAACCTCTCGTGGGGCGATGCGATTCGCGAGGCCTTCGAGCCGGCCACTCGTCGCCTCGGTCTGACCGGCACACCGTTTCGCTCCGACACCAGCCCGATCCCCTTCGTGCGCTACGAGATGGACAAGGACTCGATCCGCCGCAGCGAGGCCGACTACACCTACGGCTATGCCGAGGCGTTGCGGGACGGGGTCGTCCGCCCGGTGCTGTTCCTCGCCTATGGCGGCTCGATGCGTTGGCGCACCAAAGCCGGTGATGAGATGTCGGCCAGGCTCGGGGAGCCGATGACCAAGGATGCGACGGCCCAGGCGTGGCGCACCGCGCTGGATGCCAAAGGCGAGTGGATCCCGTCGGTCCTCGCGGCAGCGGACAAGAGACTGACCGAGGTACGCCGCGTTGTGCCGGATGCCGGCGGGCTTGTGATCGCCTCCAACCAGACGCAGGCCCGGGCCTACGCCAAGATCCTGCACGGCATCGCGGGCCAGCGCCCCGTTGTGGTGCTCTCGGACTACGCGGGGTCGTCCGGCAAGATCGAGGAGTTCGCCCAGGGCAACCAGCGATGGATGGTCGCGGTCCGCATGGTGTCCGAGGGTGTCGACGTCCCACGGCTGTGCGTCGGTGTCTATGCGACGTCGACGGCGACGCCGCTGTATTTCGCCCAGGCTGTCGGCCGTTTCGTTCGCGCGCGGCGTCGGGGAGAGACGGCGTCCATCTTCCTGCCGAGCGTGCCGCAGATCCTCGAGCACGCAGCCAGGCTGGAGGACGAGCGTGACCACGCCCTGGACCGGGTCCGCAAGCCTGGCGACGAAGCCTCCTTCTGGTCAGCCGAGGATGACCTCCTCGCGGCGGCCAACCGGACCGGCTCGACCGCGGATCGTGAGCAGGCGTCGTTCGAGGCGCTCGAGTCTGATGCCGAGTTCGACCACGTGCTCTTCGACGCCCAGCAGTTTGGTCTCAACGCCGAGGTGGGCAGTGCCGACGAACAGGAGTTCCTCGGGCTGCCAGGCCTGCTCGAGCTCGACCAGGTGGCCACCCTGTTGCGTGCCCGGCAGTCGGCGCAGAAGGGCTCCGGTCGCAAGAAGGCTGATCCCGAGCTCGCCACGCACCGCGCGATGGCATTGAAGCGCAAGGAGCTGAACTCGCTCGTGTCCGCCTACGCCCGCAAGACCGGTGCGCCGCACGCCGTCGTGCACGCTGACCTGCGCAAGAGCTGTGGCGGGCCAGCCCTGGACCAAGCCAGTGCCGAGCACGTCGGCCAACGGATCGAGATGATCCGGCGCTGGTTCGTCGGCCGCCGCTGAGTCCGTGAGTCGTGAGTCCGTGAGTCCATGCGCCTTCGGGCAAGCAACGGGTGACCTCTGGCCCTACGCCTCCCGTCACCCGGGTGTGACAATCCATCCGTCAACCGTCTAGCTGGGGTGTGGGATGCACGGGCAACGATCTATCGGGCCGGTGGACACCATGTGGCTGAACATGGACCGGCCCAACAACCTGATGGTCATCGACTCGGTGATGTGGTTCGAGGAGACGATCAAATGGGAGCTGCTCGGCCCCCTGCTCCAGCGTCGCCTGCTCGACCGCTACCCGGTGTTCTCGCAGCGGCCGGTGCCACCGTCCAACCTGTTCGAGCTGCCGCGTTGGGAGGACGACCCCGACTTCGACCTCAGCCGGCACCTCAGACGGGTCACGCTGCCGGTTCCTGGCAACGAGGAGACGCTGCAGCGTTACGTCGAGAGCCGGATGAGCGTGCCGTTCGACCGCACCTACCCCCTGTGGGAAATGACCCTGGTCGAGGGCTATGGCGGTGGCTGCGCGCTGGTGTCGCGGTTCCATCACTCGCTCGCCGACGGCCTCGCCCTTTCGCAGGTGCTGCTCTCGCTGACCAACGCCTCACCCACTGTTGACGTCGAAGAGGCCGAGGCGCAGGAGTCGTCGTCCCCACGTCCCAGCGGCTTCCTGGGCGCGGCCCGGACGCTGCTGGAGGCGGGTGCACAGACGTTGCGCGGAGGGCTGCACGCCGCTTCCCTGTTGCCTGACCTGGCCAACCCGTCCGTGGCCAGGGACGTGCTGCAACGTGGCTGGAGGACCGGACAGGTCGTCGACAAGCTGTTGTTGGGCAACAACCCGCAGTCGCTCTTGTCGGGCGAGCCAGGGATTGACAAGCGGGCGGTCTGGTCCGGCCCGCGAACGATCGCCGATGTCAAGCGGGTGAGCCGGCTCACCGGGGCAACCGTCAATGATGTTCTGGTTGCTGCGGTTTCCGGTGCGGTCAACACCTACCTGCTTGATCTGGATGCCGATCCGGTCGACCTCACCACGATGGTTCCGGTCAATGTGCGACCCCCGGACCAGCCGCTGCCACGCGAGCTCGGCAACAAGTTCGCCCTCGTCTTTCTGAAGCTGCCTACGGGGGTGACGTCGCCGCTGCAGCGGGTGGCCGAGAGCAAGAGACGCATGGACTCCATCAAGATCTCTCCAGAGGCGTTCATCACGTTCGGGCTGAACAACCTGATCGGTCGGTTCGAACCGCACCTCTCGAAGTCCGTCGTCAGCTTCTTCTCGAACAAGGCCATCGGCGTGACGACCAACGTCATGGGGCCGCAGCAACAGCGTTACCTCGTCGGCGTGCCTATCACCGGGATCGTCAGCTGGGTGCCCGGTTCGGGCCGGCAGACCCTGGGGGTCTGCATCTTCAGCTTCGCCGGGACCGTGCGCGTTGGCTTCAAGGTCGACGCCGACACGCTTCCGAACCCCGAGAAGCTGGTTCACGCCTTCGACGAGGACATGGACGAGCTGCTGCGGATCGCAGCCAGAGCGTGATCGGGTAACGGCTCAGGCGCTCGCGGCAGCTCAGGCTGGTGCCATCGTGCCGGTCTTGAGAAACCGCGCATGCCATGACAATGCCTCGTCGAGCATGTGTGGGGTGTGCTTGCCGGCGTTGCTGGCAGTGGACCGGTCGAGGTAGTCCTGCAGTGCGGGCCGGTAGTCGGGGTGGGCGCAGTTGTTGATGATCTGTTGGGCGCGACGGCGTGGTGGCAGGCCGCGCAGGTCGGCAATGCCCTGCTCGGTGACGAGGACGTGCACGTCGTGCTCGGTGTGGTCGACGTGGCTGGCCATCGGCACGATGCATGAGATCGCCCCGTTCTTGGCGGTTGACGGTGTCAGGAAGATCGACACCCAGGCGTTTCGGGCGAAGTCGCCAGAGCCGCCGATGCCGTTCTGGATGCTCGATCCCATGACGTGGGTGGAGTTGACGTTGCCGTAGATGTCGGCCTCGATCATGCCGTTCATCGCCAGGCATCCGAGTCGGCGAATCACTTCTGGGTGGTTGCTGATCTCCTGCGGCCGCAGGATGATCCGGTCCCGGTAGTCGGCGATGTTGGCACGCAGATCGACCAGGCCCTCGTCGCTGAGCGAGAACGCCGTCGCCGAGACCATCGAGAGGGTCCCGGAGCGCAGCAGCTTCAGCATGCCGTCCTGGATCACCTCGGTATACGCGGTCAGTGGCCGGAAAGGTCCGGCGTCGAGTCCGTCCATCACCGCATTGGCCACGTTGCCGACTCCGGACTGAAGCGGCAACAGAGTGGCCGGCAGTCGTCCCTGCTTCACCTCGTGGGTCAGGAACTCCAGGACGTTGTCGGCGATGAGCTGCGAGTCACTGTCCATGGGCTTGAAGGCAGAGTTGCGATCGGGGGCGTGCGTGGGGACGATCGCGACGATCTTCTCCGGGGGGCACTGCAGATAGGGGATGCCGATCCGGTCGGAGGGCTCGACGATCTGGAGCGGCTTGCGGTGCGGGGGCAGTGCCGTGCCGTAGTAGATGTCGTGCATGCCCTCGAGCTCGGCAGGTTGCCAGGAGTTCACCTCGAGGATCACCCGGTCGGCCTGGTCGAGCCAGGTCTTGTTGTTGCCCACCGAGGAGGACGGGATGAGCGAGCCGTCCTCGGTGATGCCGGCGACCTCCACGACCGCGACGTCGAGGTGGCCGAAGAAGCCCTCCCACACCATCTGCGCGACGTGGGACAGGTGAACGTCCAGGTAGTCCATCTGCCCGGCATTGATCTTGGCGCGGGTGACCGGGTCGGACTGGTATGGCATGCGCAGGTCGATACCGTCGACCTTGGCCAGGGCACCGTCGAGCTCTGGCGCGGTTGAGGCGCCGGTCCAGACGCTCATGCTGAAGCGTTCACCGCGAGCTGTCGCGTCCTTGACCCGATCGACCAGCGCGCCTGGCACGGCCTTCGGATAACCAGCGCCGGTGAACCCGCTCATCCCCACGTTGTCGCCCGGTTTGATGAACGCCGCCGCCGCCTCAGCGGACATCACCTTGTCAGCGAGGGCCTGGCACCGCATGCGCGACTGGTCTGTCATCTCTGCACTCCCGACTGAGCCGAAACGTCCAGACGGTTTGCCGTCCGCAACGCACTACTGACCGCCACCGTAGGACGGGTATCTCCCGCGCGGCCACGGGCTACCACACTATGTTCTTCACCATTGCCATTCCGGAGCGGCGCTCGGCTTGTCGCTGACGTCATTGCCGTCAATAGCGTGAATTTGCTTTGTTTGCAAGGGTTTTCATCGCCGAAGAGCCTTGTGTATGTCGGTCCCCTCGAGTACACTAGAACACATGTTCGACAACGCGGCAGCCACGGACCCGACCGGGTTCCTTGCTGCGGCCACCGAGCTGTTGGCCAAGCTGCCGTCCGAGCTCTGGCGCACCGGGAATGACGGGTTCGCCGGTATCGCCGCCGCGGTCGACGCTTTGGCCGTCCAGCTCGACTGCGCCCGGGTCGGCCTGGTCCAGGAGGCGGAGTCCCGCGGGGTCGTCTCCGAGTCGTCCTCAGCCTCCAGCACCGACTGGCTGCTGGCGAACAGTTTCCACCTCGAGCCGGCCGACGCCGCCCGCACCGTGGACCTGGCCCGGCTGTGTGCCCTGCCCAAGAACCAGGTCATGGCCGCCGCCGTCTCAGGCGGCACCCTGACCGTCCGCAAGGCGATGACCGCGCTGCGCCAGCTCGGCCAGGTCGAACACGCCCTCGAACCCGGCAAACGCGAAGAGGCTTTGGCGTCGCTGACCCTGATGGCCCAGACCGGGTACGACCGCAACGTCATCGCCGTCGGCCGGACCCTGATGGCCCTGGTCGGGGCCGACCGGTCCCTGGAACGCAACGAAGCCGCCCTGCGGTCGCTGAGCTCGCTGAAGCTGTGCCCCCTGGCCAACGGCATGGTCGCGATCAGAGGCCAGCTCGACCCCGAGTCCGGCGCCGTCCTGAGCGCCGCCCTCGACCCGCTGAGCGCAGCCAACCCGTGTGAGGCCAACGGAGGCCGCGACCCCCGCCAAGCCGACCGACGCCGAGCCGACGCCCTCATCGAACTCTGCCGGCGGGCCACCGCAGCCGGCGGCTCCGCGCCGACCACCACCAAAGCCCAGATCGTGGTCACCATCGACTACGACCGGCTTCTGGGTGCCCTCCGAGGTTCCGGGACCACCCTGGCCGGTCAGGTCCTCTCCCCGCAGAGCGTCCGCAAGCTCGCCTGCGACGCCTCGATCATCCCGATGGTCCTGGGCTCCCAAAGCCAACCCCTGGACGTGGGCCGCACCAAACGTTTGGTCACCCCGGCACTGCTCGCCGCGTTATGGGCCAGGGACAAAGGCTGCACGTTCCCCGGCTGCGGACGGCCACCTCAATGGTCCGACGCGCATCACGTCAAACACTGGATCGACGGCGGGAAGACCTGCCTGCTCAATCTCGCGTTGCTCTGCGGCTATCACCACACATGGGTTCATCAACGCGACCTCACCGCCACCGTCACCGCGCACGACGTCACCTGGCAGATATGACCTCGCCAGATCGACGCTGCGGCCTCATCAGAGCAGATTCGGGACGCCAGTGTGAGAGCCGAATTCGAGAAGCCTGGCGGACCGCTTGACCCGACGAACCGCGAGCGCGATGCTCGCGAGATGCGGCGATCTGGTGCGGTGGCGGTGATGGCATACATCGCTCTGCTCACGTCCTGCGGCGGCACTTCGACCCAACCCCGGCCCATTCCCACGAGCGTGACCACCTCACCCACCACCGCGCCCTTTGCCGTCGCACCGAGCGCGACAACATCACCCCCCACCGGGCCACGTGTTGTGGCAAAGGGGGCGCTCGCCGTCGCCCCACCCCTGACCGTCGGCCGAGAGGCATGGGTGGCGGTCTCCGTGGCGACCCTCTGGCACACGCCCGGCTCGGCACGCGCCGTCGACAGCCCAGCGCTGACCAACCCGGCCGGCATACGGCAGTGGTTGTCCCGCATGACGCTGACCGATCGGCGTGGACTGAACGGTCGCGCCGACACGCAGGCGCTGCTGGGTGACAGGGTCATCGTGGTCGCTCGCAGCGGGTCGTGGGTCAAGGTCGTCATTCCTGAGCAGCCAACACCTCTGGATGTGCGCGGGTACCCGGGTTGGGTGCCGGCCGTGCAGCTGACGGCGGTGCGCCCGTTTGCCTCGACGTGGGTGGCGACGGTGGTGGTCCGCACGACCTACCTGCGCACCGACAACGTCGCGGCGACACCGGTGACCGAGATCAGCTTCGGGACACGGCTGCCACGAGTGGGCGTGACCGGCGCATGGGTTCGGGTGGCCACGCCGACCGGTCGGGTGCTCAGACTCGCCGCCGGCGCAGTGGCTGTCCGGGCACCAATCGCTGCAGCGCTACCGAGAACCGGCAGTGACGTCGTGCGGGCAGCGCAGATGTTCAACGGGCTGCTGTATCTGTGGGCGGGACGCTCCGGATTTGGCTTCGACTGCTCGGGCCTGACATCGCTGGTCCTTCGCGCCCACGGCGTGATCGTCCCCCGAGATGCGGACGCCCAGGCTGTGAGGGGGACGAAGGTCTCGACCAGGGCACTCCGGCCCGGCGACCTGCTGTTCTACGCCACCCGCGGCTACGTGCACCACGTGTCGATCTACGCCGGAAGTGGCCGCATGGTGCAGTCACCGAACACCGGCAGCAGCGTCCAGACGATCGCGATGTCAACCCCGTCGTACGCTCGCGAGCTCTCCGGGGCCCGGCGCTACATCGGATGAGCGCTCGGAGCCCCATCAGCGTCGCGAGTGTGCGATTCTGTCGCAGACGACAGCCAACCCGGCGAAGGGACTGCTGGTGAGACTCGGTGCGCTCGTGCTGCAGAAAGAGCCCTGGGTTCAGGCCCGCGACACATGGCGGCAGGTGGAGAGGGCCGGGTTCGACATCGGCTACGTCGCCGACCATCTCACCCATTCCACGGTCGCGGGCCAGTGGTGGGCCGATGGGTGGACGACCCTTGCCGCCGCAGCTGAGGCCACGAGCACCCTCGGGATCGGGACTCTCGTCGGCTCCGCGGCCATCCGTGGGCCGGCGTTCGTCGCTCGCGTTGCCGCGACGCTTCAGGACATCTCCGGAGGTCGCTTCGTCCTGGGCCTCGGTGCTGGGACGGCCCCTGACGTGCTCGTCGACCGGGGTGAAGTCGTGGGCGCCGAGGTGTTGGCGGAACGCTACCGCGAGGTTGTCCTGGCAGTCCGTGCGCTGTGGGCTGGCGAGACGACGTGGCGCGGTCAGCACGTGGCGGTGGAGGGGGTGGCGCCAGCCGCTCTGGCGCCGGGTTCGCCGGTGCCGCCGCTCGTGCTCGCTGCTCATGCCCGCGCTGGCTTCGACCTGGTGGCAGAGCAGGCTGACGGTTGGAACACATATGGCGGGCCGAAGGCGGCTGGGCTGGCGGCCGATGACCTGTGGTCGGTTCTCGCGGCGCAGGCCGAGCGGGTGTCGCAGGCTTGCGAGCGGGCGGGCCGGGACCCGGCATCGCTTCGACGTTCCGTGCTGCTCGGGTATGGCGCCGATCGACCTCTGGCCAGTGTCGCCGCCTTCGAGGACGCGGTGGACCGCGCCGCCCGGTCGGGGTTCGACGAGGTCGTCGTCTACTGGCCCATGGGTCAGGAGGGCAGTCCCTTGTGGGCGGACCCCGACGTTGTGGTGGCGGCCGTCGCGGCCGTCCGCGCCTGACCGGCCATGGTCAGGTGCGAGGTGGGACGCCGGCGCTCTGGACCAGTGGCAGGGTCCGATAGCTGATCCGCGTCGCGAGCGCTATGACCGTGGACGCCCTGATCACATGCCCGTCGTCGACGACCATGTCGATCACGCGCTGAAGGTCGGTGTTGTCCCTGGCGACCACCCGGATCAGGAGGTCTCCGGAGCCGGTGATCGTGTGCGCCTCGAGGACCTCGGGTATGCCGGACAGGTGGGTGACGACGGGGTCGTGGCCGCGGGTCTGGCGGATCTCGAGGGTGCAGAAAGCGGTCACCGGGTAGCCCATGGCGCCTGGACTCACCTGTGGCGCAAAGGTGGTGAGCACCCCGCGCTTCTGCAGACGGTCGAGCCGGGCCTGGACGGTGCCGCGGGCCACCCCCAGCTTTCGTGAGGCGGCCAGGACCCCGATCTGCGGGTCCTCCATGAAGGCGCTGATGATGCGAGTGTCCAGGTCGTCCAGGTGCATGGACAGATTGTATAGAGACGCCGCGTCAGGCGAGCCCAGTCTGTGCAGCTTGTGCAGATCTTTGCGCGAGCGGAAGACTTGAGTTCTGCTCGTGGCAGGCTAGGCCTCATGACGCAGCCATCCGGGTGGTACGACGACCCGCAGGACCCCAACCAGCTTCGCTACTGGGATGGCGTGATCTGGTCCAGCCACGTCACGCCGAAGGTCTCGCCGACGGTGCAGGACTCCACCATCGGTATGCCGTATGGCGTCGCGCCGGCCGCGAAGCGTCCGCAAGGCCCCGGTTCGCAAGGGGCCCAAGGCGCTCCCACCGCGCCCGGTGGGTCCAGGCCGGATCAGCGGTGGCCGCAGGGTGGACCGATGCCGGCATACGGGCAGCAGCTTGGCTGGCAGTCGAACCTGCCCACGACCCCCGACGGCGTGGTGCTGTCCGGTTGGTGGAAGCGTGTCCTCGCCCGGATCATCGACAACATCATCGTCTCGATGGTGGCTCTGCCGTTGACATTTGCCCCGATGAAGCAGGCGTTCAACGTCCTCCAGGACTACTTTCAGCAGATCGTCAACGCTGTGCAGGCCGGGAGCTCGACGATGCCGACGCAGCCCGACGCCCTCTCGGGCCCGATCCTGCAGATCGGCCTGACCATGATGGTCCTCAACCTGGTCTACGAGATCGCGTTTCTGACGAGGACAGGTGCCACTCCGGGCAAGCGGGTCGTCGGGATCAGCGTGCGGTTGAGAGACAAGCCAGGCCCGCCCACGCTGGACGCCGTGCTGAAGAGGACGGCCGTCAAGCAGGGCGGTGACATCGCCGGTCTTGTGCCGGTCCTGGGATTCTTTGGCTCCCTGTTCAGCACGGTCGACGTCCTGTGGCCGTTGTGGGACGTCAAGAATCAGGCCATTCACGACAAGGCCGCTGGCACCAACGTCGTCGTCGGACCCCAGCCCAGACGCGACGCCTGATCAGGCGAGGGAGAGGAAGAGCTTCTCCATGACCTTGATGTCCAGAGACTCCTGATCCCCGGACTCGGTCAGGCACTGCTTGAGCCCGGTCGAGATGATGGCGAAGCCGGCCCGGTCCAGGGCGCGGTTCACCGCTGCCAGCTGGGTGACGATGTCCTTGCAGTCGCGGCCCTCTTCGATCATGCGCAGGACGCCCCCGATCTGGCCCTGGGCCCGGCGCAGCCGGTTGACCACGGCGCCCATCTCCTCCGGTTTCAGCTGAACCATGGTGACTCCTTTGAGATCGTGTCCGAGGTCGTTATCTGAGGTCAATTATCTGCGTTGGCGTGGGTGAGTGCGTCCAGTGCCGCCGCGAGTCGTCGGCCGGCCTCGTCCGCGACCGAGGACAGGGCTTCGTTCTCGGTCAAGGACACCATGACCTTGGGGTCGAGGGCTTCGACGATCGTCGTGTCCTCGTCCACGCTTCGGACGACGATGTTGCACGGCAGCAGCAGCCCGATGGAGGGCTCCACCTGCAGGGATGCGTACGCCAGCGGTGGCCGGCAGGCACCGAGGATCACCTGCGGCGGGATGTCGACGTCCAGCTTGGCTTTGAGAGTGGCGTGGATGTCGATCTCGGTAAGGATGCCAAAGCCCTGGTCGGCCAGGGACGCGCGGGTGGCTTCGAGTGTGTCGGCGAAGGGGCGGCGGACTGTGGTGGTCAGTGCGTAGGACACGGTGGCTCTCGTCTTCGGTTGGTGGGGTCTAGATTATACGTCGGGGGGTATCAACGCACTTTTCACGACGGACATTCCTGACACGATCGAGTTCGAGCACCACGAGCCAGACCCGAAAGGAACGCCCCCGATGGTCACCGGTCCCGGCTCCGCCACATGACACTCGCTCTGGCCATCCCGATCGGGCTGCTGATCGGTCTGACCATGGGCGCGCTCGGCGGCGGCGGTTCCATCCTGGCCGTGCCTGCCCTCGTGTACCTGCTAGGCCAGAACACCCAGGTCGCGACGACCGGGTCCCTGCTCATCGTGGGCATCACCGCTCTGGCGGCGATGACCGCCCACCTCCGGGCCGGCCGGGTGCGCGTCGCTCAGGGGGTGGCCTTCGGGGTGCTCGGCATCGCCGGCTCCTATGTCGGATCCCAGCTGTCCGTGAGGGTCGCACCTGACGTCTTGCTGGCCGCGTTCTCGGTGCTCATTCTCGTGGTGGCCGCGATGATGTTTGCGCGCGGTCGGAAAAGCCTAGGCGGGCTGGATGACGCTGACGGGGTGGCAGGCCAGAACGAGCAGCCGATCGTCACCCTGCGGCCGTCGTTCACCTGCGCCTGGACGCGGGCCCTGAAAGTGCTCATCACCGCGTCCGCCGTGGGTCTGCTCACCGGGTTCTTCGGGGTCGGTGGCGGTTTCGCTGCCGTTCCTGCGCTGGTTCTGGTGCTCGGCTTCTCGATGCCGGTGGCCGTGGGCACCTCACTGCTGGTGATCGCGATCAACAGTGCTTCAGCCGTGGCTTCCAGGGTCGGGCACGGAGT
>Ga0209585_10000654_pt1 | contig 13410 bp, 14 predicted proteins | sample NGEPerone_FD_185491 | JGI IMG/M metagenome (GOLD analysis project Ga0209585, IMG submission 185491) | Arctic peat soil microbial communities from the Barrow Environmental Observatory site, Barrow, Alaska, USA - NGEE Permafrost154B-one... | ecosystem: Environmental > Terrestrial > Soil >... | reverse complement strand
TCTGGCAAAAGAGGCACCGCATCGTGCATCCAAGTGATCCTACTGACAGAATAGATGACCCAGGATAGAAATGGTAGAGTGGCTTTTTTTCAATCGGATCAAGTCCAATAGCAGTCACCTTTTCGAAAAACTCACTGTACAGATTACCATCTTTGTTGACGCGAACATTGCAGAGTCCGTGCTCATTATCGCCTATCAAACAATAATGGGGACAAAGTTTGCATTTCACAACTCCATTCTCAAGGGTTTTATAATAAAGAGCCTTTTTCATTTACTTTGTACAAAACTACAAAATTCGGACCATTTTTATCTGAAAAATGACCGGACTTTATAAAGAAGAATATGGTATTTTTACTTCATCAATACGTGTATAACAATGAGCCTCTTTTCCAAAATCTTAGAGCAATCTTCCTTTTCACATTCCGATCTGGAACAACTTTTACAGTGTAATGGGGATGAGAAACAACAATTGTTTAAAAAAGGTGGTGAAGTAAAGAACCTGTTTGTTGGCAATAAGGTTTATTTCAGAGGCTTAATCGAGTTTTCGAATGTTTGCGATAAAGATTGCCTCTATTGCGGCATCCGGAATTCAAATCATTCAGTCCATCGTTATAATTTGACCGATAGCGAGATTCTCGATGCGGCACGGTTTGCAGATGATAACAGGTTTGGCTCGGTTGTGCTCCAGTCGGGCGAAAACAGTTCTCCAGCTTTTGCCGACCGTATCACCGGGTTAGTCAGTCAGATCAAGGAACTAAGTAACGGGAAGCTCGGGATCACATTGTCAGTTGGCGAACAATCGGAATCGGTTTACCGGCAATGGTTCGAAGCAGGTGCACATCGTTACCTTTTACGCATCGAAACCACCAATCAAACACTCTATCACCAAATACATCCTGTTGATCAACTTCATGATTATAACCGCAGGATGGACTGTCTTCATTCCTTAAAGGGGATCGGATATCAGACAGGAACCGGCGTAATGATCGGTTTGCCATTTCAAACGACAGGAGATCTTGCCGATGACCTCCTTTTTTTCCAACAATTCGGAATTGATATGGTCGGAATGGGGCCTTATATCGAACACTCTAATACCCCGCTTTATGCTTTTCGCGATAAACTTTTACCCCTTCAGGAACGGTTCGATCTTTCCTTAAAAATGATTGCCGCACTTCGGATACTGATGAAGGATATCAATATAGCTGCGGCCACTGCATTACAGGCGATCGATCCGCTTGGCAGGGAGAAAGGTATTAAGGTTGGCGCAAACATTATTATGCCCAATATTACGCCCGGTTTATATCGTAACGATTATAGTCTATACGAAAATAAACCATGTATCGACGAAGAACCTGTTCAATGTAAAGGGTGCCTTGATGCGCGGATCGCGCTTTCCGATGGTGAAATTGGATATGGTGAATGGGGCGATTCGATCCATTTTATGAATAGCAGAAAAAAGATATAAATCGACAGGAATAAAAGATCCATAAAATAGATGCGAAAAATCACATTTATGTTTTTGAAAATAATTATATTTGTACATCATCAAGTACGATCTGCCTTTCAACTATTTATTCAATCTTAATTCTTCAATTATGGAAAATCTTTTACCTATTGTCATTGGTGTCTTAATCCTTTTTTTCTTTGCAGGAATTCGCATTGTCAGACCAACAAGCCGGGCACTTGTAGAACGTCTTGGTAAATACCATCGTTTTGCCGGATATGGCTTTAACTGGATCATTCCAGGAATTGATAAAATGTATACAATCAATATTACTGAACAGATGATTAATGCGGAACCGCAGGAAATCATTACAAACGACAACCTGAATGCCAAGGTAGATGCCCAGGTTTATTTTAATATATAGTAAACATATACGCATCATGTTTATATCATTGAATTTTAAAGAGTTAACACAAATAAAAAAACCTACTTTGTTAGTAGGTTTCTTTTTGGTAATATTTGAAGGGTTACTTATTTCACCGCTTTTACTTTCTTTGCTAGTGCTTTGTTTGTTGCCCATACTTGGAACTTTGCCATATAATTTTCTTCTCCTTTAAAATCAATAGCATTAGTTTTTGCAAATTGTACAAATTCGGCGTGTTCCTTTTTAAGTGAGGTTCATTTTGTCCCAATCCTGAAACACCAAAAGATCTTAAAACTCTAAGCAACTTCTTCAGAATGATGGCAATGATTGTCAAGGTTTGGAGCTCGCGACAACCCGAAGGGATTTACCTTTACTATCATTCTTCTTGCTGTCATCTATCTTTGCTTATAGTTTTGCGATCTTGGTCCTGCGAAGCCGTAGCGAGTTAGGCAAATGTTAGGAGGACTAAGAGCAATCGAAGCCAATAGCGGCCTTTTTCAGCCCATATTGGCAAGGTTGCAGTCCGACTTGAGCGAACTGTTGACGAAGTGCCGTATTTCAGGCACAAGGATCTGTGAGCGGATGAATAGCCTCTGGCAGGCGAGCCAATCAAAAAAGCATTTAATAAATCCCTGTAAAAAATGAGCAACGCGAATTCCTCTATAGGGTTTCAGGGATTGATGGGATGCTTACGAGTTAAGGGTGGAGCAGTTTTTTGTTTGAAGCTTCTTGGAACGGATTGTGGAAAGAAGCTGTTTGCTTTGCAAGTTTTTGTAACGGTAATTTAGACCACTGTTTTTAAGGCAAGTCTTGCGAATTTTTGAGCATGTATTGCCGGAAGTGCTTCGAAAGGTGTTATGGTCGTGAACGAATGAAATGAGGTAAAGTATTGAGTGTAGCGAAATGCTTACCGATTGTAAAAAGTGAATGACTGTAAATCCTTTGAAGCCTTACCACCTAAATTACCTTTACAAAACCCGTAGGGCTTGACATTGCCAAGCAACAAACAAAAAATGTGAGCACCTTAACGAGCGCCATGCTTCCTGTATCCAATTGACTTTCGGTCAATCATCATAGTCCTCCTCCTCTATTTCATCGTTATTATCCTCTTCTTCTAATTCTTCATCATCATAATTACGATCATCCTCTTCTTCAATTTCATCATCATAGATAGAATCATCTTCCTGTTCTAATTCATCATCTTCATCATCTCCTAGTTCCTTCCTTTCATCATCGTCATTATTATCTTCTTCGTCTCCGAATTCTTCCCTTTCATCTTCTTCATAGACTTTACTATATATGTACCCTTTTAATTCTTCCATAAGAAGATCAGCATTTAGTGCACTAATAGTTTTATTAAGCTCTCTTTGTTTTAACATTGTAGTATTCATTATAAGTTGTATAAGTGTATATTAATTCTCTATATATTTAAATTGGTTGTACCTTAACGATCACCGATATGGCGTACAAATTAAACTTTTGTTGCAATGTCTTCAATAGTAATCAACCCTAGTAACTTTTCAGTTGACTTTCCTGAATTAGTTATGAATAAAACATCCAAATTTCTTCCTTCCCTATTAATCTGTTCCAAAAACATTTCATGGGCTTCATAAACCGAAGTATTACGACTTATGAATTTATAATTCTTCTTGAATTCTATTTCAGGAATCAAATCTTTAACTTTAACTTGTTCGATCATTATTGTTCCATTTTCTTCTAATCTTCCTGAAACCCATCTTGATATTGTATTCGTATTAATTAGTTCTACTACAACTTGATTATCATCATCAAAAACTGGAAATTGAGAGAACGAACTTTGTTTCATCGTAATTAAAATATCATTTAAGTATTCTTCCTGTATAGCACCTAAAACCTTAAACTGAAAGGCTGGAATTACTTTTTCCGGATTCGTAATTTCCTTATGTAGAAATATAATTCGTTCTACTGTTTTTGTATGCGGTTCAGCAATAGGTTCATTATCAATTTTAGGATTGTGAACAATAGCATTTCTTAATTCACCTAATGAAATGAGTTCATCCTTAAATCGTGTTACAACCTTGTTTTTACTGTTTTTTACTTTTGAAGTAAATCCCATCGATGAATCAAAGGATTCAGTTTCTTTAATGAATTTATCAATTTTATTAAAGTAGTCTAAAAACTGTTCTGAATTTTTCATTCTTATATTTTTACTGTAAGCTTATAATATACTGCAAATTTGTTAGTACTTTAAAATTATTTTATGCCTAAAATCCCAAGGAACAACCGGATTTGGTTGCGACCATAAACCTACTTTCGCAGCCCTGGCATTATCTTCCAATCTTGACAGTTCCGGATCTTTATTGTAGTGCTACTTATTCCACCCCAAATAATATATAATAAATGCAATTATTACGGATGTTCCTATGACTACTAAAATGTGATCAAAGATGTATTTTAATATTGTTCCTCCTGTTGAAGATTTTTGTGATTTTTCCCATTTATCAAAATTTCCATACGCTGCTGCTTTATATCCCTCTTGAGTCAATTTATATGTTCCTCTGCTTTTTTCTTCAATAAGATTAAATGCATTCATCTTATTAATAGCATCATGCCTCTCACGAGAATCTGATTTAGTTAAAGAAACCATGCTTTCATCTATCAATTCTTTTAGAATAATATTGATCGTTTCTGTTACGACTCTATCTCTCTCTTCCATATATTTTATTTACTCAATTTCTATTCCGTCTATTTCCTTCATAATCCTGTCCGTTTCACTCAAAGCCACTATGATCTTCTGATAATGCAGTATATCATCAAATTCAAGCTTTCGATCCTTCCGGTCTTTAAGCCATTTTTGAGCAGGTTGGTATCCTCCAATATAAAAGTTCCATGCTACTTCAGGAACGTTGTCGAAGTATTGATCCTCGTTTATCCAAACCTTACCATCATGGTACTTTATTCTTCCTACAGTATTATCTCCATCTACCGGATATTGAGTAATGTACTTATTGACGATCGGACTTTCCAATAAATGTATTTGTCTTAGATCACCTCCTAATTTCACTAACTTCCAGAATGTTTCTTGATCTTTAGGATATGGTATTCTTGGAAAGTCAATTTTCAGGAACTCTTTGTATTTTTCCCGGTATGTTGGTGAATGGAGTACTGCATAGATGTAATCCAGTAAATCTATTGGGGCAAAGGTGTTTTCTTTTTCTTCTTTCTCGTTTGTGAATGTTAAATCAAGCTGTTCTGCAATTTGTTTTACTATTTCAGAATTTAAGTTTGGGGTTCTTTCATTTGTAAACCCTATGATTTGTTGTTCTTTATTGTCTGGATAAAGATAAATTGGGAATATGCAACCAGTGCCAAATAGTTTAGCACTTGCTGTTATGTTACCATCCACGATTGTATTAGTGATAAAGCTATGTCGATAATCTTGATTTGTTTGCCTTGGAATTAACAGTCCAATATTGGGCTTAAGGAAGTGTTTCATAACTTCAAATCTTGAGCGACCAATAAACCCTCCTGAGTTTTTTGTTATAACTGTTTCACGAATATCAAAAGGACGATATTGTATTCTTGATTGAAAAAAGACATCTGTAAGTAGACTTTTTTTTGCGTCTGAAAAATTCCAACCGCTGGAATCAGTTTTGTCTTTATATTTATTTTTTAACTCTACAATATCTAAATTCTTAAAATCATATATAACGTCTTTTAAAGTTTGTCTGTTGAAATGAATTGCCAGAGAATCACACTTCGTTTCTATTCCATTAGAATTAATTCTCAATAGTTCATTTACTCGGAATCCCATTTTATATTCTGAATCTTTGCTGAAATTTTTTGGAACAAAGAATCTATATGGACCTGAATATTCGATATTTTCCCATTTAATAAATTCAATAGTGCTATTAATTAACTTATTGTATTTTTCTTCTCGTCTTCCTTGTAATTCAAAATGAAAAACTTTACCAAGTTCGTCCTTTCTTTTCTTTCCAGTTTTTACAAATATATTGATGCTTACACCCTGCATTATATCAAAGACATTTTGATCAGGTGATCCATCAGGGCAAACTTCTTTCTTCTTTGCGTTACCGTGTAAATCCAATATGTATATTTTATCAAAGCTTTCTAATAATTGTTTTCTCATTTGACGGTGTGTTATTCCATCAATGAAGCTATTGTTTGAAATGTAAGCTAAAATTCCACTTCCGTTTTTATCAATAAAGTACTGACCGTACCGGATGAATTTTATGTAATCATCATCAAGGTTTATTTTTCTTTCATTCAAATCTTTCTTGTAGTCAGCGATTAGGCTTTGGATCCATTCCCCTCTATTTGTACTATTAACACTGTACGGCGGATTCCCAATAACGCACATTACCGGAGTATCCCTTTTAATATGATTAGCTTCGTTGGCTTCTGTACTCAACCAATTGGCAAATAAAGTTCCGGTATCTGGATGACTTTCTTCCAGGCTATTGGTTAGATAAACTCTTAACCGTTGATTTCTTGTTGGCTTGTAACCAGTTTCAGTCAATAGTAAATCGAGCTTTAAATGAGCCATTGCATAGCTTGCCATGAGTATTTCAAAGCCATTTAAGCGTGGCAATAAATGTGCTTCAACATAGTTACTCCAAATGCCTTGCTGTCCTTCAAACTTTTTATGAATCTGTTTTACTACCTCGGCTAAAAATGTACCTGTACCAGTCGCCGGATCGAGAATTTGAACTTTGTGTACTTCGACTTCCCTTTCAATTTGTTTTGTCTTTGATCGCATATCAGATGTGGCCTTACTTACATCCTGTACTTTTATTTTTGTTTTGGAAGTATCAGCTAAACCATTGGGCAAATCAAATTCCGTTTTTAAAATGTCATCAACTGCACGTACTATGAAATTAACTACGGGTTTTGGAGTGTACCAAACACCTCTTGCTTTCCGCAATGCAGGATCATATTCACTTAAAAAGGTTTCATAAAAATGGATGATTGGGTCTTCCATTTTAGTTGCCTTCCCATAATCTTTGAGCAGTTCCTTAACATTGCAAGCCAGGAATATCTCAACTAAACTATCTACAATCCATTTAATTCGATCATCAATATCTGGTCCAGCAATGTATCCGAAAAGCTTTCGTAAGAATGGATTTGATTTAGGAATCAGTTCAGCGGCTTCCTGTCTACTGAAATCATCTAAAGTAGGATCATTCAAACGTGCAGCAAACATTCCGTATGCAATTGTTTGAGCATAAACATCTGCAAAACCTTTTGGCGTAATATCGTGAATCAGGATTTCCTTAAAAGCAATCATTTGATCTTTTAGTGTGCTGTCCTCATTATTGCTTTCATCACTTGTTAATGCCTTCTCAATAATATCAGAGAGTAACCTCGCTTTTCCGGCCATCATTTCAGCCAGTTTTTTTGAGCTAGTGATCGTTTGACTTATATGAGAACAGAAGTCCCGAATCAGGTCAGTAAATGGCTTAAAATTTGAGGGTATAGGCTTAATCCCTTTATCTGTAATCTCTCCAATTGCGATTTTCAAAATAAACAGACCATCATGGTAAAGATGGAAATCCAAATAATCAGTAAATATTAAGTTGCCTAATGATTTCTTATATCGGTCAAATTGTTCTTTATTGCCAGTCTTTTTTATTCCATCAAGGTCTCTGTCCCCGATATCCTTGGCTTCAATAAAACCGATTGGGATATCTCTTTTGGTCAAAATATAATCTGGTGCTCCACACAACTGTCTTGATGGCTCATTAGTTGCAATAATATCAATTGCCAATGATTCAATTAACTGCTTTAAATCACCACGATAAGTATGCTCCGTTGCATTACCTCTTTTATGTGCTGCATTAATATTTTGAATGTATTGATCAATAGTCATTTATTCGGTTATTAGGATTTTATGTCAAAGTTAGTTTTTCATTCAATCATATTGTTAAAATTTCGGCATATTAATTTCGTCTTCAAAAAGAAGGAAACTGCTTTTTTCAAATCAGCCTTCAGCTTCCAGAGAGATATTTCTTTTAGAAGACTTTCATTCATTGATTCGCTATTACTAATGGCAGTAAATATTCTAAGCAACTTAATGGCAGCAATGCCTCCTATTTCAGCCTTTAAAAACAATTGAAGAGACTTTATCTTGAATTTCAGCAAATCTTTGATTAACATCTTCGCTAAATTCATAAATGGATCTCGGAACTATAAGAAAAGTCCTTGATTCTTTAAAATTATTGAGAATTTCAATAGTCATTGCAACGTCTTGAGCTAACTTAAAATCTTCTTTCTCTTCTTTTGATTTACACTGCAAAATGCTTAAGTGTTTACTCGGATTTAAATATCCAATATTGAAAATGTCATAAATCCTTATGCGCTCCAATAGATCATTGCACTTTTCAACGGAGGTACTTTTGCTTATAATTGAATCGTATGATTCCAAAAATTTCCATAATTTGTCTGACGTCATAACTCTATTATTAAGTATTCTTTAAACCTACATTTTATTTATCTGTTTTTAAAAAGCCAATAAAATATAATCCCATCTTTATTATTGAAAAACGTGTTCGAATGTGTGATGATTGTCTATTGGCAGTATTCCTTTATTGCGTCATACGCTTTTGCATAACCTAATTCTCCGGCTTTACTTAATCCTTTACAACCATTATCCTTTTGTCCAATTTTGATTTCTAGAAGGCTTCTTTTGTAATAAGCTTCAGCACTCTCTGGATCTATTTGTATTACTTTCGTTATATCGTCAATTGCTCCCTTATAATCTTTAAGAATGAACTTTACACATGCTCTACTGTAATATGCGGTTTTGTCTTTTGGATATATTTGAACGATTACCGATATATCGTCAATTGCACCATTGTAATCTAATTGAATTAATTTTACAGCTGCTCTATTGTAGTAAGTCATAGTATCTCTTGAATCAAGTTGCAAGGCTTTTGTGTAATCTTCTATTGCACCAGTATAATCTTGAAGAAATGTTCTTAAATCACCTCTGCTTGAATAATTGCTATTATCATTTGGATTGGCTTCTATTTTCCTATTAATATCTTTAACAGTTTTATTATGGTATTGTAATAAAATTCTTTTTTCACCAATTGTCAAAATCGTCGGCTTAAATGCTGAATCATTTTTACAGTCATATATTACTCCAACATGATTATTTAAACGAGATTCACTTAGTGCTCTATTGCATTCACTATCTAATTGATTTTTGAATTTTGTTAAATTTTCTTTGTCTTTATCTGATAATCGCCTATAATTCTCCGAATCAATTATGCCCTTTAAAGCACTTTTGTTTTCCGTATCAATCTCAAATGCCTTCTTATAATCTTCATATTCATCTAGATTTGTATATACTTTGGGATCAATTATTGGCCTAGGTATTTCAATTTTTTTCCCAAAAAAGAAATTATACTCCTTTTTATTATCATTCGCTTTTTCATATTCGATATGCCACCTAAGATATTTCTTCTGTTCTGCTCTATAGACATAGGCATCTGCCTTATCTGGAGCAAGTTGAATGACTTTAGTAAAATCGTCAATAGCTCCTTTTGTATCTGCACTCATCCTTCTTATTCTACCCCTTAGGTAATATGCCACTGGATTCAATGAATCGATCTCAATAGCCTTTGTAAAATCTTTTTTTTCACCATATTCCATTCCTCTGAAAATATGGGCTATATAATTTTGTGGATTTTCCTCAATATATTTTGAAATTAATTGATAATTAGGCTTAATCTCTTTTGTCAAGGACCACACATTACGAGGTGAAATCTCAATAAACTTAGTAAGGTCAAAAATTGCTCCTGCAAAATCATCAAGTGATAATTTCAAAAATCCTCTTAAACTATAGGCCTTTTCATTCATCGGATTAAGATTGATAATTTCAGAATAGTCATCAATTTTTCCTTTAATGTCATTGAGTTTATCTTTCGCATCAATTCTACTATAATAAAACTCTTCAATGGTAGGATCAATCTTAATCGCAATAGAATAATCTTCAATTGCACCTCTATAATCTAAAAGATTAAACTTTGCATTTCCTCTATAGTAATATGTAAAAGCATCTTTTGGATTTATTCTTGATGCGTTGGAAAAGTCATCAACTGCTTTTGAATAGTTTTTTAGATAAAAATTTGACAGCCCTCTGCTAAAATAAGCATCGGTATTTTTGTCATCAAGTTTTAAAGCATTAGTGTATTTATTTATTGCACTTTGGTAGTCTCCTAGTAAGAACTTTAAATGACCTTGATGGTTGTATATTTTTGCTATTCGAGTGCATCCAGTAAAAATTATCATGAACGCAATAATCAAATAATATTCCTTTTTCATATTCTAAATAAAAAGATTTGTCAAAACATGATCATTACAAGTATAATGCAAATTCGACTGTGTTTATTTACAGTATTTTATTACAGCAACTAAAGCAGTTTTGTTCCCTAACTCTCCTGCCTTATAAAGATCCAAACACCCACTTTCTTTTTGTCCTAATTCAATTTGTGCAAGTCCTCTATTAAAATATAAATTGGCAACCCAACTAGGATTCATTTCAATTGCTTTAGTGTAGTCAGAAATTGCACCTTTATAATCTTTGAGAATTCCCTTTGCACAACCCCTGTTAAAAAAAGGCATTGGTTCATTTGGATTAATTTGTATTGCACTATTAAAGTCTATAATTGCACCCTTATGGTCTAGCATAAAGCTTTTGACACTTCCTCTATTAACATATGCCTTTGCATTCACTGGGTCAATCTCTATTGCTTTAGTAAAATCTGTAATAGCTCCGATATAGTCTTTGATATTGACCAATAAACGGCCTCTATTATAGTATGCTTCTAGATATTTTGGATTAATTTCAATTGCTTTGGTGTAGTCGCTTAATGCGCCAGAAATGTCTTGGAGATTACTTTTTGCAGCTCCTCTATTATTGTAAGCAATTGCAAAATTAGGCTTGAATTCAATTGCTTTGTTATAATCAATAATTTCGCCTTTATAATCTTGAATATCCCCCTTTGTGGAGCCTCTATTTAAGTATGCCTCGGCCCACTTGGGTTTAATTTCAATTGCTTTAGTGTAATCAGCAATAGAGCCTTTAAAGTCTTGGAGATTTCCCTTATAGCTAGCTCTGTTGTAATATGCCTCAGAAAACTTTGGATTTATCTTAATTGCTGTTGTGTATTCTCGAATGGCTCCTATGTAATCATTTTGCTTTCCTTTTACTTCACCGCGTTTAAAATATTCAATCGCAGTTTGGCTGAATCCAGACCATGAACTTGAAAATAATAAAATGAAGAAAACCAATAAGAATTTATTCATCGTTGGATAATTAGGTTTAATCATCCAAAACTACCGAATTATTTTAAATATCAATAATAAAATTTATAAAAAAGAAGGGGTTTCCCCCTCCCTTCATAAATATCCATCATCAGCAAAAGACAAGTAGCTCTCAGAGGTCAATATGATGTGATCCAAGAGATGAATGTCCAAAAGTGCTCCTGCATCCTTAATTTGTTTTGTGATCTTCCTATCGGCGTCAGACGGCTGTAAATTTCCGCTTGGGTGGTTGTGCGCAAACATTATTGAAGTTGCGTTCGCCCTAAGAGCAACCTGAAAAATTACTCTTACGTCAACCACAGTTCCGGTCATTCCCCCCTTCGCCAGGAAATAATTTCCGATAATTTGATTCTGCCTGTTAAGGAGTAGTAAATAAGCGAATTCAACATGCTCAAATGATGGCCAAAATAATCTGAAAGCTTTAACGGCATCTTCAGAACTGGTAATCTTGATCCGGTCTGCACTCTTTGTTTTTGAAGAATATGTGATTTGGACTTCCGCAATAGATTCTTGATTCGTAAAAAGATTATTCATGATTTTGAATTTTAGTTTAGGCGATTAATCGCCTGTTAATTTGAAAGCTTTAAAAAATGAGGTAAAACCAAAAAAGAGGCTCTCGCCTCTCTTTCTTTACAATCCCGGATCTGCATCTGAATAAGATTCATCTCCGTGACCAGTTCCACCAAAATCATCCTCCTGGTTACAATCATCAATGAATTTATTGTAGGCACTGCACTTTGAGCAATCGCCGTCTGGTCTAACACAATTATTTGGATTCATAGTTTATTGCCTCATGCCTTTGAGGACTTGTTTTTTGGTATATGGCCTCCCGGTTTAATTAATCTTCGTTCGGAAATAAAATAGTGATTGCAGGATTTGGGCTGTTCAGATCCAGCGGACCAATCAGAGCTTTCAATGTGACTTCTCTCAATAGTCGGTTGCCTTCACAAACCTTTTCATATTTGGTCCAATCACCTTTATCGGGAAGCTGACAGCAGAACTGAAACTTCAATTCGTCTGAACTCGATTTTCTGGCTCGCATTGCGAACATGTATAAGATATCCCATAGTCGGCCTTGTTCGTCTTGATGATTCATCCCTTTTGGAACTTTCACGTATTTGTCGTAAACTCCCCTTGTAAAGAAAACTGGAAAGATGATCCCTGCTTCTTTGGTTATTTCAGGGGGAATTGGTACCTGAATCCCATCCGCTACTGCATCAGCCCTGGTATAGCTTGCAATAATTTCCCAATCGTTTAAATCCATGATAATTTGCTTTAAATATTAATTGAATTAAAATTCACACTGTAGTTCTGACAAATCAACGATCCAGTCCTTCATCTTTTCATCAGAGTTAAACCCTTTATTCAGCCAGAGTAAGTTTGTCTGAACACCATCTGTTTTAGATAGTTCTTTTAATTTCCCAATGATGTAAATTGCAGTGTTCCTCGAAATTGTTGGAAAGCCAAGGAGCTTAGTTGCTTTGTCGAATTCCGGAATTGCAGCACGGTAAAGACTAACTAGTGCATTGTTTTCATGAGTTGCTTTTAAAAAGATCTCGTCAATCTTTGCCTTCGGAAGTTTTATTATTCTTTTCATAATTAGTACCTATGCCTTTAGGATTTATTGTAGGTATCAAGCACACCTATTTCTTTTAATTGATTGAATTGGTTGAGAATGCTTCGGACTTAATCTTCTCCGTTCCCCATAGTTCTCTTATCTCTTCCATAGAAAGGAGAACTCCGGATTTCTTAACATAGTCACCCTTGTGCCAGTACCAAGCTCCCTTGTTGTGAGAAAAACAGTATCCTTCTGCTTTTAAATAATCCCTTACCACAAAAGTGTTTCCTGTAATCCAAATCCATGAACCAATCAATTCGATTACGATTCCAGTGAGATGAATTATCCGGTCCAACCTTTTGCGAAGTTCCTCCGAAACTTGTTGCTCATACTCTTTTCTCCCTTCTGAAAAGGTTTCATTACCGTTGATCAGTTTCTTTGAAAGCCGGTCATACTGATCATTGATGTTTTGCATTACTGCTGTAACTCCGCCTTTGTCTGGGTGGTGAAGGAAAGCAAGTCTGTGGTACTCCTTCCGTAAATCATCTAAAGTCTCTATGCCTTTAAAATAAATCATTGATTTCACTACTGCCTTGTAGATTTATAATGGCTTCTGGCTCGCCTTGTTTATTGATTTGGTGGGATTCACCGGAG
>Ga0209585_10000652_pt1 | contig 13419 bp, 10 predicted proteins | sample NGEPerone_FD_185491 | JGI IMG/M metagenome (GOLD analysis project Ga0209585, IMG submission 185491) | Arctic peat soil microbial communities from the Barrow Environmental Observatory site, Barrow, Alaska, USA - NGEE Permafrost154B-one... | ecosystem: Environmental > Terrestrial > Soil >... | reverse complement strand
GTCGATAATTACAATTTTTGCACCCGTGTTATTGATTAGACCTGTAAGGGATTCAATAAAATAATCTTCGTATGATATTCCGTTTGGCATTTCAAACCGTCTCTTAAATACAACCCGGTAAAAGTTCGGATTAAACACAAATTCATTTTCGTAATTGTCCGAATATCTCCCCTGAAATTGCTTGTCTGATAATTCAAGATCTAAATAAATCACCTTTTCCGTTAAGCTTATTTCATTGGCTATTTGTACCGCAAAAATGGACTTTCCTACCCCAGTGTCAGCGACTAATATAGTAAGCTCATTTTCAAAAATAAGACTGAAAAACAGCTTCTTTGGTATTGGTTGAGACTTCGCGGCTTCGATACAGTCTTTTGCAGTTCGGCAAATGAAAAAACCGGATTTGGTGCCTTGTTCATTATCCTGTTTCAATAGTTCGTTAAACTCATTATTGATTGATTCAGGATTGATCAAACTAAAATCAAATTTTGGTTTTATTCCGGGATTAACACTATCTTTGTATTGTGCAATTAAAGGGGCTGATTCTGTGGTGGAATTGGCTTCTTTCATTATGCCCGTCCCCTTTTTTTGATTAGTGCGCTGTCAATATCCTGACAATATTCACTTTTAGTTTTAACACGGTTCTCAGTCATCCACGCATAAACCTCTTCACGCTTAAATAATAGTTTGCCGTCCCTGCGATAATGAGGCATGAGATTTTTAGACGTGTTCCTGTAAATAGTTGGTTTTGCAAGTCCGGTAACGTCTACGCAAATATTAATCCCATAAATTAAGGGGATTTCCTTTTTTTCATGCTGAAGAACTTTCTCTTCTGATCTACTGTTAAGAACCGATAATAATTGTCCAACGGTCAAAAACGTAATCGGTGTTTCGTTCGTAATTCCATCAATTTTTAGATACATGACCTTTTCTGTTTTGGTTAGGTCAAACATACAAGGGGGGTTTTGGGGATTTTTAGGGAATATAATAATATATAAAAAAAGTGTCTAAAGTATATCGCTACACCTTAGACACTTAGTTAAATTTTAGATAAAAATTATCCCTTTTTATCCCTTTTTGTTCTATATTTTGTGTTTTAGTTGTTCAAGTGTGTATTTTACTGACGGTGACCAGGTGTTTTTTTTATATCTTACATGCTTAACGAGAACATTTAAAAGTTCTGTTCTGTCAATGCCTGCATCTTTTAACTCTTTCGAGTGAGCTTCAAGTCCTGTCCTTGTTCCAATATAATCCAAAGATAAATTTTCTATAAATCCCTTATACCCCCTAAGGTGGCGTTTAAGATTGGTAAGATCATTCGGTTTGATTACCCCAAACATTTTTTTGAGAATGTCATCAACAATACATTCCTTGTCGGTGTTACTTTCATTTGATCCGGCCAAACAATCCGTAGTTTCTGATTTATCCGATAAATGTTTTTTTATGGCTGGCAATCGTTTGATATATTTCTCAAACGTTATTCGCTCATTAGGATCAATGCTGTAATCTTTGAATAGTAGATCAAACTCGATTTTGGATAAATTCATATAACGTAACTCTTTATTAATACTCTTGCAACCGATCAAAAGGTAATTGTATTTTACCACACCATGCATTGAAGATGGGTTTAGAATAAATTCATCAATATTTTCTTTGAAGAAATTATGTTCCGATTCTTTATTAATTTTTCTCTCAATCAGCTCAACTTTAATACTAACCACTTTTGATAAACTTGTTGTTTCTTCAGTTTTCAAAATGCGATTAATCGGATCATAACTAATATATTTTGTACCAAGCCACATACTAACCGTAAACATTAAATCCCGGAATACTGACTTATATTGAGACGCTTGTAAATCAAAATACTCTTTCCGGCTCCCATCTTTCAAAACATATTTATTGAATTTTATCAGTTCATCGTAAAAATCAAAAAACTGATATTCTGTTTTATTTTGGGATGCATTGTAAAGCTTCAATAATTCAAAGTCAATTTTATCAATCGTTTCATCTGAATAATTTAATTCTGTTGCCATATTTTAAATATTTAATTCTTTGGTTAATTCACAATACTAAGTTTACCGAAAAATTTAGTCCTATCGAAGCTCATGTACTCTTTTGGGGAATTTAAAATCTGCAGTTCGGCAATTTCTTGATAAAGTTTTTTACGGTCCTCTCTGTTCTTTTCTTCCGATTTCTTGTTTTCTTCTTTTAACCATTCGATAAATCTGCCATCAACATCTGCGGCAAATTTTAGTTTCTCGCATTCTTCACGGTCATCACTGTTTTCTTTTCTTAATTTTTTGTTTTCTTCTTTTAACACTCCGATACGTCCGTCTCTGTAAGCTACGGCAAGTCTCAGCTCTTCACATTCTTTAAATATTGTCTGCAAATCATTTGTCTGATCTTGAATCAGTTGGATTAATTCAGCCTTAGTCGATGATTTCAATTCGTCTAACTCCGTCTTTGTCATTTTTTTAATGGTTTAAATTATTTATTAATGGTGCTTTCATAAATTTTTGTTTGCGTCTGCGATTACCTTGCTCCCGAACGAACTTAAATAAACCTTTGTTGTCGAAAGTTCTTTATGTCCCAACGCTTCACTGATTACGTCCTCAGGAATATTTGATTCTTTTAATCTCATTGCGTAGCTGTGGCGTGAAACATAACTTGTCAGTTTAACATTTTTAAATTCCAATTTGTCGGCCAATTTTTTAAGATGGATATTAAATTTCTTGCTTCTGTTCCTGATATGCTCATAAAGTTCTTCACCTTCATAACCTTTGATTGAGACAATAGGAACGAGAAAATCCCCTATCAATGAAGATCCATTTTTAAACCAGTCCAATAGATTTTGAATCTGTTCAGATATTTGAATATAAATAAACCTTGCTTTGCCCTCTGTCTTTTGTCGTTTGTAAACTATGCACTTTGTTCCGCTATCGAATTTTATTGAATCTTTGGTAAGTGCTGCCATATCTACAAAACTCATTCCCTGACAATAATAAGAGAATAGGAATAAATTCCGGCTCCAGTTCAAAGGAAGAGTTTCCAAAGTAGCTGTTTTTAATTTCTCAAGATATTCACTTGGCAAATATCGTTTTGCAGTCTCTTCCGTTAATCCTGCCACTGAATAACCATTTTTGCCGAATGGATAATTTATTTCTGACGCTTCTTTATCAATGATCGCTTTGTTTAACAATGCCCTTAATGCCCTCATATAATACTTAACCGTATTACCGGCACAACCTCTTTCACTATATAAATAGTCGTGAAAACTGTTTATATATTTCAAGTCAATCTCATTAAATACCCGGCTCCCAAAATTCTTATCGTGGAGTTTAATCATATTCAAAGTGTTTTGATAACAAATCTTATTACCTACATGCCCGGATTTACTCAACTTTTCAATGTGCTGTAAAAAATACTGTTCAATTCCCTTTTTTTCTGATTTGTTCAAAAACGCTTGTACAAATTGGTTGAGTGTCCAATCAATTTTTTTATCGTAAAAGTCCGCGATAATATCATCACATCTTTTCGCATAGATATCCAAAGTATTATTATTTAAACCTCTGTCGGGATGAAGTACGATTTTCTTTTTGTCATTGTTCGGATCTCTCAATTTTTTATCAAGTTCAAACCTTTGATATTTACTATTCCATTGTCCGACCATAGCCGTAATCATGGGCAAAGTAATTGATTTGCGCTTGTTATCTTTTTTAACGTACAATATGACCGGATAAGCTCCGTCCTTTACTTCATGCCCTTCGTATGCGTCCAGTGCAAACCTACAGTGCTTATTTTTCATAGCTTAAATATTTTCCCCGACTGATTCCCGACTAATATTATATAAAACACTAAAAAAATGTCAAAATTTCTGTAAATTCATATTATTGATTTACAGTGCAAATATACATATATAGAATTAAATAGCAAAATATATAGAGATTAAATTCCACGTCTGGGGGGCGAGGGGTCGCAAGTTCAAATCCTGTCACCCCGACTTATTGAAATACCGAGGGTTAGACAGCAATGTCTGACCCTTATTTTTTGCACATGGTGCTGTTTTAGTGCCGTTTTTTAACAGAGATACTACTCAAAGGTCATTTTGGGCCATCGGTTTTGCAGATAGTCAATGAAAAACGCTTCAGAAAAACGCTTCATATTCACTCTTAATGGATTCATTTTTTACTCTGAGACTTCCTTAAGTAATCATCAAGTCAGGGATTGCCTTCCTCCTTTGAACTCCAGCCTTCATTAGCCGCAGCGCTATCACCAACCCAACCTCTAACAACCACAATGGGATTATATGCTCGCGCTTACCTTTCCTTTCCAATGGGCGACACACCATACCTAAACGATCAACTCCCTGAGGAATCAAGTTGTATGACACTCAGTCTCCCATTAGACGGACTTACAAACTGATTTCTAACCTACCCGTTTTGGAATTTTCCCCACGTTAAGTCAGAAGTGGATAGTTATGTCCACCTTGGACAGATCGTTCATTTTTCCAAGAACGGTAACAGCAAGAATGGAAGCTGGAACAACGTTAACACGCTGGATTAAGCCAGGGATATTCCTCCCTTAACTTCAATCAACATTTCCAATTTGCATTGGTCCTTTCCCTATTCCTCTTCTTTCCGGTTAGTTTATTTCAGCCCATAGATCGCTATACCGAAGTACGGTGGCACATGTGGCATTATTGGCACTCTCTGGACGTTCTAAGAACATAGCTAAACTCCAAGAGCGTTTGTGTATTTTGTTGACGGGAAAGAGTATATTTGAAGTGCACCATTTCGTGGGTGATTACCTGTTTTTGTCATTGGAACACCCAAAATTAAAATTTCAAATTTGTATTTTATTTCAGCAATATAAAATCCGTGAAAAAAAAAGTAACGAAAACAGGACCGATATCCTGTTTATTCTTTTCTTTATAAAACTAAAACATCTGAACCAAAAAGTTTTTTTGCCTTGAAATAGCCATGATTGAAAAATTACAAACCGAAATGAGAATATCATCATGGCTATTCCATATGACCTTTAAAATACAAATTATTCACATATGAAACTATTCCTGCTTCTTTTAACCACAATCTTGGTATTGCTATTAAGTCCAGACAACGAAATTTCTCAGTGGAGGGGCCCTGCCCGCGATGGCATTTATCCTGAAACGGGGCTGTTGAAAAAATGGCCCGCCGAAGGACCCACGTTAAAATTAAAAATCGAAAACATCGGGAAAGGATTGTCACAGCCAGTAGTATATAAAAATGCAATCTATATCACCGGTCTTAAATCCGATACACTGGATTTTATTTCAGCCTGCGACAAGAATGGTAAGTTGCTTTGGGAAAAGACATACAGTCATGCATGGATAAGCACATATCCGGAATCGAGGGGGACGCCAACCATCGAAAATGACCGGATTTACCTGATTGGTGGAATGGGCGACCTGGTATGCCTGAGTACAAACGGGGGAGAAGAAATCTGGAGAAAAGAGCCGCTAAAAGATTTCGAGGGAAAAAATATGTACTGGGGAAATGTGGAGTCGGTGCTTTTAACCGACGAGGCTGCTTTATATGCTACCGGTGGCGATCAGACAACCCTTGTTGCCTATCACAAAGAAACCGGCGAGTTACTTTGGAAGACCAAAAGTATGGGCGGCAGCAAATCATATGCTTCGTCATCGTTGGTAGAATGGGCCGGCATGAAAATCGTGCTGCTACAAACTTCTGACGATCTGATTGGGATAGATGCAGCTAATGGGAATATCCTTTGGAATTACAACACCATTCAGTATCATAACGAGAAAGGGAAAGGCGAAGCGGCTAACACGCCACTTTTCTACAAGGGCGATATTTTTATTACTTATGGTAACGAGCAGCCTGCTATGCTTTTTCATATTTCCGACGATGGGAAATCGATTTCCCTAAAATGGAAAAACGATGTCCTCGATACGCATCATGGTGGTTTGGTGCTTCTTGATGGTGCGATTTATGGCTCAACAATGCTCGATAATACCCGGGGTAACTGGGCTTCGGTTGATTGGAAAACCGGAAAAACCAACTGGGAGAAAGTATGGTTCACCAAAGGATCTGTTATTTCGGCCGATGGCATGTTATACTTTTATGAAGAAAAAGGCGGACATGTTTCTCTGGTAAAACCCGATACCAGTGAATTGAAAATAATCAGCACATTTCAGGTAAAAGGTGGCGAAGGACCACATTGGGCGCACCCATCAATTTACAACAAAATGTTGATGATCAGGCATGGGAGTGTATTGTTGGTTTACGATATTGGGGATTAAACAAAATCACTCCGTGAGTGTCGGGATGAAAACTGCGACTTATCATTTTCCCTTCCTTCAACTTTCATTCCTACAATTAAACCCGGAATTGTCACCCCGCGCAAAGTCGAAGGGTTAAACTTTGAACTATTGCCCACCGCAAGGAGATCATTCATTTTTCCAAGAACGCACCACGGGAATTGGAGCTATCGGAAGAATCACAATTTTCTCTAATAAGCCACGGTTTACCTGACCTATTAGTTATTCTTTTGAACATGTTTACAATCAACGCACCCACTCGGGGTGCGACACGCCGAGGATTACCATTTGTGGTGCAAGATTCAGTTTCAATCCACGCACCCACACGGGGTGCGTTGCCTGAGTAATATCGACAACCATTTGCGTATTAGTTTCAATCAACGCCCACACAAGGGGTGTGAAAATAGGAACGCGCGACTAATTTGCTCCGGCAGAGATTAGATATTTTATCCGGTCTGTCCACTTTTTTGAAATTGCTCGATTACTATCTTTTTTCAATAGTCAAATATAATACATTCATTTGATATGCTGATATTTAAATAGCACAACCTTCCTCAAGATAATGTTCAGAATATTTCTTTACTTTTACCTTGAATATTCATATCCACATCAGCAATAAATTTTCTTGTGTGGTTGAAAATTCAATGAGCATTTCCCATGAATGAAAATGCTATTTTTCAAACACATACACTAATGATGTATTATGGACAACAAAGAGAAGCAAGAACTTATCGCCACATTAATCAGCGAAGGTGAAAAAGATAAAGCAGTCCAATTACTTTCTCATTGGTCTTATCAATCCAGTTTTAAAGATATTATTTTTAGTGTTTTAGAACCAATGCTCGTTGAATGGGGCAAACTCTGGATGAGTGGAAAACTTTCACTTGCACATGGTTATTTAAGTGGTAAAGTTGCTGAGGAATTTTACCTGCTGGCAGCGAATGATTCGGAATTTAAAAATTCGAAAGCAAAATCGAAAGGAACCGTTATTCTGGGAAATAGTGGAGGATGATTATCACCCCTTAGGTCGTCGCCTGGTCGGAATCTATGCACAGGCTGCCGGTTGGGAAATCATTGATTTGGGAACCGATGTACCTGCTGAACTTTTCATTGAAAAGGCCATCGAAAACAAGGCTGATATTATTGCTGTTTCAGCCATGATGTTCACTACTGCAAAAAACATCATTAAAGTTAGGCATGAGCTTGATGCAAACGCCTTATCAGGCAAAGTCAAATTGGCCGTCGGAGGGGCAATTTTCAAACTCAGGCCTGAATTGGTGGCAGAAATTGGAGGCGATGGAACTGGTGAAACCGCCATTAATGCACCGGACTTGTTTGATGCGCTCTTAAAATCGAAAGCAATCTAATTATTAAATTGTCATGAATAGTCTGGAACGAATTTTGGCAACTGTAATCGGCGCTGATGCCGATTATCAACCCTATACTTTGTTATTGTCGCTATATGGAGCCAGTTTAATAAAGTCCGATACTTACCACTACTATCGCGATCCGGAACTATGGTTCGAAGGTCAACGCGCTGTGGTTGACATGTTCGATCCTGATATTGTCATCACCCCATTTTCATTCCCCATTGAAGCCGAAGCCTTTGGTAGTGAATTAATCTTTTTGAATAAATATGCGCCAAATACCCGAAAACCTTTACTCAACAATTTATCACAGATTGACAATATACTCCTACCTGATCCTGAGAAATCGCCTTCTTTGCAGTTTTTCCTGAAAAGTACTGATTTATTCACTCAATATTATGGCGGAAAGAAGGCTATCGCCTGTCCAATTCATTCCCCGGCTGATTTTCCGGCATTGCTGATGGGAATTGAAATGTGGATCGATACTTTGTTTTTTCATCCAGAAGCAGTCGAAAAAATGATGCTAAAAACAATAGAACATTTTGTTCGGCTTGGAAATGAGTTTATTGATCGAGGTGCTACTTTTTTAATTATTCCAGTCAATTTTACTTGCCCAATGATTATTACCGAAAGCATATTTAGAAAGCTGATACCCTATCTGGAAAACGCTTTCAGTCAAATAAAAGGACCAATTGTAATTCATAATGGGGGTGCAAAATTATTGCCATTCATTCAGCAATTTGCTAAACTACCAAATGTGATTGCTATTGTTCTGGAACCAAGTGAAAGTTTTGATGAAGCGCGACGATTGATTGGAGATAAGATGGTATTGATGGGAAATTTGGATGGCCCGAATTTAGTAAATCTGACAAACAATAAGGCAAAGGAAATAACCCTAAAAATCTTGAATAACCGCAAGGACGACAAGCATTTTATCTTTGCTTCCTCGAATGCAGATATACCATATGATACTCCTGTTGAAACTATCAAGACAGTGGTTGAAACGATCAGGGGTTTTAAGAAGTATGGATGAGTCAGAAGTCAGAAGCGGGAATTTTTACTTCAGACTTCATACCTCAAGTTTAATAATCTAAATTAAAAATCATGCTACAAAATATCGTTATCATTGCTTGCAGCATTTTTAAATACGAACTGGACCACTTGCAGAATACAAGCAGGCTCAATATACCAGTTGTTTACCTCAACTCCATGCTTCACATGAAACCCAAAGAACTTCAGATTCTGTTGGATGCCAAAATAGAAGAATTTCAGAATTTCAGGATCATCCTGATGTTTGGCGATTGCCACGCACGGATGGTCGATTATGAAAAAAATCCTAATATTGTGCGATCACAAGGGATCAATTGTGCTGAAATTATTTTGGGTTCCGAAAAATACCGGAAAATCCGCAGTGATGGGGCCTTTATATTACTACCCGAATGGACCGAACGTTGGAAAGAAGCCTTTATTGATGATATGGGATTTAAAACATCAAAAATGGCCACGCCATTCATGAAAGAAATGCATAAAAAAATAGTTTATGTGGACACTGGTTTTCAGGCAAAGAACGATGCCTTGTTTGAGGAAATATCAGATTTTTTGGGTCTTCCAATCGAAATTTACAGCAGTTCGATCGATGAACTTGAAAATGTAGTATCCAGGCTAATTGAGGAATCAGATATGAAAAAATAAGATCAAAATGGAAAATAAATCTTACAACTACATCCTGAATGAAATTTTAAGCAAGGTTCTTGAATTGTCTGAAAATCCAAGTCAATTCACTGAATATTTGACCCATCAAATTCGTGAATTGGTTGGTGCACGCACTATTGTTATTGCTATAAAAGATGAAACCAACCAAACTAAAATTTTCAGCGTTTTCCCTGTTCGGAGAACAAATTGGGCCAATCAGAGTGCCGTTCTGAATTTGGCAGAACGCACATTTGACTATAAATCCGTACAATTTCTGGAAAAAGAAGCCAGTGATGAAATCGTCCGGAATATTCTTGAGGGTCTGGAAATCGATCAGGCGATAGCCATTCCACTTATCGCGGCAAATCGGCTGGTTGGATCTATTTTATTGCTCGACATCATGGATTCCTTTGGAATGGATTCGGTGATCACCTTGTTAAGCCAGCTGTCAGGCGTTTTTGCGCTGGTTATCCGAAATGCCAATTTGTATCAGAATATGGATGATCTGGTGGAAATTAGAACTGAAGAATTGTTGAAACGAAACGATGAACTAATTGCAGAAAGAATTCGGGCAGAAAAAAGCGAATTACAGGCAAGAGAGATTTTGCAAACAGCAATGGATGGCTTTTGGACAGTTGATATTGAAGGTCGGTTTATTGATGTGAACCATGTTGCCTGCAAAATGCTGGGATACTCGGCTGAGGAAATGCTGACTATGAGAATATCAGATATTGAAATTAACGAAACAGCCGAACAAACAAAGGCCCATATCAGCAAAATTAAAAAAAATGGCGAAGATCGGTTTGAATCGAAACATCGCCGCAATGACGGAAGAATTATTGATGTTGAAGTCAGCACAACATTACAACCTGCTCAAAATTTAATGGTGGCTTTTATAAGCGATATTACCGAACGCAAAAAAGCGGAAATGCAGCTCAAAGAAAAAAGCGAAAAAATTGAAGATCAGAATGAAAAGTTAATGGCAACCAATACGGAGTTAATTTTAGCCAAAGAAAAAGCCGAAGAAAGCGATCGCCTGAAATCGGCTTTTCTGGCCAACATGAGTCACGAAATACGCACCCCGATGAATGGGATCCTCGGGTTTGCCGATCTGTTGAAAGAGCCTGGTCTAACTGGCGAAGAACAACAAGAGTATCTCGGCATCATCGCGAAAAGCGGTGCCCGCATGCTTAATATCATCAACGATATCATTGATATTTCGAAGATTGAATCGGGCCAGATGAAAGTTTCTGTTTCGGAAACTAATGTGAAGGAACAGCTTGATTTCGTATACAGGTTTTTTGAACCTGAAGTGGAACAAAAAGGATTGAAGTTGACACTGAAAAAGTCCCAGACTTCAGCAGAAGCCAATATTCAAACTGACCGCGAAAAGCTATATGCAATTCTGACCAATCTGATTAAAAATGCGATCAAATACACTCCAGAAGGTTCCATCGAATTTGGCTACTATGTGGTAGAGTCGCGATTAATCCCGTCTCTGCAGTTCTATGTTAAAGATACAGGCATCGGAATCCCAAATGACAGGCAGAATGCCATTTTCGAACGGTTTATCCAGGCTGATATCATGGATAAAATGGCACGGCAGGGAGCGGGATTGGGATTGGCAATTTCGAAAGCTTATGTCGAAATGCTTGGTGGCAAAATTTGGGTAGAAAGCGAAGAAGGAAAAGGAAGTACTTTTTATTTTACGCTTCCTTTTGCTGCCGAAACCAAAGAAAAAGAAAGCCCGAAAAAGAAAATTTCAAGCCCGATTGATGTTGACCAATTCAAAAAGCTAAAAATTCTGATTGCAGAAGACGATGAATCATCCAGTAAACTCATTTCTCTTTTTATCCAAAAAATCACGAATGAAATTATACTTGTAAAAACCGGGATGGAAGTTGTTGATGCCTGCCGATCTCAACCCGACATCGATCTGATTCTAATGGATATTCAGATGCCCGAAATGAACGGTTACGAGGCAACTCGGCAAATCAGGCAATTTAACACGAAAGTGTTTATAATTGCACAATCTGCCTTTGCATTAACCGGCGATCGTGAAAAGGCAATTGAGGCCGGATGCAATGATTACATTTCGAAACCCATTGACAAAGATAAATTACTGCAATTAATACAAAAGTATTTCAGAAAATAATTAAAAGCAAAAAGCTTTTAAACTACAGAAAAAGGCACTTGGCTATAATCGAATAACCCGCCACACCAATAAAGACTGGTAGGGCGAGGCTCTCCTACCGCTGTAGCTACGGTTCTCGTATACAGCGATTCATTAGGATGTGGTGCAATTTTCTCATTATTGGTTAGCATCGCCTCGTACCCTATTTTGCGCAGGTGTTCAAAGATAATCGCAGTAACATGAATCAAACTCCGGCTAACAGGCAGTCCTCCCAAGTAGTTTTAAACTGATGTTCGGTTACCCTTTTGAGATTTTTGGCATTATATCACTGTAGTGGACATGTCCGTTAACCTCGGATAGATCGTTGATAATTTCTGAATAGCAACGGTGACGATTGAGGCTATTGGAACAACAGTAACTCGCTATAAAAAGTTAGGGATTGCTAAAACCGACCAAAATATTTTCATTAAATCAAGTCACTAATGTCTCGTTAAAAGAGACAGTAGTGTGGTAAAATCACTAAATTGGGAAATAGTTCTATCTGATGATGTTTCCCGTGCATATCTTTCAAAAAATGACCAACTTCTGAAACAGCGGTATATTTTAACATTTCCAATCAACGGGCAAAAGAAACTCAGTCTTCCGCAGGGCTTACTTAAAGGACAAAACGTACTGAATATTTTCTGCGGGCTTGCCGGAAATGTCCCCCTTGATGCCGATTTTGAAAAGTTTCCTATCCCATTCGCCTGTGTGGCAGCTGATCTGGAATCCGGGAAAGAGGTGGTTCTAAAAAAAGGCTTTTTACCCACTGCTATGTTTTCGAGTATGGCTATTCCAATAGCATTTCAATCGTCCGACAGGGATGGAGTTTTATTAATAGATGGCGGTGTGGTGAATAATTTCCCTACCGATGTGGCTAAACGCATGGGGGCTGATATCATTATCGGGGTGGATATCCGGAATGATTTTTATGACCGGAAGAACCTTAAATCGTTTGACAATGTTATGGGTCAACTGGTCAATTTTTTCGATCAGTCGAAAGATTCTGTTAACAAAAGTCTTTGTGATTTAATCATCAGACCCGATATCTCCGGATTTTCAATATCGAGTTTCTCCAATAGCGCTGTTGATACTTTAATCATCAGAGGGGAAAAGGCCGCTATTGACCTTCGCAAACAAATCAGGGATTTAAAATCGAAGTACCAACTCGAACCGCACGATAAGTCGCGTGAGTTTGTTAAACCCGATAAATGGCACATCACCGGTTTGAATCTTACCGGTAGCTACCATCTTGACCAGGAATTTATGAGAAAAACTCTCGGCCTTAAAATTCCCGGAAATTATTCTTCTGACCAAATAAAAGATGCCATCGACCGGCTTTATGGCCTGGGTGGTTTCGATCGGATTTATTTTAATTTAATTGATACTGAAAAAGGGAAAACCTTGAACTTAAATATTTCGACAAAGAAGGTTTTCACGCAGAACATTGGATTTAAGGCAAATACCACTGATGCCGCCATCCTGATAAACACCATCCAAAAGAATTACAGCAATGTATTCGGTCTGTTGTCGACAAGTGCCGAATTGTCAATCAATCCAGGCTTAAGCATCATGGCCGAAACGAATAAAACAAACCTCCCAACACTTGGCGTCAATATTAAGGGCAAGTATCAGAATTATAATATATTAGACAAGGGATCCAAAATCCTGGAGGCAAATGTTTTCTATGCTTCAGGTGCCATATATTTGTATCAACCTTTTCTGAAACGTTTTAATTTGGGAGTAGGACTACAGCAAGAGTATTTTCAGGGCGATATTTTCAGGAAGAACGACAATTACCCAATTACAACCGGGAAAACAGATATTTTCCTAACCAATGCTTACTCTTATCTGTCGTTCGACAATATGGA
>Ga0209585_10000651_pt1 | contig 13438 bp, 13 predicted proteins | sample NGEPerone_FD_185491 | JGI IMG/M metagenome (GOLD analysis project Ga0209585, IMG submission 185491) | Arctic peat soil microbial communities from the Barrow Environmental Observatory site, Barrow, Alaska, USA - NGEE Permafrost154B-one... | ecosystem: Environmental > Terrestrial > Soil >... | reverse complement strand
ACAAGACGTATGCCGGCAATCGCGCTCGAAAATGGGTTCGCAGAACTCGAAAGCGTGTGTGGGTGAAAGTCCACCGTGGGTTCAAATCCCACCGCCACCGCCATGCGTGGGGTCCTTACGAAACTAGGGGCCCGCAGGTTACGAAACCCCCCTCACCGGGAGCCGGCAACGGTTCTTGGTGAGGGGGGTTTGCCATGGTGTCGCGCGACGGTCGCCGAAGAGTCGGGTCTTTGTTGCAATCACGGTGATAACGTGCAAACACGACGGGCTTTGTGGGACGCGTCGGTCGGAGCGCGTTGTCCCGTACGCCGGATTCGGGGGACTCGAGATGGGGAGGTCGATGGTGCAGCCGATCAGCACCTCGCTTGTCCGGTCGAGCTCGTTCGGGCCGTTTCACGGCATCGTTGTTCGCGCCCATCAGCTCTATCTAGAGGGATTCTTTGATCGCGCCGTTCTTGCGTGCCGTGAGGGGGTGCTTGTCACCGTCGGCGCCGGTGACAGGACCACCACTCAATTCCTGCGCTACGTCGAGGGGATCACCCTGCAGGAGGGAGGGCAGCACCACGAGGCAGTGACCGTAGCCCTGGACCTTGTCGCCGATGTGGAGGACGACCCTGACCCGATGTGGCGGGCCAAGGCGCTGGCCCTGCTTGCAGAGTCTTCGACCCACGTCGGAGAGGTCAGCCGGGCGATGGATGCGCTGGCTGAGGGAGCATGGCTCGTCGCGCACACAGATCCGGGCCGCTATAGCCATCTGTCAGCGAGCACGGCGGTCGCGGTGGCACTGCGCGCAGTGTTCCTCTTCGAGCCGGCAGACGAGCTGCTGGCCGGTATCCGGCTCGGCGACGACATCGAAGTCGACCTCCAAGTGGTGCAGGAGCGTGCCCTGCTGAGCGCCTTCTGGGCAACGACGCTTCTCGTCGTCGGCCACGACAAAGAGGCTGGGCCGCACCTCGTGAAAACGGCCGAACAGGCCCTGAACATGGCCAGGATCGCAGAGCGGGCCGGCAACTCCGAGATGGCGGCGCGCGCCGAGATCATCGAGGCATACGCGCTCAGCCGACTCGGGTCCGCTGACCTCGCCGCAGCTCGGGTCAAGGCCGCCAACCAGCGCTTCCGGCTCCGTGAGGAGCTGGTCGAGACCCACCTCGCTCGCCTCGTGCTGGGCCAGGCAGCGACGGAGTCGGGCGACTTCGCCGTGGCCCGCCAGCAGCTGTTGGCCGCGTTGGGGAACGCCAGCCGGGCGAGCCGCGGCATGTGGGCGGCAGCTGCGGCCGAGGCGCTGGCCGACCTGGATGTGGCCGAGCACGGGCCGCACCCGGCGGTCGACCTGTGGAAACGTCTGGCCCGAGAAAGCCTCCAGCGGGTGTGGGTCGAGCGCGACGGCCGATTCACCTCGCTGCAGTCGCGCAACCAGGTGCGCGCGCTGACCGCGGAGACAAGCCGGATGGGCCAAGCCGCCCTGCTGGACCCCCTCACGGGTCTGGGGAATCGACACATGATGACCAGCACCGTTGACCGGGCCGGAGATGAGCTGTCTGTCGTGTTCGTCGACGTTGACGACTTCAAACAGGTCAACGACCGCTACTCGCACGCGGTTGGCGACGAGGTGCTGCGCCGAATCGCCGTCATCCTGCGCACCCACTGCCGGGCCGACGACGTGCCGGTGCGCTACGGCGGCGATGAGTTCGTCATCCTCGTCTTCGGCGGCGGTGTCGCGGCCGAGGGTGTCGCCGCACGGTTGCACGACGCCGTGCGCACAGCGCCGTGGTGGCAGGTCGCCCGGGGGCTCAAGGTCACGGTCTCGGTGGGCGTGGGCTACGCCGCCTCGACCCACGGGGCGATTGCCGCAGCCGACACCGCACTGCACGTGGCGAAGAGCGCCGGCCGCGACCGCGTCGTGATGGTCTAGCGGCGAGACCTGGATAGTCTCGGTGTCGTGTCCCAGGACATGGGAAACCCCCGAACCTCAGGTTCGGGGGTTTCCACTTGGACCTCAAGGCCGTGGCGCCGGCGTTCTGGGCTGCCGCGCCGGGCGCTCCTGCTACTCCCGACGGGCCGTCACGACCGACACGGCGCCGAGAGCCGCGACCAATCCGCCGGAAACCATCAAGATCAGGATGAGCCGGGCCAGCCCCACCGGCTTGAGGGTCTCGTAGTTGCCGAGGTTGTCGTCGAAGACCTTGACGAGCCCGTTGAATCGCTCCATGGACGCCGGCATCGTCTGCAGGGCCTTCGCGGTGGCCGGGAAGTTGGTACCGAGGAAGGTCTGCAGCTGCTCCGGCGTCATCTTGAGCTGCGTGGCCAGGGCAGGGAGCATCGTGGTCCCCATCTCAGCACCCATGGCACCGATCGTGCCGAGCCCACCCTTTGCGTTGTCGACAAGCGCCTGGGTGTAGATGGGCTTGAGGTTGGCGTTCAGCTGATCTGCGTCGGCTGCCTTTCCGGGCAGCGACAGAACCATCGGCACGACCAGCAGCAGAAGGCCCACCACCAGCGCCGCCGCGCCGCCGGCCTTCGGTGAGCGCAGGGCCGCCAGCCCGATCAAGAACACCAAGACGCCCGCGCCGAGCAACGCCCATGGGACAGTCGTCGCTGGGAGGCTCTCAGTGGGGATGGCGTCGGCTGACGCGAACAGCGGCCGCTGCTTGTCAAGGGTGTTGATCAGGCCGTCGAACGTAGGAATCGCGGTGGGCAGGGCGCCCATCCCCGCTGCCACCTTGGGGAAGTTCTGGGAGACGAAACCGTTGAACTGCTCTGGTGTCATCTGCAGCTGCTGGCTCAGGGCGGGGACGAGCTTGGTGCTGAACTCTGTCTGCACCGCTGAAAGGCCCGCGATGTCAGCGTGCGCGGTGTCGATGGACTGCTGGGTCAACGCCGGGCGGAAGTCGGTGATCAGATTCTCGAATGCGGGGCCGACGGCGAACAGGTTGCTGATGAGCGTCAACGCGACCAGGCCGGCGCCGACCAGCATGACCAACACCGCGGCGACTTTGCTCATAAGGCCCGATCTTCCTGGGGAAGAGCTGCCCGCAGTTCCCGTGCTGGATGTTGTCATGGTCATCCTGTCCTCTTCTTGTTCGGAGGACATGACGGGTGGAGTACCGGTGCATGTCCGTATATCCGGTCATTTCGATGGATCGCAGCGTAGGGCCGGCGGGCCTGTCCGCATACGCCTTTCGTCAAATACCTCGAGGTGATCCTGACGACACCGCCAGCGGCGAACCGGGACTTGCTGCCGACGAAAGCCTGGCACCTCGGGCAGGATGAGCCCATGCACCTGACGAAGCGAGCCCGTCTTCGTCCATTTGTCCCCTCTGTGGTCACGCTGGCGGCGGTGTTGACCTGGCTCGTCGCCCTTCCCGTGGGCATCTTGTTCGTACGGCGCGTCAACCTCGACCCCTTCACGCTGGAGGGGGCGGTGGCCCCACTGGCCTACGGCCTCGCAGCCGGCTTGGTGATCGGGCTTCTCGCGCTGAGGTTGCACTCGGATGTGATCTCGGGTGTCGGCGCCGGTCTCTTCTCCGCATGGTCGGGATGGGCCATAGCCGCAAACCTGATCGGCACCCCGTATGGCTACGGCTCCATGGGTGGCGATGCCGGTCGAATGACCGCGCTGGCCACATACTTCTCGACCACCTGGCGCCCGAGCGACGCGGCCGACCCCAGCTTGCCATCGGAGTACCCGCCGCTCTATCCCATGATGATCGGCCGGGTCGCCGCGTGGAGTGGTCATGCGGCGTGGAGCCTGCTTGGCGCTTTCCAGGCCCTCTTCGTCTCCCTGGCGCTGCTCGCGGCGTTCCTGTTGTGGCGACGGCTGGTGCCGGCCCCGGTCGCGCTCGCACTCTCGGCGACGGTGCTCATCGGTCTGGCCGAACCCAGCAAGGGCAACGAGATTCTCGCGCTCGCGGTGTTCATCCCCTGGTTGTTGGCCAGCTTCGCGCCACCTGTCGGAACCCGAGCACTGAACCCCGTCATCGCCGGGATCATCGGCGGCGTCATGGTGCCCCTGTATCCCAACTTCCTCATGTCCAGCCTGCTCGGGGTCGGCCTCATGCTCGTGGTCGGATGGCGCAGCTCGGAGCGGCCACGAACCTATCTGGTCCACGCCATCACCGTGGTTGCCATTTCCGCAGTGTTGTCCTCGTGGTACCTCGGGCCGCTCATCATCGAGTACGCCGGGGGCAACCAGCAGGTTGTTGCTGATCTCTTCAAGTCCGGGTCGGTCCTCAACCAGTCCTTCTTCAGCAACGGCTCGGTGCTGCTCTTTGGCCTCCAGGTGATCGGCCTGGTCGGTGTTGTCGTGCTCTGGCACCGGGCTACCTGGGCCCGCGCCCTCGGCCTGTTGTTCATCGGCATCCTCATTGCGCGGACGCTCATGCTGCTGCGCTTCACGTTCACGGGGCACCACTTCCTGATGCTCTACACGCCATACACCCTTCGTTACATCGCGGCGGCCGCAGGCGTACTGGCGCTGTGGGAGCTCTGGCAGGTGCGAGGCGCCAGTCTCTTCCTGCGGTTGCGCTCCCCACAACGCCTTGCCGGAGTTGTCGCCGTGGGAGCGGTCGTGGCCCTCGTGGGGGCCCAGGCGTGGCAGACCTGGTTGCCCCAACCCGCGGGTGGCCGCAACAGGCAGGGCGGCGTCGTCAGCCAGGATGCCAGCTTGGCCACGTTGGCCCACGCCGAGTACCTACCGAACGGCACGGCCCCCCGCTATCCGGCACTGACCATGAGCCCTGCCTTCCCGGCCAACGCACTCATCTCCGCCATCGACGGACAGCTGGGCGCCGACGCAGACCCTGTCGTGTTGTCCAGCGACCAGCGGCTGTTCTCCTTCAAGGCCTACCGCAACTACCTGCCACCACGTCGCGAATCCAGCAACGCGGCAACCCGGTGGGACGACCGCAAGCTCGTGGTCGACTCCTTCGCGCGGATCGACAATCCCGCAACGATGGCGCAAGCCCTCTCAGAGACCGAGTTCGGCAAGATCGACGCCCTCGTCCTGAACCGCAAGGACGGCAACACCTTCACGTGGAATCGCGTCGAGTTCCGAGCGAAGGCATTCGACGGCCCTCAGTTCAGCGTCAAGGTCGTCACGGCGGTGCGGTCCTCGCGTGACGTCCAACCAGCGGAGTTCGTGGTCATCACGCGCAGAGGCTGATCAAGCAGAGGTCTGATCAAGCAGGGGCAGGGGTCTCGCCGATACGGGTCAGGCTCAGCATGAAGGACACGAGGATCATCTGGGCGCCGCTGACGACGAGCACCAGCCCGATGAGGGGGGTCCGGATCTGGTCGAGCGCCAACCTGCCGAACCCCGTCCCCTGCCAGTTGACCACGGCAGCGATGAAGAACAGGCAGCCTACGAACGAGAGCAGGGCGCCGACGACCAGACCGCGCTCAAGTGCGAACCGGTCCAGCAGCCGGTCCAGTCTGGCGCTCGCGGGAAGCAGACCAAGCCGGGCGGCGAACGCGCGGGTAGCCAGCGCCAGGCCAGTTCCCTGTACGCCGAGAACGACAGCGGCCGACGCCACGATCATGGTCTGCACGTCGAAGACCACCGGTCCGACCGCGAGGGGGCCGACGGAGAGGACGGCCATGCCGAGCACACCCACTCCGAGCAGCAGCAGCGAGGGATAGAGGAACAGCCACCGCGGGCTGAAGGCGAGCAGGAACTTCAGGTGTCTCCAGCCGTCCCGCCAGGTGCGCAGGTGGGGCGGGCGCGAGCGGCCATCGGGCTTCAGCGTGGTGGGAACCTCAACCATGGTGAGCTTGGCCAGCGACGAGCGAACCACCATCTCGCTGGCGAACTCCATGCCGGTGGTCTGCAGCCCGAGCGAGCGGATCCGGTCGCGTCGGAACCCGCGCATACCGCAGTGAAAGTCGTGGACCGGGATGTGGAAGAACAGCCGACCGAGGAACGAGAGCACCGGGTTCCCCACGTATCGGTGCACCCACGGCATGGCCCCGGGGGCGATGCCGCCGGCGAAACGGTTGCCCATCACGAGGTCGGCGCCGCCGCGCAACGCCTCGAGGAAGGGGCCCAGCTGGTCCAGCGCGTAGCTGTCGTCGGCGTCGCCCATGATGACGTAGGTGCCCTGGGCGCTCTCGATCCCCGCGCGCAGAGCCGCTCCGTAGCCCTGGATCGGCACGTCCACCACCCGCACCCCTGCCGCGCGCGCAATGTCCTGGGAGCCGTCCGTGCTGCCGTTGTCGGCGACCACGACCTCGCCGGCGACGCCGAGCTCGCGGAAGCTGGCCAACGCCTTGCGGATCACCGTCTCGAGGGTCTCCGCCTCGTTGAGACAGGGCAGGACAACACTGAGCTCGACGTCAGCCACGGGTTCGCCCGACTGCAAAGACCGACTGCCCGAAGGGGGGATGCACTCGGTCCTCGACCGCGCGCGCAACCGGCACGACCGCGCGATCCCACAACCGCACGGTGGGGCCGTCCTGGGGCGTCATCTTCATCAGACGCATGCCGACGAACCAGGCGAGCAGGCCTGGGGCATTGACGTAGTGGATGCGCTCGACATCGAGACCCGCCCGTTCGTATGCCGTGCGCAGGCTTGCCACCGTGTAACGCCGGTAGTGCCCGACCTTGCGGTCGAACTCGCTCATGGCGAGCTCGAAGGCGGGGACGAACATCACGACGGCACCGCCCGGCCGCAGGAGCGTGTTCGCCGAGCGGAGCGCCTCAACGTCCTGTTCGATGTGCTCGAGGACGTTCATGGCGACCAGCGCAGTGTGGTCGGCCGGGTGCGGGGCGAACACATCGACATCCTGCACGTGGATCTGGTCGCTCCCCTCGAACCGTCGCTGCAACACCGCGAATCGACTGGGGTCGCGGTCGCTGACCGTGATCTGGGGGGTGCCGGTGTCGATCCAGGTCTGTGCGTAGTCCCCGAGGCCGCTGCCGATCTCGAGCGGGTGCTCGCCCAGATAGGGGCGTACCAGACTGGTGAGCCACGCGTGGTAGCGGACTGCGGTGGTCAGGGACTCCAGAGTGCAGGACTGCAGCTTGCTGTCCCCTGATACTGGCTGGTCTGCGTCGTGTTCCACCGCACCACCCTAAACTGGCGCGATGATCTTCAAAGCCGTGGGCGACGGGCGTCCCTATCCCGACCACGGCCTGGAGACGGCTCGTGACTGGGCTGACGTCCCGCCGCGCATGGTTCGGCTCGAAGAGCTCGTCACGACCAAACGCAACCTCGACCTCAGCGCCCTGTTGTCCGAGGACTCCACCTTCTACGGCGATCTGTTTGCCCACGTCGTCCAATGGGAGGGCACGCTCTATCTTGAGGACGGCCTGCACCGCGCGCTGCGCGCCGCGCTCCAGCAGCGACGTGTCCTCCATGCTCGCGTGCTGGTGCTTGACTAGCAGAACAGGGTCGGTTTGATCGGCCGGACCGTTATCTGATCAGGGAGGTAGTGGTGGGTCAGCTGCACGAGTCGGGCGCCTCGATCCATCGCCGCCGACGCCGCCGCAGGGCGGCCATCACCCTGACGCTGGTCGCCTTGGTGCTGATCGGGACCTTCACGTATGCCGCGGCCTACTTCCAGGGCTGGGTCGGCACCCGGGCTCCCCAGATCGTGGCCAGCCCCTCCTGTCAGCCGGCTACGCCCGTCGAGGCGCTGACGCCCCGCGCCGTGACGGTGAATGTCTACAACTCGACGGACCGCGCGGGCCTGGCCGCTTCCGTGGCAAAGGCGTTGCGAACACAGGGGTTCAAGGTCGTCGACGTCGCCAACGACCCTCTCGGCAAGCCGATCAGCGGTGTCGGCGAGATTCGCTCCGGATCGTATGGGGCGGCTGGGGCCGCCCTTGTCGCGGCAAGGCTGGCGGGTGCGAAGGTCGTGCTCGACAATCGCACCGACGCCACCGTCGACCTGGTGCTGGGCAAGACGTTCAAGGTCTTGAGCGTGCCGCCCAAGGTCGCGCCGACGAAACCGAGCAAACCCGCGGCAACACCAACGCCCTCGCCTTCCTGTTGAGGAACGAGCTGGACAGACGCCACGGCAGCGATCGCGTCGCCTACGCGCTTCTGCGTATTCCTACCTGGAACAGTTACGTCATATGGTGTAAGCACGGTGTTGCGCCTTAGTCATTCAGGGGAGATCAAGGGCAGCATCAGACGGTCATATGCCCGGTATTGCGAATAGTCCAAGCGCCCCCGTGGAAGCCCAGGGGGCGCTTGGACTTTGTCAACGTCAGCCCTGCCACATTGTCAACGCCACCCCCGTCACATTCTCAACGTCACCCCTAGCATGTGAGCCAGCCATACCAGAGCGTGCGCTCGTTGGGCGCCGTGCCGCACTCAGCAAAGGGGAATCTCCATGTCGATCGACCCGAGCAAGGCGGCTGTCGTACTCATCGAGTACCAGAACGACTTCGTCTCCGAAGGTGGTGCACTCCACGGCGCTGCCGAACACCAACCTTGACTTCATCTTGCGCAGCAAGGGAATCGAGACGCCTAGGACGACCATGAACGTCTCGCTGCTGTACTTCGAAGGCTGTCCGAGCTGGCACGAAGCGGACGGTCGGCTTCGCCAGGCGCTCGCCATCACGGGGCACGTGGACACCACGATCAAGTACGTCCTGGTGTCCACGCCTGAGGAGGCCGAGCTGTTGCAGTTCCGTGGCTCCCCAACGGTGCTCGTGGATGACGTGGACCCGTTCGCAGAGCCGAACAGCGCGGTGGGACTCGCCTGTCGCCTCTATCGGACCGAGGACGGCGGGCGAGCTGGATCTCCCACGCTGGAGCAGCTCATCGATGCCTTGAGCTGAGTTTGTTGCCCTAGAGCGCGCCGTCCACTTCGGGCTCTGAATAACCAAACGGGACGTAGGGGCACGCCGAGTCCTCGCCCAGCGGATCCCCAGTGGCGGCATACGCGCGAGCCCGCGAACCGCCGCACAGGTCGGCGTACTCGCAGACACCGCACCGACCGGTGAACTCGGCGGCCCGGATCTGGCGCAGCAGCGGGTCATCCCGGTAGATGTTCGCGATCGGCGCGTCCCGCACGTTGCCCAGGGGCATCGGCAGGAATCCCGCGGGGTTGACCTCGCCGTCGTAGGCGACAAAGAGGATTCCCTTGCCATCACGAGTGGATGCGGTCTGCGCCCTGGGCTTTCCGACGGCCGGCCCCATCAGGGTCTCCAGTCGGCTGGACATCGTCTTGTACAGGTCGGTGGTCGGGGCAGGCTCACCCTCGCGGCGGCTGGCTACGACCCGGCGGAAGAATGGAGCCTCGACCGTGCGGACGATGAACCCGTGCTGCGACGCGTCATACAGGAAGTGGCAGACGTCTTCGTGCTCAGCCGGGCTGATCGCGTCAGTGGCCACGCCGCGCCCCACCTGGACCAGGAAGAAGACCTCCCAGATGTGTGCGCCCGCGCGCGAGATCAGGTCAGCGACGTTGGCGAGCTCATCAAGGTTGGCCCGCATGACCGTGGTGTTGACCTGGACGGTGAGCCCGGCCGCGGACAGCGCGGTGATCGCCTTGATGGTGTCCTCGAAGTGGCCGGGGATGCCGCGTACGCCATCGTGGGTCGCGGGGAGCGCGCCGTCCAGGCTGAGGGAGACCGCCTTGACGCCGCTCGTGACCATCCGCTCGATCATCGCGGGGGTCAGGGACGGCGTGACCGACGGTGAGAGCGCCACCGGCACGCCAAGCGCGTTGGCGTGCTCGACCAGCTCGAACAGGTCCGGGCGCAGGAGGCAGTCGCCGCCGGTGAGCACCAGGATCGGGAAGGGGCGCCCGAAGCCGGCGACCTGGTCGATCAGGGTGAAGCCCTCAGCGGTGGTGAGCTCACCGGGCAGCGGGTCCATGGTGGCGCTGGCCCGACAGTGCTTGCAGGCCAGCTGGCAGGCGCGCGTGACCTCCCAGAAGACCAGCATCGGTCGCTGATCGAAGTTCAGGTGGGTGCGGGGCACAGCCGTCGTGATACCAGTCATGAAGTTACCTCGGTCAGGGGCCGATGGTCGGCCTGGGGTTGAGTGACATTGTGAGAGACGTCTGGAGTGGCCACCGTTGCAGCGGCCACCGTTGCGGCGACGTTCGGGCTGAGGTGCTGAGCGACGGCGGTGGCGATACGTCCGGCGTCGGCCACGCAGCTGGCGATGCCAACGCCGCGGTATGCAGCGCCGGTCAGGAACACGCCGGGCACGTGGCGCATCGCGGCGCCCAGAGCGTCCAGCCGGGCTTGGTGCCCGACCAGATACTGGGGCATCGCCTGCGGCCAGCGCTGAATGCTCTGATGGACCGGGCCCTCGGTCATGCTCATGGACTCCACCAGCTCGTCGTGCACCCGGCGCACCAGGGTGTCGTCGTCCATGCTCAGCCAGCGGGGGTCGCCGCGCCTGCCGACCATGCAACGAATCAGGACGAGGGTGTCGTCGGCCAGGTGCGGCCACTTGGCGCTGGACCAGGTGCAGCCCACCAGGAGCTTGCCCTCCTCAGGAGGAACCAGGAAGCCGGTGCCGTCCAGCGGCCGTCCGATCGCCGAGCGAGGATAGGCCAGCCAGATCGTGGCGACATCGACGTAGGGGACCTGTTCCAGCACCGTCGCCGCGTCTGGGACCAGGTCGGCGAGCAGCTCGGCAGTGACGAATGCCGGGGTAGCCAGGACCACCGCGTCCGCCGGGATGCTCGTCCCGTCCGACAGGTCGACGCGATAGCCATTGCCTTCTCGCGCAACAAGACTCACGGTGCTGTTCAGTCGCACATCGGCATCGCCCAACCGCGCCACCAGCGCCTCGACGAGGCGAACCAGCCCGCCGGCCAGAGTGATCAGAACGGCGCCGCCCGATGACGGCGGGGCATGGCGGCGCAGCTTCCGAAGGCCGAGGTACAGACTGCGGTTCTTTCGCGCGAGAGCCTCGATGTCGGGCACGGTGGTCCGGGCGCTGAGCTCGGCTGCACGGCCGGCATGCACCCCGCCGAGCAGTGGTTCGACCAGGCGATCGAACACCTGCGAGCCCAGCCGGGGAGTGACCAGGTCGGCGATCGACGGGTCGTCCGAGACCGTACGACGCCGCGGCAGCACCAGATCAAGGGACGCACGAGCCAGACCCATGGGAGAGAGAAGACGCGACTTCAAGAGCGGCAGCAGCCGATCCGGAACCCCGAACAGGGTGCCCGTCGGGAGCCGGCGCAGCTGGCCACGTGACCACACGTGCGCACCGAGTGAGGCCGGAGCCACGATCTGGTCGCTGAGTCCGAGGTCCTCGAGCAGGGCAGCCATGGCCGGCACCCGCACCAGCAACGCATCGGGACCTGTGTCGACGCCGTGCCCGCTGAACTCCTCGGTGGCGACCTTGCCACCCAGCTGCGACCCTGCCTCAATGACAGTGAGCTGCACGCTCGCACCGAGACGACGATGTATGTCGTGGGCTGTCGCGAGACCGCTGATCCCGCCGCCGACGACCACGACCTGAGGTCGAGACTGCATCGTGCTCCTTCTTCGTGACTATCTGTTGACGAGCTTGCGGGTTTTCGGCGCCCGGGCCGGCTTGGCGTACGCCTCGCGCATGTGATCCGTGGACAGGTACTCGGCAATGCCGAGCAGGATGAGGCTGAAGCAGATCTGCTCCGTGACCATCCACAACGGGTAGAGCCCCGGGATGGCTGCGGTCACCAGAGCGACGACCGGAAAGATCTTGCTGAAAAGCCTCAATCGTGAGTAGGCCCAATAGAATCCGCGTTGGGCACGCCACGCGAAGTAGAACAACGTCGTGGTCATGGCGAGCACGATCGCCAGGCGCATCCAGACCACCCAGGCGACGTCGTCGCCGCGCAGATGAAGCATGACGGGCACGGCCAAGGCCCCGGTCCCGATCACGAGCTCGATGACCAGCAGCCAGGTGATCGCCACGAAGACGCGGTGGGTCTTCGGATCCGTCCGCATTTCTTCGGAGATCGTGTGGTCCGCATGTCGGCCGCCCGCGATGCGGTCGATGTCGAGGAGAATGCTCTCCACGTTCATGGCCGCTCCTTTCGTGCGTCTGCTGACCTGCCATTGACCTGACATCTACTTGTTACTGAACTCATCAAGGTTAAGGCAAGGAAAGAGGGCAGCCGACACAGCCACTGGGCATCGCCGGTCCGGTGGGGCACCCCGAAGCGCAACCCTGTCCAGCCACCGCGACCACACCCAACCGCTCCGCGTGGTCGAGGACCGCCTGCACCAAGGGTCCTGGCAGCCCGAGCCGGTTGGCGACCTGCGCCGGGGTTCCCCCTCGCTTCGCAACGTCGTCGAGCACCGCGGTCCAGACGCTCATGGCCGCAACCTCAGCAGCGACCTCATAGCCGTGACCCCACCTGGAACACCAGGACCGCCAGCGCCCATGCGGTGACGAGCTGGACGACGAGAGCCGATCCTGTGGGTCGCCACCCGAAGAGGCGTCGCTGCTCGGCAAGGGCCGCCACGCAGGGTGTGTATGCGAGCACGAAGACCATGAACGCCAGCGCCGCCGCGCCTCCATGACCGCCGGAGGAGTCGTCGAACGACGCGCGCAGCTGCTGGCCGAGGCTTCCCGCCTGCGCGGCGTCGGCCGGTTTGGCGACTGCATAGGACTGCGCGAACGAGCCGACGACGACCTCCTTCGCCACGAAGCCGGTCATGAGTGCGGCGGCCGCGTGGTCGTTGCCGAAGCCGGCCGGCGCAAGAACTGGAGCGATGCCGGACGCGACAGATGAGTACAGACTGTCCGCCACCGGGACGTCGCCGACGGTGTGCTGACCGGTCATGGGGACGGCCATGAGCAACCACACGACGCACATGGTCACGACGATGATCTTGCCGGCGCGCATGACGAACGACCCGACCCGCAAACGGACCGACATCGCCAGGGTGCGCAGGTGCGGGCGCTGGTATGGCGGGAGCACCAGGATCAGCGGCTCGGCGTGCACGTCCCGGAAGGCCGTCCGACGCAGCACCAGCCCGCCACCGAGCACCAGCATCACGCTGGTCAGGTACATGGCGAAGATGACGGTGCCGGCATGGTCGGGGAAGAAGGCGCTCGCCAGCAGCACGTACACCGTCAGCCGCGCGGAGCAGGACGTGAGCGGGATCAGCAGTCCGGTCAGCAGCCGTTGGCGGGCCTGGGGCAGGATCCGGGTGGCCGCGAGGGCGGGCAGGTTGCACCCGAACCCGACGATCAGCGGCAGTAACGCGCGTCCGTCGAGGCCAAGGGACCGCATCGCGCGGTCGGCGACGAAGGCAGCCCGTGCCAGGTAGCCCGAGTCCTCGAGGACACCGAGGGCGGCAAACATGATCGCCATGACCGGCAGGAACGTCAGGACCGTGCCGACCCCGACGAGGAGACCGTCGACCAGCAACCCCTGCACCCAGCTGTCGGCCAGCCCACCGAGACCCAGCAGCGACGTGACGCCCGAAGCCAAAGGCCCGTTCACGAGCTGGCCGATGAGGCCCTGGAGC
>Ga0209585_10000650_pt1 | contig 13446 bp, 12 predicted proteins | sample NGEPerone_FD_185491 | JGI IMG/M metagenome (GOLD analysis project Ga0209585, IMG submission 185491) | Arctic peat soil microbial communities from the Barrow Environmental Observatory site, Barrow, Alaska, USA - NGEE Permafrost154B-one... | ecosystem: Environmental > Terrestrial > Soil >... | reverse complement strand
GCCGCTCACTCCTGCGTGTTCGCCGACGAGACAGTGACCTTCATCGTGCCCAAACCGGTCCACCTGCTGCCGGCCACCGAGCCTGCCGTCGGACGGCTCACGGTCGTGGACATCGGTGTGGAGATCGCCGGCTCGCCCGTGGTCGAGCGGGTCACCCACGACGACGTCCCGTGGCTCTGGCCCCGTCCCGGGCCCGGGGACGACAAGTACACCCGTGGCGTGCTCGGGATCGTCGCCGGCGGCGAGAACTACACGGGGGCAGCGCTGCTGGCGGTCACGGCTGCGGTCTGCTCAGGAGCAGGGATGGTGCGCTACGTCGGCCCCTCGACGCCGACCCTGCTGGTTCGCTCCCAGGTTCCCGAAGCCGTCATCGGGTCAGGCCAGGTGCAGGCTTGGCTCATCGGGCCAGGCGTGGACGTCACGGACGACTCCGACGAGGGCAAGGCGCAACGAGCCGCGGCGCAGTCGGCGCTGGACTCCGGCCTGCCCTGTGTCGTCGATGCGGGCGGTCTCGACCTCATCGCCGAACCGCGTTCCACCCCCACACTGCTCACGCCTCACGCCGGTGAGCTCGCCCGTCTGCTGAGCCGACTCGATGTCCCGGTGGATCGAGCCACGGTGGCTGGTGCGCCGGTGACCCACGCCCGGCGCCTGGCCGACCTGACGAACTGCACCATCCTGCTCAAGGGCTCGACGACGCTGGTGGTGGCGCCCGCCACGTCGGACTGTGCGGTGCGATCACAGGCCGACGCGCCGGCGTGGCTGGCAACGGCTGGATCGGGAGATGTGCTGGCCGGGCTGGCGGGAACGCTGCTCGCCGCAGGGCTGTCGCCGTTGGACGCCGGCAGCGTCGCCGCGCTGGTTCACGGGCTTGCCGCGGATGCCGCGAACCCCGGTGGGCCCGTTCGCGCGTTGGGTGTCGCACACGCCATACCCGGGGTGGTGGCCGGGTTGTTGGCTCGCCCGACTGCCCGACCCTGAGACACTTTCACGATGACGTACGAGATTCACGGATTCCCTGCCGGCTTGGCCCGTGCTGACGGTGCTGTGTCTGCCGGTGGCCGGGAGCCCGCACGAGCAACCGTGGATCTGGATGCGATCCGTCGCAACGTCGAGGTGCTGCGTGAGCACGCAGGGTCAGCCGAAGTGATGGCTGTCGTCAAGGCCGACGGCTACGGGCACGGGCTCGTGCCCAGTGCCCGGGCCGCCCTGGCTGGTGGTGCCACATGGCTGGGGGTCGCCCACCTCAGCGAGGCGATCACACTGCGGGACAGCGGAGTCCAGGCTCCGGTCCTGTCGTGGTTGCACGTTCCTGGCACCGATTTCGAGGGCGCCATCGCTGCCGATGTCGATCTGTCGGTGTCGGCGCTGTGGTGCCTGTCCGAGGTGGCTGACGCGGCCCGGGCTCTCGGGCGCACGGCCCGGATCCATCTCAAGGTCGACACTGGGCTCGGCCGCAACGGGGCTTTCGGCGATGACTGGCCGATCCTGCTCGGCGCTGCCCGCAGTCTCGAGGCCGAGGGAGCTGTCCGAATAGTCGGGGTGTGGTCCCACTTCATTTATGCGGACGAGCCGACGCATCCGACGGTGCGCTCGCAGCAGGAGCGATTCGCGCAGGCCGTGCAGGAAGCCGAACGCGCAGGGTGCGACCTGGAGGTGCGGCACCTCGCGAACTCTGCCGCCACGCTGACCAATCCCGGTGCAGCCTTCGACCTGGTCCGACCGGGACTGGCCGTCTACGGCCTGTCGCCGGTTCCAACGCTGGGCGGTCCGTCAACGTTCGGGCTGACGCCGGCGATGACGCTGAGTGCCGATCTCGCTGTCACCAAAAGGATTCCGGCCGGTCAGGGCCTCAGCTACGGACATGAGTACGTCACCACGCAGGACACAGTCGTGGGACTGGTGCCGATCGGCTATGCCGACGGCATCCCGCGCAGTGCAACAAACGTGGGGCCGGTGAGCTTGGCGGGCGCGCGGCATACGGTCTCGGGGCGGGTCTGCATGGACCAGTTCATCGTCGACCTCGGCCCCGAGAGCCAGGCTCGGGCGGGGGACGTGGTGACCCTGTTCGGCCCCGGAGAGTCGGGGGAGCCGACGGCGCAGGACTGGGCGGAGGCAACGGGGACGATCTCGTACGAGATCGTCACGCGCATCGGAGCCCGAGTACCCCGGATCCACGTCGGGGGCAAGCAATGATCCGGACTCGCCGGAGGACACTCACCGGCCTCGGCATAGGACTTTCCGCGGCGGCTGCTACGGCCGCAGTGGGTGTTGTTGCTGATCGTCTGGTCCGTGCACGTCAGACGGCCAGTGCGTTGGACTCCCTTGATACATACGAAGAACAGGCAAGTGCCCAAGTCGTCGTCATCGCCACCGACGGCGTCGAGCTTCATGTTGAGATCGACGAACCTGAGGGCCGACCCGCGGCGGCGCCCAACGGCGTGCCTGTGCCAACGGTGGTGTTCTGTCACGGCTACACCTTGAGCTTGCGTAGCTGGGTGTTCCAGCGACGTGCGCTCAAGGCCGCGGGTTATCGCGTGGTGCTCTGGGACCATCGGGGCCACGGAAAGTCAGGGGCCGGGTCCAAGGAGTCCTACGACGTCGACCAGCTCGGGCACGACCTGGGCGCCGTCATCAGTCAGGTCGTGCCCGAGGGCCCGTTGGTCTTGGTCGGTCACTCCATGGGCGGGATGACGTTGATGGCCCTCGCCATTCAACAGCCCAAGCTCATCAAGGAGCGGGTCATGGGAGTGGCGTTCGTGGCCACCAGCCCGGGGGGCCTTTCGGCGGTCTCGTGGGGCCTTGGAAGCATGCTGGGCAGGGCGGTGCACCGGTTGGGGCCGGTCGCGGTCGGCCAGCTCGCGGGGCGGCAGGGTCTGGTCAACGCGGCGCGCAGGGCTGGACGCGATGTCGAGGAGTTCCTGGTCGATCGCTACTCGTTCGCCTCTCCGGTGCCGCTGAGCATCGTGCAGCTCACCGCCGACATGATCTTCGGGACGCGGATCGAGGTCATCTCCGAGTTCATGGAGACGTTCGACAAGCACGACAAGCGTGAGGCGCTCGAGAAGTTCATCGGTGTGGAGACATTGGTGATCAACGGAGTCCAGGATCTGCTGACGCCGCCGCAACACAGCGAGGAGATCGTTCGGCTCATCCCTGGTGCCGAGCACGTCCTGGTCAACGATGCAGGCCACATCATCATGCTGGAGCACGGTGACGTGGTCAGCGAGCAGCTCCTGGCCATGATCGTGCGCGCCCAACGTGCCGCGGCCGCGCACATCGACCTGCGCCGCAAACCGCGTGTCCGTCGACTGGTCACTGACTTGGCCAAGAGACGGCGGGTGGAGAAGGTCAAGGAACGCCACGACAATGTCTCGTGACCGCCGGTCTCTCGACAGCGTCTCCGATGCCTCCTGAGACCGCCGACGTCTTCCGCCCGGCCGGTCATGTGATGCTGCGCACCGTCGATGACACGCACGCCTGGGGGGCCAGGCTCGGTGCTCTCCTCAACGCCGGGGACCTGCTCCTGCTCACCGGCGATCTGGGTGCCGGCAAGACGACGCTGACGCAAGGCATTGCCGCGGGCCTCGGTGTGCGTGGCCCGGTGACCTCCCCGACGTACGTCATAGCCCGGGTGCACCCGTCGATGACCGGCGGACCGGATCTCGTGCACGTCGATGCCTATCGGCTGGGCGGCGTCGCGGAGCTCGACGACCTGGACCTCGATGCATCCCTTGAATCGGCCGTCACGATAGTCGAGTGGGGTCATGGTGTTGCCGAAGACCTCAGCGAGGGATACCTCGAGGTGACGTTGCGCGGGCACGATGCACGGACCGTGGACCTCGTCGGCCATGGTGCGCGATGGACCGACCCGGCAACCGTGGCAGTGCTCGACGACCTCGTCTCGTTAGCCTGAACCCGTGCTGCTGCTCGCGATCGACACCGCCACATCCGCCATCACCGTCGCACTGCACGACGGTGAGAAGGTGCTTGCCGAGTGCAGCACGCTGGACGCGCGGGGCCACGGCGAGTACGTCGCGCCAGGGATCGCCGAGGTGCTGTCCAAGGCGGGCCGTGCTGCGGCCGACGTCAGCGCGGTGGTCGTCGGCACGGGCCCCGGGCCGTATACCGGTCTCCGCATCGGTTTGGTGACGGCTCGAACCTTTGCCTTCGCCCGCGGCGTTCCCGTGTTCGGGGTGTGCAGTCTTGACGCGATGGCCCACCAGGCGTGGTTGGAGGATGTGTCGGGTGCTCTAGGCCAATCCTGTGTCGTGGCAACCGATGCGCGACGCAAAGAGGTCTACTGGGCCCGCTACGAGATCTCCGGTCGAGGGGTGAGACGCTGCGGCGAGCCGATGGTGGCCAAAGCAGCCGTGATCGCCGACGAGGTGCGAGGTCTGCCGGTCATCGGACGAGGTGCCGTCCTGTATGCCGAGTCGCTCGGTCCGCGCATGGGTCCGCTCGATGTCAGCGCCGGCGCACTGGCTGACATGGCAGCACGGATGCTGGCAGCCGGGCAGACGCTGCCCGCGCCCGAGCCGATGTATCTTCGTCGCCCTGATGCGACGCCCCCACCGCCACGCAAGTCGGCGCTGCCATGACGTTGCCTGAAACAGCCCAGCCTGCGGCGACTCTGCGCGAGATGACCTGGCGCGACATCCCGGTCCTGGCCCTGCTCGAGCTGGAGCTGTTCGCCGAAGACGCGTGGTCGGAGCAGACCTGGTGGGCGGAGCTGGCCGGTCGCCCGCGTCGTGCCTATGTCGTCGGCGAGCACGAGGGCGCTGTCGTTGGCTACGCCGGTGTCGACCGTGGCGGCGAGGTCGCTGACGTGATGACGATCGCCGTCGCTTCTGCAGCGCAGACCCGGGGTTTGGGCAGGGTGCTGATGGACTGGCTGATCGCTGAGGCACGACGTGGTGGCGCAAAACATCTGATGCTGGAAGTTCGGGCGGATAACGGTGCGGCACAGCGGCTCTACTCCAAGGCGGGTTTTGTGATGACGACCGTTCGACGCAGGTACTACCAACCGGCGAACGTTGACGCGCAGATCATGAGGTTGACGCTGTGACCGGCGGTCCGCTGGTTCTCGGCATCGAGACATCCTGCGACGAGACCGGCGTCGGGATCGTCCGCGGTCAGGTCCTGCTCGCCGACGCCGTCGCCAGTAGTGTCGAAGAGCACGCGCGCTTCGGTGGCGTGGTGCCCGAGGTGGCCAGTCGCGCCCACCTCGAGGCCATGGTCCCCACGATCGAGCGAGCCTGCCGCGAGGCCGGCATTCGGCTCGATGATCTGGATGCGATCGCCGTCACGGCCGGCCCGGGGCTGGCTGGCGCTCTGCTGGTGGGCGTGGCGGCGGCCAAGTCGCTCGCGGTGGCCTTGGGCAAACCGCTCTACGGCGTCAACCACCTCGCCGCCCACGTCGCCGTCGACATCGTCGAGCACGGTCTGCTGCCCGAACCGACCATCGCGTTGCTGGTCTCTGGCGGGCACTCCAGCCTCCTGCTCGTCCCGGACGTCACCCATGACGTGAGATCGCTCGGGAGCACCATCGACGATGCCGCCGGTGAAGCCTTCGACAAGGTGGCAAGGGTCCTCGGGTTGCCGTTTCCTGGCGGTCCACACGTGGATCGGGTTGCCACAGATGGCAACTCAGCCTTCGTGGCGTTCCCTCGCGGTCTGACCTCGGGCAAGGACATGGAGCGGCACCGCTACGACTTCTCGTTCTCTGGCCTCAAGACGTCCGTCGCCCGATGGGTCGAGGCTCGCGAGCGAGCGGGTGAGCCGGTGCCGGTGGCGGACATCGCCGCCAGCTTCCAGGAGGCTGTGGTCGACGTGTTGACGCGCAAGGCGGTCCTGGCCTGCCAGGAGCTTGGCGTCGATCACCTGCTCATCGGCGGCGGTGTGGCGGCCAACACGCGGCTGCGAGCCATGGCCCAGCAGCGATGCGACACCGCGGGCATCCGGCTGCGGCTGCCTCGACCTGATCTGTGCACCGACAATGGCGCGATGGTCGCCGCACTGGGCGCTCAGATGGTGGCCCGAGGTCGCACCGCGTCAGCCCTCGACCTCCCCGCGGACTCGTCGATGCCCGTCACCCTGGTGCAGGCATGACCCCCTTCCACCTACAGAAACCCGTCCCGGTGCCGATCATTCTCGACGTCGACACCGGTGTCGACGACGCGTGCGCGCTGCTGTTGGCAGCTCTGCATCCGCAGGTGGACCTGCGCGCGGTGACCTGCGTCGGTGGCAATACCAACGTGGACCAAGTAGTCCGAAACACCTTGATGGTCCTCGACGTCGCCGGCCGGGCGGATGTTCCTGTCGCCCGCGGCGCAGCCAGACCGCTTCTCGAACCCTCGAGCGATGCCCGGCACGTCCACGGCGATGACGGTATGGCGGACCTTGGCTGGCCCTCGTCGGACCGTCATCCCGACGGTCGGCATGCGGTGGAGCTGCTGCGGGACCTGCTGTGCGCGGCCGCAGAAGGAGGGCCGGATGGTCGAATCACGGTGGTGCCGCTGGCTCCTCTGACCAACATCGCCCTCCTGCTACGCACCTATCCAGAGGCTGCTGCTGGCTTGCGTGAGATCGTCTTCATGGGTGGGGCGGCACACATCGGCAATGCCACCGCCTCCGCCGAGTTCAACGTGTGGCACGACCCCGAAGCGGCAGCAATCGTCCTCGAATCGGCTGCTGAGCTCGACATCCCCGTAGTCATGTATGGCCTGGACGTCTTCTATGACGTGAGAGTCAGCCGTAGAGGGGCCAAGAAGCTCATCGCGGTGGGTGGGCGTGGACCGGCCGAGCTCGCTGGGCGGCTGATCGACTTCCAGTGCAGTCGATTCGGTCAGCCCGATGCGACCATCGGTGATGCGGGAGCGGTGTGCGTGGCGATCGATCGCGCGGGTGTGACCACGTCACTCCTGCCGGTCCGGGTTGAGCTGGCAGGAACCTACTCGCGCGGCCGCACCGTTGTGGACCGACGCGACTGGTCAGGGGACCTGTCCCACGATGCTTCGGTGCCTGCACCGACAAAGGTGGAGGTCGCGCTGTCGGTGGACGCTGAGCGCTACGCCGACCTGTGGTGGCGCACCGTCAACGTCGCGACTCGCTGATGGGTCGCGTCGTTGTTGTCGGATCGCTCAATGTCGATCTGGTGACGCGGGTCGAGCGGCTCCCGAAACCGGGTGAGACAGTCGTTGGCAGTGGGCTGGAGCGGTGGGCTGGCGGCAAGGGGGCAAACCAGGCGGTCGCCGCCTCGGCGGCAGGTGCCGCGGTGGTCATGGTCGGCTGTGTCGGGTCGGATGAGGCTGGATCTGCCTACGTCGCACGGCTGTCGGCGTTGGGTATCGATGTCTCGGGCATCCGCGCTCAGCCTGACTGCGTCACGGGCCATGCACTCATCACGGTTGACGAGACTGGCGAGAACTCGATCGTCATCGTCGCCGGCGCCAACGCCGCGGTCACGGGTGCTGATCTTGCCGTCCTGGACTCGGTGGGCCCTGGCGACGTCGTGCTGCTGCAGCTGGAGGTGCCGCTCATTGTCGTCGCCGCCGCCGCGCGCCGCGCGTCCAACAGGGGTGCCAGGGTCGTGGTGAACCTGGCCCCGTATGCCGCGTTGCCACCCGACATCGTCGCCCTCGCCGACCCCCTGGTGGTCAACGAGCACGAAGCCCTGATGCTGGCCGACTCCGAGGCAATGCCAGCGTCATTGATCGTGACTTTCGGGGCGGCGGGCGCAGCATGGGATGGTGACCAGCTGATCGGCCCCGTTGTCGAAGATGCCGAGGTGCTCGACACCACGGGGGCAGGTGACGCATTCTGCGGAGCGCTGAGTGCCGCGTTGGTCGCGGGAGCCGGACGCCGTGAGGCTTTGCAGGCTGCCCTGATTGCGGGCGCTGAGACAGTCAGGCATGTGGGGGCACAGCGCGATCCGTGGCTGTGAGTCACCTTTTCCCAAGGTCTGGGTGTTGTGGGAGGATCGCCAGCGTGAATCCGTCGACGGCTTTGGCCACGGTTGTGGTGGATGAGCTGGTGCGCGCTGGAGTCCGCGAGGCCGTCCTCTGTCCAGGTTCCCGCTCCGCCCCGTTCGCCTACGCACTGCAGGACGCTGACCGGGCAGGCCGTCTGCGCCTGCACGTCCGTGTCGACGAGCGCTCCGCGGCGTTCCTGGCTCTGGGTCTGGCCAAGCTCACCCGCTGCCCTGTGCCGGTGTTCACGACATCAGGCACTGCGGTCGCCAACCTCCACCCTGCTGTCCTTGAGGCCAGTCACGCCGCAGTGCCACTTATCGTCATCAGCTCAGACCGCCCACCAGAGCTGCAGGGGACCGGGGCGAGCCAGACGACTGACCAGAGCGGCTTTTTCGGCACTGCCGTCCGTATGTTCCACCAGTTTGGTGCGCCAGAGATCCGCGACGGCCAGAATGCCGTGTGGCGATCCGTCGTTGGCCGGCTCTGGGCGGCAGCGACAGGGACGGGCAGGTCGGACGCCGGTCCGGTGCATCTCAACGTGCCGCTGCGTGAGCCGTTGGTTCCCGATGTGCTTGTGCCGAACGTGGCTCCCGTGGCCGGATGGCCTGAAAGCCTCGATGGCCGTGACGAAGGCGCCCCGTGGGTCAGCGTGCAACCGTCGAGTCGCCTGGGCGAACCCTTCGCGCTTTCCCCCAAAACCCTTGTGCTGCTTGGTGATCTGCCCGACCCGGCCATGGCCGTCCAGGTGATGGAGCTGGTTGCGGCCGCGGGGTGGCCTGTTATCGCTGAGCCGTTCGGTGCCCACGACCGCAGCACCCTGGTTCCTCATGGCCCCCTGCTGCTCACCGCCGGTGAGTGGCTGTCGCGGCATCTGCCCGAGCGGGTGCTCGTCGTGGGGCGGATCACGCTCTCCCGCGCAGTGGGCGGGCTGTTGCGAAACCCCGCCGTAGCTGTCGAGATCGTTGCCGCGCAGTCGAGCTGGCCGGATCCCTCGCATGTTGCGTCGGTCGTCCATCCGTTCGAGGCGTTGGGTGCGTCCGTCATCCAAGGCCGACAGGTCGATGAGCAATGGGCGCGGGACTGGTTCAACGCTGGCGAGCTGGTCGCCAAAGCAGCCGAGGCGGTTATCGCCCAGTCGTGGCCCAGCGGGCTGGCTATTGCGGCTGCGGTTCTTGCCGAGCTGCCCACGGATGCAACGCTGTTCGTCGGATCATCCAACGCGGTCCGCGATGTCGACCTGGCCTTGGCTCCGTCGCTGAGAAGCGCACCGCTCACCATCGTGGCCAGCCGCGGGCTGGCTGGCATCGACGGCTGTGTGTCGACCGCCATCGGTATCGCGCTCGCGCAGCCCGGGCGACCGGCATACGCGCTCATGGGCGACCTGACTTTCCTCCACGACTGCAACGGCTTGCTTGTTGGTCCGCACGAGCCGCAACCCGACCTGACCATCGTTGTCACCAATGACGACGGAGGTGGGATCTTCACCCTGCTGGAGCCGGGGGAGCCAAACAGGGCAACGGATTTCGAGCGTGTGTTCGGCACACCGACGGGTGCCTCGGTCGTTGACATCTGCCGTGCTCATGGTGTCGAACACGTGCTGGCCTCCACCGCGACCGACCTCAGCGCCGTCGTCGGACAGCGCCCCGACGGACTCCGCGTCGTTGAGGTGCGGGTCGACCGCTCGGGGCACCGCGACCTTCACGCAGAGCTGCGGATGACAGCTGCAGGCAGCTTGCGCTAGAACTCGATGGCGCCCACCGGCTCGCGGTCGCAGCTCATCGCCCGCGAGAGAATGCGCACCGAGCCGGGCGTCAGCTCGGCGACCAGACCCTGATGTGTTTGTGTGGCAAGGCTTCTGGATCCCAGGTAAGCGGCGCCCAGCGACTGGACCGGAAGTCGGACGTCGGCGTCGTCCGAGGTCGGTAGGCAGGTGGCCACCCCATCCACGCCGACCGTCAGCCGCCATGAACCCTGGTTCCAGGGACAGACGGGATCCACGACATCCAGCACGACGTCGCACCCGCTCGAGTAGCCGCGCGCCGTCAGTGCCGCTCCGACGTCGATCAGGCGTAGCCACAACGAGTCGACCGGAGTGACGCCCAGCGCGCGTGGACCGCCGGCCCACCACACCAGAGGGTCGTCGGACCAGCGCCCGCCAATGGTGATCGAGGTGGTCAGGTCGAAGTCCACGAGCCGCCGGGCAAGGGCCAGCAACGTTGCAGGGTCTTCTGCCGCGAGCTCTCGAACCGAGACCGTGCCCTTGGCCCTGTAGTCCTTCCACTTCTGCTGGCGGCTGAACACTGCGTAACCGGCCGGTTGACCGTCCACGTGGGCCAGGAGCACCTGCCACGGTTCGCGCCCCTGACGGGTCAGCGGGAGGTCGACAAACATCGGACGGGCCAGATGCCCCGGCCTGGTCACCGCGCCCAGGGTGACCTCGGAGTAGCGCAGGTGGAGGTCATGGACGACCCTGGCCGTTTCGTCTGAGTCCGCCGCGACGAACCGGGTCGTAACCCTGCTGGCAGCTTCTTCCAGCGAAGGCGCGGTGAAGACGGTGCCGCGCTCGAGTTCGAGCTCCAGCTCGACCGAGCTGATGCCATAACCGAACCGGCCATAGATCGGCACCTCGGCCGCGTGCAACCCGCTCAGGGCGACACCGTCCTCGTGCAACCGGGCGAAGTGGTGGGTCATCATCTCGCGCAGAACCCCACGGCGACGATGGTCGGGGTGTACGGAAACCCACGCCAGCCCGGCCATGGGAACCCGGGTCAGGCCGTCCAGCGGCCCGGGCGCGGTCACCGTCATGTCGTATGACGTGTAGACGCCTATCAGGTCATCGCTGCCCTCGCGGGTCGCGCCGAACGTGCGCGTCCAGTCGAAGTGGCTCGTGACGATGTCGACCGGATGCGCCTTCGGGTCGAAGAAGAAGGCGGCCATATCGACGTTCAGCAGCCTCTGCCTGTCCGAGTGGGCGAGGGGCACGACGGTGACGGTCATGTGGCGAGCCTTGCTGGCGAGGCATCCCAGCGCAACCGCTATTGCGTTCGCGAGGCGAGGGACGCCGCGAGCTCAAGAGCCGTTGTCGGCCCAGAAGTCGGCCAGCGCCTCGACGGCATCAGGATGGTCCTGCGGGCGGTGGTTGTCGCCAGCGAGAACGCGGTGCTGCGCCCCTGCGGCCACGAGTGCTGCTGCGACCTCCTCGTACAGCGGGCTCCACCCTCCGGTCAGCACGAGCGTCGGGACGAGCCCAGGCACAAGGGCGCTGACTTGGACCTCCCACGGTGGCGTGGTGGCGCGAAGCCGGGCGACCGTTTCTTCGAGATCGTCCGGCGGCAGGTCGGCGGGCGAAGTGCCCAACCCCTCGGCAAAGCGCCGCGAGAACTCCACGGCGCTCACGGCCGGGTCTCCCGCTGCGGCGAAGACGGGCGCGAGGGCGGCGACGTGCTCTTCCACGCCGGGTCCCTCCGCGGGCAAGGCTGAAACAGGCGGGCTCGAACAGGACCAGGCTTCGCACCGCTTCGGGGTGCTGCTCGGCTGCGAGCATCGCGGCAACGCCGCCGTAGGAGGCCGCCACAACGTGTCCGGAGCCATCCAGGGCTGCCACGATGCGGCGCGCGTCAGTACTCGGCACGTCCCCGGAGGGACCTCGATCAAGAAACAGCCAGCCGTCCTGCTCTACGGCGGACTGTGCCGCCCACGCTGCTCTGCCCGCTCGGCCTGCACCGTGAAGGAAGACTGTTCTCACAGTTGGCATTGTGCCTGACGTTGCGGCCGCTACCGACCAACGCTCGCTGCCGAACTCCCCGACTGGCGGCTGGACTCGACCTCTCATAGCCGTTGTGCGGACGTGTCGGTCCCGCTTCGACTCGTAGACTGCCCGCGTGCTTGACACGACCGCCGAGGCGCCACTGATCGCCGCCACCGGCACGACCGGGATGATTGGCCGGCGGGCGCAGGAACTGTTTCCTGACCTTGGCTGGGAGCCGCTGGCAGCGGACATCACCGACAGGGCGGCTATCGATGCCGCGGTGGCGAGGACGAGCGCCCCGGTCATCATCAATCTCGCCGGCTACACCGACGTATCTGGTGCATGGAAGCAAAGCGGCGACACAGACGGCGCCTGCTACCGGATCAATGTCGAGGGAGCTCGTAACATCGCCAGCGCCTGCGCGCGCGCAGGAAAGTTCTTCGTGCACGTGTCAACCGACTATGTGTTCCAGGGCGACCGGGAGGACCCTTACCTCGAGACGGACGAAGGCGATGCTCGAACCGACTGGTACGGCGTCTCCAAACGACTCGCCGAGGACCGCGTCAAGCAGTCCGTAGGCGGTTGGACTATCGTCCGCGTGTCCTTCCCCTACCAACGGCACTCCGATCGCAAGGCGGACCTCGTCCGTCGGATCGGGGCCCAGCTTCGCAGGGGGACGGTCTCGCCGATGTTCAGCGATCAGGTCATCACCCCGACGTTTGGCGACGACGTGGTGGGGATCTTGGCGCACGTCGCCCGGACCCGAGCCGGAGGCGTGTTCCATGCTGTTGGCCCCGAGTGGCTCACCCCCCACCAGGTCGCCGTTCGCGTGGCTGAGAGCCTCGGTCTGGACGCCTCAGCCGTCCCGTCCAGCACGCTATGGGAATTCGTCGAGAAGGGTGGACGTCCGTTTCCCAAGACGCTCCGCATGAGTAACACAGCAACACTGTCCACACTGCAACAGCCGGTACACACCCTCGGCGATGCCCTCCTGCTTCCAGGCTGGACCTTCTAGCAAGGGCATGACCTACGCGCGCTCATTCCGCTGGTCGGGCGCTCGATCGCGCCCGATGGAACGCACCGATCTGCCCCCAGCCATCTCACCTTGCTGCCGTACTCAGCTGGCGGTGAGCGCGTCCCGCATGGGCACGAACTTGGCGTCGGACTCTGCCAGCTCGGAGTCAGGGTCGGACCCCGCAACGATGCCGCAGCCGGCGAACAAACGCATCCGACTCGGGTCGGCGGCGTCAAAGACGCCGCACCGCAACGCAATTCCCCACTCACCGTCCCCTGCCGCGTCCATCCAGCCCACTGGGCCGGCATAGCGTCCGCGGTCCATCTGCTCGAGCTCGCGGATCGCTGCATCTGCCACGCGCGTCGGGGTCCCGCAGACTGCCGCGGATGGGTGCAGCGAAGCGGCCAGCGCAAGCGACGTCGAGTGGTCGGTCAGGACGCCGGCAACGTCGGTCGCCAGATGCATGACGTTGGACAGATGCAGCACGAAGGGCGACTCGGGGACGTTGATCGACGAACAGTGCGGTGCCAGAGCCTCCGCCACGGATCGCACGGCGTACTCGTGCTCCTCGAGGTCCTTGGATGACCTGGCGAGCGAGGCGGCGAGCGCGAGGTCGTGCTCGTCATCCCCGGTGCGACGGATGGTGCCGGCCAGCACACGTGAGGTGACCAGGCCTTTCTCCAGCTTCACGAGCATCTCGGGCGTGGCAC
>Ga0209585_10000649_pt1 | contig 13446 bp, 9 predicted proteins | sample NGEPerone_FD_185491 | JGI IMG/M metagenome (GOLD analysis project Ga0209585, IMG submission 185491) | Arctic peat soil microbial communities from the Barrow Environmental Observatory site, Barrow, Alaska, USA - NGEE Permafrost154B-one... | ecosystem: Environmental > Terrestrial > Soil > Wetlands... | reverse complement strand
GTCCTGGACACCGCCCAGGCCGCACACCGGGGCGTGCCCGCCAGGTTGCCGCTGGGCCAGGTCAACCCCGGCCAGCAGGTCCTGGACGTTCAGACCAAGCTGATCAGCCACGCGATCCGTATCGCAGCGTTCAACACAGCCACCGCCTTGGCCCGAGCGATCCGGGTCCACACCGGGTACGCCCGCGCCAACCACGAAGCCCACGCCCTGGTCCGTCAAGCGTTGACCGGCAGCGGTGACATCGACCCCGGCGACGGTGTCTTGACGGTCCGCCTGGACCCGCTGCCGACCGGGCGCGCTACCGCCGCCATCGCGCAGCTGTGTGAGCACCTGACCGCCACCCAAACCCGCTACCCCGGCACCGATCTCGTCCTGCGCTACGAGGTCAAAACCCGCCCCTGACCACACACGAAATATCACTCCATGTCCAGAGCCCTGGAGATGGCCGGGAAACTATGAGAAACTCGCATTCAGCGGATGCCCTTCTTTGTGGATGAAAACGACCCTCGATAAGTCGTATTCTCCCTGCTCAGAGGGGTATTCGCGTGCTACGACCCGCTACCGGGACCAAGATTCACCGGTGGATCGAGGCTGAAACCGGCATGCTCTGTACCCTCGTTATTGCGACAGTGGCGGCCTTGACGGTAGGGACCGCAGTATCCTCAAGCGGATCAAAACGCTCATCAGGGACATCGAGCGGAAAGCAACAAGGGGATAGGCAAGTCCGAACCTCTCCAGGACGGATTCGGTGGCTACCGGTGACGCGCATCATTGACCCAGCGGCTCTTCCAGCAAGAACGAGATGTGAAGAGGAGTCTAACTTCGGTCGGGCTCTGCTTCCGAAGGAAGGATTGCGTCGATTGCTATTCGCGGAGTTAGTCGCACGCCGCTGCCGCGAATTCCCAATTTCCGCCGGATGTTGCCACGATGGAATGTCACGGTCGCTGGTGAGATATAGAGCGCGCCCGCGATTTCCCTCGTGGTTCTTCCGGCCCTGACGAGCTGAAGGATCTCATACTCCCTCCGGCTTAGACCTTGCGTTGGAACAAGTGTTGAGTCACGAGTTTCGAGCATCGGGTTCGCAATATCATTAAGAGTCTGCCGCATGGCGTCCAGGAGGACGACCTCCGCGCGATCGGAGAAAGCCGCGGTAAGGCGGTCCAAAGTCGGGAACACAAGCTGCTCCATGTTCTCCGTGAGGACCCGTCTCTGCTCATCGAAGTCGTCACGTCTCTGATCCATGAGGACCCGCAACGCCACATTGTGTCTTTCAAGGGCCTCCTTCTTCTCTCGGAGAGAGGCCTCAGAGTGAGCGAGGGCTTCGGCGGCCCTTCTTCGATCAGTTACATTGGCACCGAGTACGAACGTCATCTTTTCGTCTCCGACGAAAAACGGCACGACAGTCGCCATAAGCCATTTTCGGGTTCCAGCTACCTCCAGTTCTATTTCCACAGCTTCGACGGCATCCTTGCTCGTGACCTCGAGAAAGCCCGGGCTGCTCCTGCTCTTGACCAAGTGGGCAGGAAGGATCTCGATACCTGGCCGCCCGACGAGGGTCTCACGTTCTGCCTCGAGGAAATCAAGTGCAGATTGACTGGCATCGACCAGAACCCCGCCTCCGTCGATAAGAAATGTCGGAACGAGCGCATTCCTGAGCAGGACTTCTCGCAACTGAGCGGATTCCCCACGAGCTTGCACCAGGTTCTTCTCGATCGTGATATCGCGGAGGCCGCCGGCCATCCACTCGGCGTTCCCATCGGCTCCGCTGAGCACGATTCCCCAGTCGCTGATTGAGATGTAGCTGCCGTCCCCGCGGCGGAACCGATACTCGGTGCGCAAGGCCGAGATGGTGCGTAGGGCTTCATCGTTCTCGGCGACCATTCTTGGCAGATCCTCCGGATGAACACGTCCGAGCCATTCTTCTACGATCGTGGGCACGGCGTGCTGTGGTATGTCTAGCAGTTCCCGAATCCCCGGGGCCACGACGGTGCCGGTTGGCACATGCCACACGTACCAGACAGCGAAATGCGCTTCGACGATGCTTCTGAGCATGGAGTCGGTAACGTTCGATGGGATCTCCCCGGCTGGATCGTGGGAATTGAGCGACTCCGTGACCAGATGTAAGGAAAGGCCACCGAACTCGATCGGTCGCGACGGTGGCGCCTGCTCGCCGAGAGCGAGGATGGTCTCAGCCCCATTTCGATTTGACGCCGCCAGGGCGCCGTCATTCTGACTGGTCGCCAGCGCGAGGGCGCTCCGCCACCCGAGCGTCGTGCTCAAGGCCCGTCGGATTGCCGAGGCCTCCGTGCGGCACGGCTTCGGCTCCTCGGCCCAAATCCGCCCCGCCTCGAGGCTTCGGTCTTCGTGTGGCTCCGGCTTCAAGATGGCCTCCTGTTGGGTGGAAGGGCGTTGCTAGTGCTCCAGAACCCTTTGCCCCTTGGATCCGGGTGCCGAACGGGGCGGCGAGGGGCCGCGCCGTCAACAAGCTGCCTCCCACGCTTAACCGAGCCTGAACCAGACTCGGCGACCTTCATAGTCATAGGTTCACTCTAGTATAAACCTCCCATTGACCTATGCTAACAACTCAGAATCCGAAGCGTACACTTGCGAATAATTGTCACACCTTTTTGGGCCCCTTCGCCCCCTTTGAAACGCTCAGAGCGTCTCAAATGGAGATCACGCGATGGAGACCAACGGCAGCGCCGCCCATATCTAGGTGATCTAGTCAATATCTGCATAATCAAACCCAAAGAGGTCCAGCTGATGGCTGCAACCGAAGTTTATCCCTATATTCCCAACTCCGTTCCAGAAGTTAAGGCGGAGATGCTGAAGAAGATTGGCATCTCCAGCGTCGAGGACATATTTGCCGAGATACCGGAGCGCCTGCGCTTCAAGGGTGAGCTGAAAGTGCCTGGCCCGATCGCCTCCGAGTACGATCTGCGCCGCCATGTCGAAGAGCTCCTTGCTAGGAACAAGGACTGCAAAGAGTACATCGGCTTCCTCGGCGGCGGCATCTACAACCACTTTGTGCCGTCCGTGGTCACGACCATCATGGCGCGCGACGAGTTTCTCACGTCGTACGTCGGAGAGGCCTATGCAGACCATGGCAAGTGGCAGGCCCAGTTCGAGTACGCCAGCTGCATGGCAGAGCTCCTCGAGATGGACGCGGTAAATACGCCCACCTACGACTGGGGCATGGCCGCCGCCACAAGCATCCGTATGGCAGCGCGGATAACCGGTCGCAGTGCAGCGTTGGTCGCAGCCAGTGTGAGTCCCGACCGCCTCTCTTGCATGAAGAACTACGGGTTCTCCGCCGTTCCCACGTTCGCAGCGGTGGCGATGGACCCACAGACTGGTCTCGTCGACCTCGACGACCTCAAAGCCAAGATGACCGACGACATCGCCGTGTTCTACTTCGAGAACCCGTCGTTCCTGGGTGCGATTGATCACCAGGGCGCTCAGATAGGCCAGATTGTGCACAGCAGAGGTGGTCTTGTCGCCGCCGGCGTCGATCCCATCTCCCTGGGCGTACTTGAGGCGCCGGCGCGATACGGCGTCGACATTGCCTGTGGCGACATTCAGGGCCTCGGTATCCCCATGTCGTGCGGTGGTGGGCAGGGCGGGTTTGTGGCCACACAGGACGAACCAAAGTTCTTCGCTGAGTTCCCCGCACTCATGTACGGCGTCACCCCCACGATCGTCGAGGGCGAGTACGGCTTCGGGGAGGTCTTCTTCGAGCGCACTTCCTATGCCTCGCGCGAGAAATCGAAGGACTTCCTCGGCACCATGGCCCAGCTCCACGGCATCGGCGCCGGCGTGTACCTGTCGTTGATGGGCCCGCAGGGTATGCGCGAGATCGGCGAAGGCATCATGCAGCGCTCCGCCTACCTTGCCACGGAGTTGGACTGCCTAGAGGGCGTCAGAGCGCCGCTCTACTCGGCGCCGTTCTTCAAGGAATTCGTGGTCAGCTTCGAAGGCACGGGCAAGACCGTGACCGACATTAACAGGGCTCTGCTCGAACGCAAGATCTTCGGAGGCAAGGATCTCTCCTCGTGGTTCCCGAGCCTGGGCCAGAGCGCTCTCTTCTGCGTCACCGAAGTGCACACCAAGAGTGACCTCGACTCACTCGTCAGCGCCTTGAAGGAGATTCTCTGATGGCTATCACGAAGGTCCGCAACAACTACCATCAGGCGCGCTGGGACGAGCCGATGATCTTCGAGCTGTCCACGCCGGGCCTGCGCGGCATCATCCCTCCCACGCCTGGGGAACAGATCGTGGCTGCCGTAGGCAATGTTGCAGGCAAGTTGCCGGCGAGTATCCAGCGCACGATGCCGCCGGCGCTTCCCGAAGTCGACCAGAAGCACGTGCTTGCCCACTACCTCCACCTTTCGCAAGAGACGCTTGGCTCCAATCTGACGGCTGACATGAGCCTGGGCACCTGCACGATGAAGTACAACCCACGCGTGAACGAGGACCTTGCGGCTGACTCGCGCTTCGCCAATGTGCACCCTTGGCAGGATGACGACACCCTTCAGGGCATCCTCGAGATTTATTACGAGTTCGAGCAGATCATGAAGTCGGTCTCTGGCATGGACCGTTTTACGCTGCAGCCGGGCGGCGGTGCTCATGCCGTGTTCACTGCCGCTTCGATGATTCGCGCCTACCACCGTGATCGCGGCGAAGCCGAGCAGCGCGACGAGGTCATTACGACCATGTTCTCGCATCCTTGCGACGCGGCCTCGCCGGCCACCGCCGGTTTCAAGATCATCACGCTCATGCCGAAGGAAGATGGCTACCCGGACCTGGAAGCACTGAAAGCCGTCGTTGGTCCGCGAACGGCGGCCATCTTCATCACCAACCCGGAAGACACCGGCATCTACAACCCGCTCATCGAGGAGTTCGTCAACGTTGTCCACGACGCCGGTGGCATTTGCTTCAACGACCAAGCCAACGGCAATGTGCTGATGGGTATCGCGCGGACCCGCGACGCAGGTTTCGACTTCTGCCACTACAACCTCCACAAGACCTTCGGCACGCCGCACGGTGGCTCCGGCCCGGGAACCGGCGCCATGGGTTGCCGTGAGGAGTTCGCCAAGTACCTCCCCCTGCCAACGGTCGAGAAGAACTCAGAGACCGGACATTTCTACGTCGACTACGACCGGCCGGATTCCATCGGGAAGATCAAGGGCTTTCTTGGTTCTGCTGGTGTTGTCCTGCGCGCGTATGCCTGGGCGGTAATGATGGGTCCTAAGGGCCTGCGTGAAACTGCTGAGATGTCCGCCCTCAACAACAACTACTTCATGGAGCTCGCCAAGCAGATTCCCGGGATCACGCACCCCTATGCGGAGGGCCATCGCCGTTTCGAGGAGTGCCGCTGGTCGTGGCAGGACCTCACCGACGAGACGGGTGTCGGGACCGACGACATCCTTCGCCGGGTCGGTGACTTCGGACTCCAGCACTACTGGTCCAGCCACCACCCGTGGGTGATACCTGAGCCGATGACGATCGAGCCCTGTGAGACGTTCTCCAAGGAGGACATCGAGGAATACGTGGCTGTGCTGGCACAGATCGCCGATGAGGCTCGGACCAATCCGGAGCTGGTGAAACAGGCGCCGCACAAGTGCTCCAGCCACAAGCGCTCTGCTGAGACGGAGCTCGACGACCCGACCAAGTGGGCCACCACGTGGCGGGCCTACATTCGCAAGAACCTCAAAGGGTGACGCCTCCGTCGCGCGCATGCGTCCTGTTTCTCATCCGCTGCGCCTCGTCGAGAGGCCCGGCGGATGAGGCAGGCGTCGCGCGGACCCCAGATCGCACGTTGCGATGAAAAGGCTGGGCCTCATCGTCAATCCCATCGCGGGGATGGGCGGTAGGTGCGGCCTGAAGGGGACCGATGGCGCCGACATCCTTGCGCGAGCCTTCGCTCTCGGCGCCGAACCCGAGTCGCCCCAGCGGGCGGGTGTGGCGCTCGGGCAGCTAGCTCACTTGCAGAGCAGCATCGAGATCCTGACCGTCTCAGGCGACATGGGCGAGACGGAGGCCCTCGATGCCGGTTTCCGGCCGACCGTTCTGTTCGCCACCGATAGCAAGACCACCACGAGCGAGGACACCCGTCGTGCGGTGCGCAAGATGGTCTCTGTTGGCGTCGATCTGATCCTCTTCTCGGGTGGCGACGGCACGGCCCGCGACGTCTTTGCCGCTGCTGGTAGCAACGCGGTCTGTCTCGGAGTGCCGGCCGGCTGCAAGATTCACTCGGGCGTATACGGGATCAACCCGCGCAACGCGGGGGAGCTGGCCGCGCGCTACCTACAGGGCAAGGCCACGCAGGTGAAGCGGGCCGAAGTGATGGACATCGATGAGGAGGCGTTCCGCCAGGGTCGCGTGTCAGCAGAGCTCTTCGGTTACCTCACGGTGCCCCGCGACGAAGCCAGGGTGCAGGGCGGCAAGGCGGGACGTGAGCAGTCGGACGAGAACGCGCTCGACGCCATCGCGTACCAAATCATGGACGACATTGACGAGGAAACCCTGTACATCCTCGGGCCGGGAAGTACGGTCTTCGGGGTCAAGCAGCGGCTGGGTATCGATGGCACGCTCTTGGGCGTCGATGTCATTCGCAACCACGAGCTCGTCGTCGCCGATACGACGGAGCGTCGGCTCCTGGACTTGCTCGGGCCGAAAGGCGGCACGAGGGCCAAGATTGTCGTCACGATCATCGGCGGCCAGGGCTACATCTTCGGACGCGGCAACCAGCAGATCAGCCCCCGCGTCATCGAACGCGTTGGCCGCGAGAACATCGTCGTGGTCGCGACCAAGGCCAAGGTCGCCGCCTTGGGCGGCCGGCGGCTTCTCGTCGACACCGGCAGCGAAGAGACGAACGCGATGCTGTGTGGTTACGTTCGCGTCATCACGGGCTACAACGAGCAGATCGTGGCCAGGGTGACCGCATGATCGATACCGGCAGAGCCTTCGGCGAGCCACGGGGGCCCGTTTGCATCTTCCTGCTGCACCGGCCCGTCCTCCCTGACAAACATAACCCTCGTTGGAGCCGCTGCCGCGATGTCATCAATCGTCTCCGTCGACAACAGTTACCTCGTTTTGCCCTGCCGTGAATGATGAAAAGAAAGGATAGGCTGGACATGACCATAAATGAGCCGAAACCCAAAGCAACAACTTCCAGGGAAGTGACGGCAACAGAGGAACTGGAGAAGTCGTTTGGGTACAAGCAGGAGCTCAAGCGTTCGCTGAACGTCTGGGAGCTCACGGCATTCGGGCTCAACTACATGATCCCGATCGCGCCGGCCATCATTTTCGGCCTTATTCTCACGACGTCAAAGGGAACGGTCGCGATTCCGTATGCTATAGCAGGTGTGGCGATGCTCTTTACTGCCCTGAGTTATGGCGCGATGGTGCAGAACTTCCCACTGGCGGGGTCTATTTACAACTACGTAAGCCGCGGCCTGAACGTACATGTGGGTTTCCTGGCCGGCTGGGTCCTGATTCTTGACTACGTCCTCATCCCGACTGTCACTTCGGTGAGTGCATCCCTCTACATCCGGGAGTTCTTTCCGCAAGTGCCCTTCTGGGCCTGGTTGTTGCTCTTTGCGGTGGCGATGGGATTACTGAATATTTTTGGCGTGGAGTTAATGGCGAAGCTAGGTCTGTGGTTGCTGCTGATGGGTGAAATCGTCGTTTTCGTGGGCTTCGCTGTGTGGATCTACGCAGCACACGCGAATCAACTTCCTATCATCACGAGCACGCCATTCCACGTCGGCTCGTTCAGCGGCGTGATGACTGCGACTTCGATTGCAGTGCTCAGTTACTTGGGGTTTGATGCGATCACGACTCTCTCGGAAGAGACGAAGAATCCGAGACGCGACGTGCCACGCGCTGTGTACTTGTCGGTCATCATCGGCTCAGGCACAATGATTCTGACCGGGTACTTTGGGATGCTTCTCATTCCAGATTGGTTGAAGCATGCCAATAACACCGACTGGGTCAACACAACTCTGTTTCAAGTTGCCAAGCTGGTTCCGGGCACGTGGTTCCCCATCTTCTACACGACCGGCTTCCTGATCGCCATGGGCGTCTTCAACGTCGTCGCGACCGCGGCAGGCGCGCGCCTGCTCTACGGCATGGGCCGTGACGGCATGATCCCCAGGTCCATTTTCGGGAAGATCAACAAACGCTTCCAAACACCGCACTGGAACATCATCGTGATCGTTGTACTCGAGTACATCATGGGTATGACGCTTGGGCTCGGTCGGATCGCGACACTGATCAACTACGGCGCCCTGGGCGGGTTCGCTGCCCTCAACTTCGGTGTCTTCTGGCTCTACTACATCAGAAAGACTGGTGTCGCGCCTTACAAAATGGGCAACACCCCCAATTGGCATCCAGCTGGGATTATGATGCACCTTAGATACTTGGTCGCCCCAGTCCTCGGCCTGCTGGTGATCGTGTGGGTGTGGACGAGCATGGACCGTGTGACGTTGACAGTGGGCAGCAGTTGGCTCGCCTTCGGCATCATCTACGAGGCCATCCTCACGCACGGCTGGCGCGCGCTACCGCCTAAGTTGGCGTTGTAGCTCAATTCGCAACCTTTTGACGAAGCGGGAGGGCGGCTGATCTTGGTCGCCCCTCTCCCTTCTGCCGGGATCCGTGGGAGCCGGAGGGTGAAAATCCCTCCGGCCACCCGACCCTGTCCCTTCTGCAGGCCCGCCCGACAGACGGCCCCTGCCCGCCATACGACATCTTCGTCAATCCTGAACGCTAGGCGAGAAGGGGTATCTTCGGTGTGGTAATCATCAGCTGAGCCCGCAGGCCACCAGGCGGTCGGGCGTGACGAGATCATTGTCATCGACACGCTCTACGTCATGATCGGCGCGCCCGCGCGGGCGATATGGGAGGTGGATGTATGAACCGGCCCAGCACCGTCTGGATCAACGGAAGGCTGGAGTCGGCCGAAAGAGCCTTGCTCACCGTTACCGACCGCGGCTTTCAGGTCGGCGACGGGATCTTCGAGACGCTTCTGGTGGTCGGCGGACGAGTCCTTGAGCTTCCGCTTCACGCCAGCCGGCTTCAGACCTCGGCCGAGGTGATGGCCATGCCTCTTCCGGACGATCTTGTGCGCCGTCTTGGACATGCAATAGCAGACCTTTGTAGGGCCAACCGGCTGGACGGCTCCGAGGCCCGGGTCGCGGTCCGGGTCACGGTGAGCCGCGGGGCCGTCGAGGGGCGCGCCCTCCTCCCGCCTGATGACGTCAGGCCGAACCTAGTCGTCCAGGCGTGGCGGGTCGATCCGCCGCCGCCAGAACTGCTCAGTCGAGGTCTCCACTTGGCCATCTCCAAGGTGCGGCGTGACCCGACCAGCCCGCTGGCTACTGTTAAGACGACCAGTAGGGCCGAGTTCGTCTATGCGCAACTCGAGGCCCACCAGCGCGGTGCAGATGACGCTTTGTTCCTGACCACTGACGGGCACTTGGCCGAGGCGACTTCAGCCAGCCTCTTCCTGGTCGAGGGGATGGGGCTCGCGACCCCCTCGCTCGACTGCGGCATCCTCGTCAGCACCACCCGCGAGTGGGTCATTTCCTCGGGCGGGCCCGGGCTTGGGATAGCTGTTCGTCAGGACCATCTGACCCCGAACGATCTCTTCGATGCCGACGAGGCCTTCCTCGCCAGTTCAGTGGCCGGCATAGTGCCCATCACCGGTGTCGACGGCCGGCCCATCGGTGCTGGCACACCAGGTGTCTGGACCTTGCGCCTGCGAGCCCTGCGCGAGAACGCAGCTGCGGACATCCTCAGACAACCCACATGATCGAACCGTTCGCGTCTGGTGACCCGTAGCGGCCTGGTCGTGTAGGTCGGCGGTCAGCCTTTCGTGGTCGGCGTTGGTGATCAGCACGGTTACTCCCGGTGGCGGGGACACCGCTTGCAGCAGGGCCGCGTCGGTCGCGGCCAGGGCCCGGTCGTAGTGGGCCCGTGCGGCCAGGACCTTCTTGTGGGCTTTCTTCTAGGCCGGGTTGGGGACCAGCCGCGCGGGCGCGTGGGGTGCCTTGCGGCTCTCCTGGAACGCCAGTCCGCCACGTTCGCTGCCATGGAACAACCCGACGTTGACCCCGGAGCGGCCGACGGTGAAGTCGTCCAGGAAGCCGTCGGTGTTCGCCGGCGCGCGGTGCGCGGCGCCCCAGACGGTGAACCCGTCGGACAGCTCATGCGCCTCCAGCCGGTCCGTGGTGAAGATGTGCACGATGGGCGACCAGTCCAGCTGCGCGTACAGGCTCGCCGGGCCGAACCAGTCGTGGTTGCCCGGCGCCTGCGGTACTGGGCGGTCCACGCTGGCGAATGTGGCGCGCAGGAACGCGCCGGTGTCGGGGCTGAAACGTTCATGCTCATACAGGTCGCCGCCGCACGCGAGCGCGTCCACGTCATGCTCGATGGCCAGGGCGCAGATGCGAGCCAGGGTGTCGCGCAGGCCCTGGCGGCGGATGCGGGCAAGCTCTGGGCCGGCCCACTTGAATGGGGTGTCCAAGTGCAGGTCGGAGAACAGCAACAACTCCATACCGGGTGCCTCCACGAAACTGATCGGCCACAGACTCGTAGACAGGTCCGACATCGGAGAGTGCCAAAGCCTCGTTGTGGCGCCCGAAAGGTCCCATACTGCGCGGTGCCGACGCCGCTCCACCACCCCGGCGCGTCACAGTCTACGAGCCAAATAGGACAAATATCCGGGTTTCGCACGTACTGATTCCCGGTCGACTGGTGCTCGGTTTACATGATCTCTCCGGACTTCGGGTTACCCAAGGACGACGAACTGGCTCACTTCCAAACCCGCTGTTTTGCATTCCCTTGGTGAGCCGCCCGGCGGCTAGTGCGTCAGCGGCCTCCGGGTCGGCCAGGGCTGCGTGCAGGGTGGCTTCCAGGCCGCGTGCTGTGTCCGGGCTGACCTTGCGTGAGGCGTCGTTGGCTAACTGCCGGGCTTGCTGTACGAGAGCGTGTATGAGCTGGCGTTGATCGCGGCCTTCGCCACTCGCGCCGACCTGCTGGTCCTGGACGAGCCGACCAGCGGCCTGGACCCGCTGATGGAGCAGGCATTCCGGCAGGCAGTGCTGGAGGCTAAAGGCAACGGCCAGACCGTCTTCCTGTCCTCGCACATCCTGGACGAGGTGGAGGCCCTGTGCGACCGGGTGGCTATCCTGCGGTCCGGCCGGCTGGCGGAGATCGGCACCCTGGCGCAGATGCGTCACCTGTCCGCTCTCACCGTCGACGCGTCCTTTCCGAGCGACCCGCCGGCGGTCGGGCACCTGCCGGGAGTCAGTGCCGTCCAGGTCGTGGGCCGGCACCTGACCTGCCAGATCATCGGACCGGTAGACACTCTGCTCGGCGTGATCGCGGCGGCCCATCCGTGCATGTTGCTGAGTCGGGAACCCTCACTGGAGGAACTCTTCCTGTCCCTGTACGGCAGCGACGAGATGCACCGCGACCAGACTCCCGAGGAGGTGCCGCAATGAACGAGGGGACCTCCCGCACGGCTCGCACCGACGGCTCCGATGTGGACGTTGTAACCGTGTCCGGCCCGCCCGGGCAGGGTTCGACCCAGAAACGGGTGCTGCACACCTACCGCCGGCCACAGTGGGTGCTCGCACTGTTCGTGGCGCGACGGACCGCGCGCAGTGCCATTTTGTGGGGCGCGGTGATCGGGCTCTACGCGTACGCGTCGACCGTCGGCTTCACCGACCTTGCCCCCACCCCCGCTGGCCGACAGCAGTTCCTGTCCGCCCTCGCCGGCAACACCGGACTCCAGGCCCTGTATGGCGTCCCACACCGGATCGACACCGTCGGCGGCTTCGTGACCTGGCGGGCCACCGGGGTGATGTCGCTGGTCGGGGCGCCCTGGGGGCTACTGGAGGCCACCCGGGTGACACGCGGGGAAGAGGCCGCCGGGCGGTGGGAGCCGTTCCTGGCCGGACGGACATCACATCGCCGGGCGGCGGCGCAGGCCCTGATCGGGCTGGCCTGTGCTCTCCTGCTCATGCTGGCCATCGCGACGGCGGCCACCATCGCCGTCGGGACACGCTCCGACGTCGGCTTCGGCCTGGGGCCCAGCCTGTTGTTCGCCCTCGCCATCACGGCAGGGGCGGCAGAGTTCCTCGTGGTAGGAACGCTGGCCGCCCAGATCATGCCCATCCGGGCAAGGGCAGCAAGCCTGGCGGCAGGTGTGTTCGGCGTCGCCTTCCTGCTGCGCGCCATAGCCGACATCGCCCCGCAGGCGCACTGGCTGGGGTATCTGAGCCCCCTGGGATGGGTCGAGCAGGTCAGGGCGCTGAGCGACCCCCAACCGGTCTGGCTGCTGCCGATCGGCGTCTTCGTGGCCGTGCTCGCGGCGGGCACGATCTGGCTCGCTGGCCGTCGGGACCTGGGAGCCAGCACCTGGGCAGACAAGGATGCCAAAGAGCCACGCACCCGGCTACTCGGTTCCCAGCGACTTCTCGCCATCCGGCTGTCCCGGACCTCGGCCATCTGGTGGGTGGCGATCGCCGGGTTGGGGTCGCTCCTGTACGGCACCTTCGCCACCTCGGCCGGTGATGCCTTCGCCTCCTCGGGCTTTGCCAGCAAACTCACCGGAGGGATCGCCCATCAGGGCCAGCAGAGCACCGGGGTCAGGCTCTACGCGGGCATCATCTTCCTGCTGATCATGCTCGCCCTGATGGGCTACGTCGCCTCCGCCGCAGGCGCCATACGTGAAGAGGAGGCCGAGGGCTACCTCGACAACCTGCTCGTGCGCCAGGTCGGCCGGGCAGGATGGCTCGCAACACGAACCACGATCGTGCTGGCCGTCACGCTCCTGGCAGGCCTTACCGCCGGGGTGGGCTTCTGGCTGGGGTCCCGGGGCGGCGCCGGGATCTCGCTGGGCGAACTAGCCGCCGCCGGCCTGAACACCGCAGCACCGGCCATACTGCTACTGGGCTTCGCCATCCTGGTGATCGGGTTCGCGCCCCGGTGGACATCCATGCTCTGCTACGCACTGATCGCCTGGTCGTTCCTGCTCGACATGCTCGGCTCGGTGATCCACCCCAACCACTGGGTCCTGGACACCTCGCTCCTCCAGCATGTTGCGCTCGCCCCGACCACCGATCCGAACTGGCAGGTCGTGGCCACCTACGCAGTCCTCGGCGTGTTGCTCGCCGCCGCCGGCACAGCCCGGTTCGTCCGCCGAGACCTACAGTCCACCTGATCCAGCCCCACACCGGACACTCACGCCTTCCAAGACAGCCCAGATCAGCGCAGGCTCGAGTGAGGTGCCCGGTCAGCGATCGGTCACCGGGACAACAGCCCGAGAGGCAACGCGCGCTCATGCTTGATGACAGTGTGATCATCGCCGCGGCCGACATCGAGCAATCGCGGTTCAGGAGTCTGCGAGCGGCACGCCGCATGTCGCCGCATGACGCC
>Ga0209585_10000646_pt1 | contig 13460 bp, 6 predicted proteins | sample NGEPerone_FD_185491 | JGI IMG/M metagenome (GOLD analysis project Ga0209585, IMG submission 185491) | Arctic peat soil microbial communities from the Barrow Environmental Observatory site, Barrow, Alaska, USA - NGEE Permafrost154B-one... | ecosystem: Environmental > Terrestrial > Soil > Wetlands... | reverse complement strand
GCGCGTAGGTCGCCCAGCGCACAGTCATCGGCTCCGGACGCGCCACGTCACCCCACAGGATCGACGGCCGGGTGCACCGCGAGCCGTAGGACTGCACCCAGCCGTTCTCGGTGACCGCGAAGCCGTCGAGCAGCTCGGCGAAGTACTGCACCATGTCGTTGCGCTCGGCCTCCCCGTGCACCAGCACGTCGAAGCCCAGCCGCTCCTGAAGGGCGATCACCTCGGCGATCTGCCCGCGCATCGCCTCCTCGTACGCCTCGAGGGCGATCTCACCTCGACGCAGCGCGGTGCGCGCCCGGCGGATCTGCGGCGTCTGCGGGAACGACCCGATGGTGGTCGTGGTCAACGGCGGCAGCGGCAGCACCTCGGCCTGGGCTGCCCGACGCCGGGCGTACGGCCCGCGGTGCCGGTCGGCCTCGGTCAAAGCGGCGACCCGGTCCCGCACCTCGGACCGGCGGACGCCCGGCGCGGCTGCCCGGTCGGCCAGGGCCGCGCGCGCCTCGTCCAGCGCGCCGACGACGGCCTCCGGCCCCGCACGCAGGGCCGTCGCCAAGGTGACGACCTCGGCCACCTTCTGGTCGGCGAACGCCAGCCAGGACCGGATCTGCGGGTCGAGGGCGGGCTCGTCCGCGACGTCGTGCGGCACGTGCTGCAGGGATGTGGCGGTCGCGACCGCCAGCTCGACGCCGGGGGCGGCGTCGGCAACGGCCGCAAGCGTGCCCAGCGCGGCGTCCAGGTCGGTGCGCCAGACGTTCCGTCCGTTGACTACGCCCGCGACCAGGGTGCGGCCGGCGAGCGGATGCGTGCCGTCCGGCAGTCGGGCGCCCGCGACGTCGGCGACCCCACCGCGCACCAGGTCGACACCGAGGGCGTCGATGCCGGTCGCCGCGAGCACGGGCAGTGCGTCACCGAGGCCGCCGTACGGGCCGGCCACCAGCAGGGCCGGCCGGTCGGGACGGGCCAGCGCGTCGGCAAGGGCGCGGTAGGCGGTCGCGACGGCGGCGAGCACCTCCTCGCGCGGCACGTCCAGGTCGGCCACCAGGGCAGGCTCGTCGAGCTGCACCCACGGGGCGCCCGCGCCGGCGAACCCCCGCAGCAGGTCCGCATAGGCCGCGACGACGTCGTCCAGCCGGTCCAACGGGCGGAAGCCCTCCGGTGCGCCGTCGGCCGCCTTGCTCAGCAGCAGGAACGTCACCGGCCCCACCAGCACCGGCCGGGTGACGACCCCGTCGGCGAGCGCCTCACGGAGCTCGCGCAGCGGGCGGTCGCCGACCAGGCGCACCGGCGTCGTCGGTCCGATCTCCGGGACCAGGTAGTGGTAGTTGGTGTCGAACCACTTGGTCATCTCCAGCGGCGGGCGGCCGGCGTCGCCACGGGCCAGCGTGAAGTAGCCCGGCAGGTCGACACCGTCGTCGCCGACCAGGTCGGCGAACCGGTCCGGCACCGCGCCGATCAGCGCCACCACGTCGAGCACCTGGTCGTAGAACGAGAAGGTCGAGGGGACGGCGGCGTCCTCGGTCAGGCCAAGGCCGACCAGGCGCCGTCGGGTGCCGCGCCGCAGGTCGGCCGCGATGGACTCGAGCTGGTCCAGGCCGATCGAACCGGCCCAGAACGCCTCGAGGGCTGCCTTGAGCTCGCGGCGGGGCCCGATCCGCGGGTAGCCGAGGATGGTCGCGGCGGGGAACCGGGCAATGGAGGACGGCGTAGCAGGGAACGGAGCGGTGGTGCCGGTCATGGTCAACCCTTCGTGAAGAGGGGTGCCGTGACCTGCGGCCCTCCGGCCACGTCGGGGCCCACGTGGCCCCTGTCGTCGAGGTGTGCGCCCTCGAGCAGGTCCAGCGCAGGAGTGTGCTGGTTGAACGTGTAGATGTGCAGGCCGGGCGCACCGGCCGCGAGCACCTGGTGGACCAGGTCGACGCCCATGGCGGTGCCCACCGCGCGCCGCTCCTCCAGGTCGGTCGCGGCGTCCAGGCGCTGCAGGATCTCCGGGGGCACGGGCACCCCGCTGATCTCCTCCAGGCGACGCAGGCGCTTGGGGTCGGTCAGCGGCACGATGCCGGGCAGCAGGGGGATGGTGACACCGGCGGCCCGGGCGGCCGCCAGGTACCGGGTGTACGAGCTCACCTCGAAGAAAACCTGGGTGATCGCGTACTCCGCACCGGCGCCCTCCTTGGCGAGCAGCGCCTGGATGTCGTCGCCCGCTTCTGCGCCGTCGTCGGCCTGGCGGTAGGGCACCTGCCAGTGCGCCGACGGCGTCGCGGCCACCCCGACGCTCAGCGGGACCCCGAGCTCGTCCCCGAGCTCGAGCAGGTGGGTGACGAGCTCGCTGGCGTAGCGCAGCCCGCCCGGCTCGGGCCGCCAGTAGGGGACGCCGGCCGGCGGGTCGCCGCGCAGCGCGAGCAGGTTGCGGACGCCGTCCGCCAGGAACTGCTCGGCCACCGGACGCACCTGCGCCCAGGGCAACCCGATGCAGGTCAGGTGCGCGACCACATCGGTCCCGGTGTTCGCCAGGATCCAGCGCACGACGTCGTGCGAGATGTGCCGGGTGGAACCGGAGGCCCCGTAGGTGACCGAGAAGAAGTCCGGGCGGGCCTCGGCCAACCGGGCGATGTTGTCCGGGAGCGCGGCCCGGGTGGCGTCGGTCTTCGGCGGGTACAGCTCGAACGAGACCGACGGCTCGGTCCCGGCGACCCGCGCGGCAACGCCCGAGGGACGTCCATAGGTGTTCACGTCGGTGCTCCGCTCCATCGCATCTGGCGTTGAGCACCCGCACCCGGGCTCGGGGGGTTGCGGCGGCGTCGTCGAGCCAGATCTCTCAGCCGCTCGTGATGGGACGCCTCACCATAGGACCTGGGACCGGTGTGGCCCAAGCTATATGCGGGCCGCCCGACGTCGCGTCAGCCCCGCGGCCAGGATCAGGCGGACCAGGGCTCCTGCTCCGTCCGCACCGTCGACCGACTCCGGGCGGCCTCGTCGATGGCGAGCGCCGCCATGTGGTCCTGCCAGCCGCTGCCGACCACCCCGACGCGGGCGGGACGGGCGGCGGCCGGCGTGGCATCCGATGGCAGGGCGGGGGCGTTGGCGCTCTTCCGACCATCCTCCCCCTCCCGATGGCGACAACCCTCAGTCGGGACACAGGAAGAGGACGTAGCATCGTCCCCGGTCCGCGCTCGACGGACCCCTGCCGCCGTCAACGGCGGCACCCCGACACCGAAGGACACTGCCGTGCGCCGACCCGCCCTGCTCACCGTCGCGATCGCGACCAGCCTGCTGCTCGCCGGCTGCTCCGCGGATCCCGGACCAGCGGCCGACCCGACCGCCTCGCCCACCCAGGACACCGCGAGCCCCACGGCCGCCGAGCCGACCGATGCGGACATCGCGGCGCTCGCCGCGGTCGTCGTGGAGGGCCCGCTCGGTGCCCTGCCGACCGTGACGTTCGACCTGCCCTTCACGACCAGTGCGCCGGTGGCCCGGCTGGACGTCGAGGGCACCGGCGCCGTCCTGGAGGACGGCCAGTCGATGACCATCCAGTACGCGGCCTTCAGCGGTGACGACGGCTCGGTCCTGGGGTCGACCTGGGAGGACGGCAGCACACAGGCGCTCACGGTGGGCGACGACAGGATGACGACCGCGCTCAACGACGTCCTGAAGGACCAGCGGGTCGGCGCCCGGATCCTCTTCGCGGTCCCCGGTACCGCGGCCACCGAGACGGCCGAGGCACAGGCGCCCCAGGTCATCGTGCTCGAGGTCGTGGCCGCCGAGGACATCCCTGACCGCGCCTCGGGCCAGGCCGTCGAGCCGCCCGCCGGTCTCCCCGTGGTGACCCTGGCCGACAACGGCGAGCCCTCCATCACGATCCCGGCCGACGCCCAGAAGCCCACCGAGCTGGTCGTCCAGACCCTGATCAAGGGTGAGGGCCCGGTCATCACGGCCGGCCAGAACATCACCGTGCAGTACAACGGCTGGCTGTGGGACGGGACCCTGTTCGACTCCTCCTGGCAGAGCGGGCAGCCGATGGCGACGCCGATCGGGGCCGGCCAGCTGATCCCCGGCTGGGACGAGGGCCTGGTCGGTCAGACGATCGGCAGCCAGGTGCTGCTGGTGATCCCGCCCGCGATGGGCTACGGCCCCGACGGGTACAACGAGATCCCGGGGGACGCCACGCTGATCTTCGTGATCGACCTCCTCGCCGTCGCGTAACCGCTGACACATCCGGCGCCTCAGCCCTGCGCGAGGCGCCGGATGCCTGTCGGCCGGGGGTCGGTGCTCGGCGCCGGTCAGACCTCCCCGAGCACCTCGAGGCCCAGCCGGATGTCCCCGCTGCGCGTCTCGCCCGGCTCGAGCACGAACACCCCGTGCCCAGGGACGCCGTCGGCCATCAGGTTGAACCCGTCGTTGGCGTTGGTCACCGGTTCCACCGCGAAGTACGGCCTGTGCCGTGGCGCGTAGACGAGCGTGTGGGCGAGCACCGGGTCGGCGTCCATCGCCAGGACAACCCCTGACATCGGCCACTCCATCCGGACCGGCGCCGAGCCCGGGGCCCGGGTGAGGCAGTCGTTGACGTACACCTCGTCCAGCACCCGGATCTCGCGGTAGTCCGCGCGTGCCGGCACCGCGCCGGCCGGGCCGACCGGGATCGAGTCCCGCATCGGGTAGGCGCCCTCGGCCGGCACCTGGAGCCTCACCTCGGACACCGCCGGGTCCACCAGACCCCGCTGGAAGAACGGGTGGTGCCCGAAGCCCGCCGGGAACGGCTCGTCGGCGGTGTTGGTCAGACGCGTGCCGATGGTGAGCCGCGGCCCGTCGACGGCGTACCGCACCTCGGCCCGGAACGACCACGGGAAGTTGGCGCCCACGAGGCCACCGGTGTCCAGGACCAGCGAGACGGCCGCGTCGGACCGCTCGGCCACCTCCCACGCGGACTCGAAGCCGGTGCCGTGCATCGCGTGGCCGTCGCCGGAGTTGCAGCGCAACTGCCAGGTCCGGTCGCCGAACCGCAAGACGCCGTCGCGCACCCGATTGGAGAACGGCACCAGCACGTAGCTGGCGCACAACGGCGGCTTGGTCAGCGCTGCGGCGCGGGTGGGCCGCAGGAGGTCCCCCCAGCGCCCGTCCGGTGTCCGTACCCGGCCGTACGCCAGCGAGGCGCCGGTGCCGGGCAGCACACCGACGCGCCAGCGGTCACCGCCGATGTCGAGAACCTGCGGCGCCCCACCCATGGTGGGTCAGCCCATTCGAACGGTGACGACCGAACCGTCCCGCAACAGGTCGGCGGGAGCGACGCAGCGCGGCACCGGCTGCGAGTCGACCTCCAGCACGACGACGCCGCGGCTCACGTGGTCGGGGTTGCTCACCCGGATCGTCAGCCACTTGCCGCGGAACTGGCGCGACACCTCGAAGCCGTCCCAGTCGGCGGGGATGCACGGGTCCACCCGCAGGCCCTCGAGCTCCGGACGGATGCCAAGGATGTACTGGGTGACCCCGATGTACGTCCAGCTCGCGGTGCCGGTCAGCCACGGGTTGCGCGCCTGGCCGAAGCGCGGCGACGTCGGGCCGTGCGCGAACTGGCTGTACACGTACGGCTCGGCCTGGTGCACCTCAGCGATGTCGTTGTAGCGGGCGGGCAGGTAGGACCGGTAGTACTCGTAGGCCCGGTCGCCACGCCCGAGCATCGCCTCGGCGACGATCGTCCAGGAGTCGGCGTGGCAGAAGATGCCGCCGTTCTCCTTGTGACCCACCGGGAAGACCAGGAGGGACAGCCCGACGCCGGGGATCGCCTTGGTGTGCGGCGGGTGGCAGAGCGCTACACCGTGCTCGCTGGCCAGGTGCGTGTGCACCGAGTCCATCGCGGTCTGCGCCCGCTCGCGCGACGTCGCACCGGAGATCGCCGCCCACGCGTTGGGTTCCAGGTAGATCTGGCCCTCGTCCGCCAGGTGCGACCCGAGTGCCGCACCTGTGGCGGAGATGCCGCGGATGAACCACTCGCCATCCCAAGCCGCCTCGATGGCCGGCTCCAGCTCGGTCAACTGGTCGGCGCACCATTGGGCCGCGGCCTCGCGGCCGGACTGCTGCGCCAGCTCCTGGGTGATCCGCAGGCCGTTGGCCAGCAGGAACGTGGAGAACATCGACTCGCCAGTGGTGCCGAACTGCAGGCAGTCGTTCCAGTCCGCGGCCAGACCCTGCACCAGACCGTTCGCCCCGCGGTGGACGAGGCTGAAGGTCAACGCCTGCAGCAGGTGGTCGAAGACCGCGGCCTCACCGGCGTCGGCGTAGGGCAGCACCTCGTCCAGGTAGCCAAGGTCGCCCGTCTCGTAGACGAAGTTCGCCACGGTGATCGGCAGCCACAATGCGTCGTCGGACCGGTACTGCTCGAGCTTCGGCGCGGGCTCCCGGCCCGGCGTGTGGGTGAGTGGCTTGACCAGGGGCAGCGCGCCGCCCTCCGCCGTCTGGCCGGTGATGATCAGGTCGAGGCGCTCCCGGACGTGCCCGGGGATGGCGTGCGTCACGGCAAGCATGTCCTGGACGGTGTCCCGGTAGCCCAGGCCGTCCCGGTCGCCCGCCTCGACCATCGAGACGCCGCGCGACCAGCTGAACGTCATGTGCGTCTGGTAGGCGTGCCAGACGTTGACCATCGAGTTCAGGTCGGGGTCCGGGGTCTTGACCTGCAGCGGGGCCAGGTGGGCTGCCCACTCGTTGCGGATCTCCTCGAGCTCGGCCGCCACCCGCTCCGGGCTGGCGTACTCGGCCATCACCTCCCGGCCGGGTCGGAGCGAGGCCTCACCCGGAGCGTGGCCGACGCCCTGACGCTCGTCGCGCCATGGCTTGTCAGGGTTGCCGACGCCGAGGCAGAAGACGACCTGCCGGGTCTGGCCCGGTGCCAGCTCGAGCCGCACCTGCAGCGACGCGCAGGCGTTGTCCCCGACGGTCTCGCTGCCCGAGCAGGCCCCGCGCTCGACGGCGAGCGGGTTGGCCTGGGTGCGGTAGGGCCCGAGGAAGGCATCCCGGTCGGTGTCGAACCCGACGACGTCGGCCCCGGCCACCCCGAACCACAGCTCGCTCATCGCATCCCGGGTCGAGTTGCTCCGGTGGATCATCCCGTCGGTGCAGGACGCCCGGACCACGTACTGGCTGTACTGCAGGTTCTCCAGGTCCTGGCGGTAGCTCCACTCGTTGGCGAGCTCGGCGTAGGAGAAGACCGAGATCGTCCGGGCCTGCGTGCCGGGGTTCGTGACCACCAGCGACCAGTACTCGAACGCCTGGCCGGTCGGGATGAAGCAGGTCATCTCCGAGCGGATGCCGGCGTACTCCGCCTCGAACACCGAGTAGCCCAGGCCGTGCCGTACCCGCGCCGCGTACTCCTCGAGCGGCTTGCCCACCGGCTGCCAGGACGCCGACCAGTAGTCGCCGGACGCTTCGTCGCGCAGGTAGAGGTAGCGGCCCGGCTCGTCGACCGGGACGCCGTTGAACCGCATCCGCAGCACGCGACCGGTGCCGCCGGACTTGTAGAACGAGTAGCCACCGGCGTTCTGGCTGATGATCCCGCCGTACAGCCGAGAGCCGAGGTAGTTGATCCACGACCTGGGGGTGTCCGGTCGGGTGATGACGTACTCGCGGGCCCCGTCGTCGAAGTACCCGAACTGCATGGCGGTGGTCCTCTCGGCGGGTGAGCACGCGGGCGCCATCGGCCGCCCCGCGCCAGCGGGTCAATCCTAGAGGCACGACCAGGCACGACCAGGCGCGACTGTCGCGATCCAGGAGGCTGCCCGGTCCGGCTGAGGGACGGTTCACGGTGCGACGACGACGCCGGTCGGACCGTCACCGACGGCGATCGTTGCGCTCACGGTGCCGTCGGGCTCGATCACCGTGACAGTCCCGTCGCCGGTGTTCGTGACGTACACCTGTCCCGCGTTCGGCGTGCCCGGCGGGGCCACCGCGACACCCGTCGGCCCGAGCCCGACGGCGATCGTTGCGACGAGCGTCCCGTCCGGGTGGAACACGGACACCGTGCCATCCCCGTTGTTCGCGACGTAGGTGTCGCCGGCGTTGGGCACGCCCACCGGGGCGATTGCGACGGCCTGAGGTCTGCTCCCGACCGTCAGGGTCGTCCGGAGCGTGCCGTCGGCGCGGATCACGGAGACTGTTGCGTCGACGTTGGTGACGTACAGGGTGCCGGCATCGGGCAGACCGGCCGGGCTGATCGCTATCCCGCGGGGACCAGAACCCGCGGACGAGATCAGGGCTCCGGGCTGCCCGTCCGGTCCGACCACCGAGACCGTGCCGTCGACGTAGTTCGGGACGAAGACGGTGCCCGCCCTCGGGGTTCCGGCGGGCGCCACCGCCAGCCAGCGCTGACCGCCGCCGAAGGCGGCGATGGTGTCGGCGACCGTGCCGTCCGGCCGGATCACCGAGAGCGTCCCGCCGTAGCCGTTGACCACGTAGACCGTGCCGGGCGGGTCCACAGCGCCACCGGAGGCCGCACCGCAGCCGGCGAGCAGCGCACCGGCCAGCGCGACGGCGATCAGCCGCACCGCGCGCGCCGCCGGCCGGGCCATCGGGGACTCAGACCGTGCAGTCCACCCGGACCGTCGTACCGGGCGCGGCATAGGGCACCAGACGACCCTCGATCGAGTTGCCGTCCACCGTGAGCCGTGCCCGCGTGCCCGGTGTCCCGGAGTTGTGCACGGTGATCTCGTACGTCGCCCCGCGGACCACCCGCGTGACGATGAACTCCGGCACCTCCGGCCCGATCTGCGGGTCAACGACCAGGCCGTCGTAGTCGGGCCGGACACCCAGCAGGTACTGGCTGGCCGCGACGAACGTCCACGCGGCCGTCCCCGTGAGGAAGGAGTTCTTCGCCTCGCCCATGCGGGCCGCCTGCTTGCCTGCGATCATCTGCGCGTACACGTACGGCTCGAGCTTGTGGACCTCGCTGATGTCCTCGCGGTACGCGGGGGTGATCCGCTTGTAGTAGTCGAACGCGCGGTCGCCGCGGCCGAGCACCGTCTCGCCGATGATCACCCACGGGTTGTTGTGGCAGAAGATGCCACCGTTCTCCTTGTACCCCGGCGGGTACGTGGTGATCTCGCCCATGTTCAGCCGGTACGTGGTGTAGCCGGGGTAGACGAGCACCAGGCCGTGCTCGCAGCCGAGCATCTCGCCCACCGAGTCGAGCGCGAGGGCGGCCTTGCTCGCGGCGAACTCCGGCGCCGTCGGGTCCGTGCTCTGCACGCCGATGCCGGCCATCACGGCCACGCCCTGGGGCTCGATGAAGATCTTGCCCTCGGTGTCCTCGTCGGTCCCGATCGGGGTGCCGTAGAAGTCGTACGCACGGCGGAACCACTTGCCGTCCCACCCGCTGTCCTCGACCGTCGCCTTCATCGCGGCGATCTCGGTGCGCGCGGCCGCCGCGACGTCGGGCAGGCCGTGCCGCTCGGCGATCGCGGCGTAGTCGGCGCCGTAGAGCACGAACTGGGTCCCGATGAACACCGACTCGGCGACGCCGCCCCCCTGGTTCTCCGTGGTCTGGAACGACTCTCCAGGGGTGGTCGAGAAGCAGTTGAGGTTGAGGCAGTCGTTCCAGTCCGCCCGGCCGATCAACGGCAGGCCGTGCGGGCCCTTGTGCGTGACAGTGTGCTGGAACGAGCGGGTCAGGTGCTCGAAGAGCGTGTCGGCGAGTGCGTCGTCGTTGTCGAACGCCACCTGCTCGTCGAGGATCGAGTAGTCGCCGGTCTCCTTGAGGTACGCCGCCACGGCGGCGATGAGCCACAGCGGGTCGTCGTTGAAGCCGGAGCCGACCTCGAGGTTCCCGCGCTTGGTCAGCGGCTGGTACTGGTGGTACGCCGACCCGTCCGGGAACTGGGTGGCCGCGATGTCGAGGATCCGCTCGCGGGCCCGCTCGGGCACCAGGTGCACGAAGCCGAGGACGTCCTGGGTCGAGTCGCGGAAGCCCATCCCGCGCCCGATGCCGGTCTCGAAGTACGAAGCCGACCGCGACATGTTGAACGTGACCATGCACTGGTACTGGTTCCAGATGTTGACCATCCGGTCGAGCTTGGGGTCCGTCGACGTGACGGTGTAGCGCGAGAGCAGCTCGGTCCAGGAGGCCCCGAGGTCGGCGAACGCGGCGTCCACCTGCTCGGTGGTCGCGAACTTGCCCAGCAGCTCGTGCGCCGGCTCCTTGTTGATGATCTGGTGGGCGTCGTCGGCCCACTTCTCCTCGTCCGGGTTCTCCAGGTAGCCGAGCACGACGGTGATCACGCGCGACTCGCCCGGCGCCAGCTCGACGGGCACGCTCAGGGAGCCCATCGGGTACCAGCCGTAGGCGATCGAGTTGCCGGACACCCCGGACAGCGGCACCTGCGGGTCGTACAGGCCGTTGAACTCGCCGGTGAACGCCTCACGGTCCGTGTCGTAGCCGGCCGCGCGCACGTTGACGGCGTGCACGGCGTAGTGGTTGCGACGCTCGCGGTACTCGGTCTTGTGGTAGATCGCGCTCCCGTACGGGGAGTCCATCTCCACCTCGACCTCGCCGACGGAGAGGTTGCGCTGGTAGTTGGTCTGGTCGTCCAGGGCGTTCCACAGGGCGAACTCGACGAACGTGAAGAGGGTCAGCGTCTTCGCGGCGTCGGACGTGTTGGTGACGGTGATCCGCTGGATCTCGGCGTTCTCGCCGTTGGGCACGAAGTACAGGGTCTCGACGCGAACCCCGCGGCGCTCACCGGTGATGCGCGTGTAGCCGAGGCCGTGCCGGGTCTCGAAGTGGTCCAGCTCGGCCTTGACCGGCAGGTACGACGGCGTCCACACGTCGCCGCCGTCGTTGACGTACAGGTAACGGCCGCCGGTGTCCGTCGGCACGTTGTTGTAGCGGTACCGGGTCAGCCGGCGCATCCGGGCGTCCCGGTAGAACGAGTACCCGCCCGCCTGGTGGGAGATCAGGGAGAAGAACTCCTGCGAGCCCAGGTAGTTGATCCACGGGTATGGCGTGTGCGGAGTCGTGATGACGTACTCGCGGGCCTCGTCGTCGAAGTGGCCGAAGCGCATGGGAAGGGACCCTCTCGTGATGGCCGGTCATGGGCCGGGGTGCACGCACGCTCGCGATCGACCAGCAGCGGCTGCGGCGGTGGCGTCGGTGCTGCGCGGCTGCGTCGAGACGGGGCGAGAGCGCTCCCACGGTCGCGCTCATCCTACCCGTCGAGGGGCCGTCCGGGGGAAGGCCTTCCGACCTGGGGCAGGCCCGTCGCGAGCATTTCGCCCGGTGCGCCACGACCCGATCCGACGAGCGCCCGGGCACCGTCCGACGTTGGTCCTGTACCCATCAGCGCCCGGCTTGACTAACCTGCACGCGAGGGCCACTCCAACGAAGGAGATCCGACATGGACACGGCGCAGACGCCAATGATCCGAAACGTGGCCCTGGTGGGCCACAGCGGCGCAGGCAAGACGACACTGGCCGAGGCACTGCTGCACCGGGCCGGCGTCGTCCCCCGCTTGGGCCGGGTCGAAGAGGGCACGACGGTGTGCGACACCGAACCCGAGGAGATCAAGCGCGGCATCTCGCTGTCCCCGGCGATCGCCCCCTTTCTCTGGACGGCCTCGGACGGCCTCGAGTACACGATCAACCTGATCGACACCCCCGGGTACGCCGACTTCGCGGGCGGGGTGGACGCCGCCCTCGCGGTCGCCGACCTGGCACTCCTCGTGGTCAGCGCTGTCGACGGCGTCGAGGTGGGCACCGAGATCGTCTGGCAGCAGTGTGCCGAGCTCGGCATCCCGCGGATGGTCTTCCTGACCAAGGAGGACAAGCCGAGGGCCGACTTCCACCGGGTGCTCGACCAGATGCGGGCGGCGTTCGGCGGCGGTCTGGTGCCGCTCGAGATCCCGATCGGTGAGGAGGAGGCGTTCCACGGCGTCGCCGACGTGCTCTCCGACACCGGGTTCGGCTACGGCGGCGAGGGTCAGCACCACACCGAGCCGATCCCGGACGACGTCGCGGCCGAGGAGCAGCGCGTGCACGACGAGGTCGCCGAGGAGATCGTCTCCGGCGACGACGAGCAGCTGGAGCGCTACCTGTCCGGCGAGGTGCCGTCGGCGACCGAGCTCGGGAAGGCCCTGGAGCACGAGGTGCGCGAGTGCGCCGAGTTCCCGGTGCTGGTCGGCTCCGCACTGACCGGCGTCGGCGTCGACCGCCTCGCTGACTACCTGTGCGAGCTGAGCCCGTCTCCGGCGGACCGCCCCGCCACCGTGCACGCGGGAAAGCCGGACGGTCCCGCGACGGAGGTCGACGCGAACCCCAAGGGAGACCCGCTGCTCTACGTCTTCCGCACCGTCGCCGACCCGTTCGTCGGCCAGGTCTCGTTGTTCAAGGTGCTCTCCGGCACGGTGGCCAACGAGGACCGGCTGGTCAACGCGGTGACCGGCACCGAGGAGCGCCTGCACGGCCTGTTCAAGCTGCGCGGCAAGGAGCACCTCGCTGTCGAACGGATCGCCGCCGGCGACATCGGCGCGGTCGCCAAGCTGGCGGCCACCCCGACCGGCTCCACCCTGGCCAAGCGGGGCATGACCGTGCACGTGACGGGCACGCCGCCGCGCCCGACGCCGTACGCCCTCGCCCTGAACCCGCTCACGCAGGCCGACGACGACAAGCTGTCCAGCGCCCTGCAGCGCCTGGTCGGCGAGGACCCGACCCTGGTCATCGACAGGTCGGTGGACTCCGGGCAGACCATCCTGCGCGGCACCGGCGACACCCACATCGCGGTGGCGCTGGAGCGGCTGTCCCGCAAGTTCGGCGTCAACGTGAGCACCGAGGAGGTGCGGATCCCCTACCGCGAGACGATCGCCAAGACCACCGAGGCGGAGGGCAAGCTCAAGAAGCAGTCCGGTGGCCACGGCCAGTTCGCCGTCTGCCAGCTGCGGGTCAGCCCGACCGCGCGGGGCGAGGGCACATCCTTCGTCGACCGCATCGTCGGTGGCTCGATCCCCCGCAACTACATCCCTGCGGTGGAGAAGGGCATCTTCGAGGCCATGTCGACGGGCGGCGTGCACGGGTTCCCCGTTGTCGACGTCCAGGTCGAGGCCTACGACGGCAAGTTCCACCCGGTGGACTCCTCGGACATGGCGTTCCGCACGGCCGGCGCGATCGGCCTCAAGGAGGCGCTGGCCAAGGCCGGGACCGTTGTGCTCGAGCCGATCTCGCTGGTCACCGTGATCGTCCCGTCCGCCCTGCAGGGCGACGTGATGGGTGACCTGTCGTCCCGGCGTGGCCGGATCGCCGGCACGACGGCGCTCGACGAGAGCCGGCACCAGATCCAGGCACTGGTCCCCGACGCGGAGGTGCAGCGCTACGTGCTGGACCTGCGGTCGCTGACCGGCGGCCGGGGCACCTTCACGGCCGTTCACGACCACTACGACGTCGTCCCGTCACACCTGGTGGACAAGATCGCCGCGGCGGCGAAGGCGGCCAAG
>Ga0209585_10000644_pt1 | contig 13470 bp, 13 predicted proteins | sample NGEPerone_FD_185491 | JGI IMG/M metagenome (GOLD analysis project Ga0209585, IMG submission 185491) | Arctic peat soil microbial communities from the Barrow Environmental Observatory site, Barrow, Alaska, USA - NGEE Permafrost154B-one... | ecosystem: Environmental > Terrestrial > Soil >... | reverse complement strand
TGTATCTACTACTTTAGCAATTGTATCTGCAATTTTCAACTCAAATATCGCATAAGCGGCGAAGTTGAAAAATGCAGCCCAGATCACAGCCTGTAAAGGTGTTAATACCTTGGTGGATACAACAGTAGCAATAGAATTTGCAGCATCGTGAAAGCCATTTATAAAATCAAAAATAAAAGCCAGTACGATAATGGCAATTAAAATGGTAAATTCCATAAGGTGTTAATTAATATTGAGCATATAAAAATGGGTCGTTCGTTTTAAAAACGCATGACCCATTTTATTTATGATATTTTAACGATGATTGAAGAAAAGACATTTGCAACATCATCACATTTGTCAATAGCCTTTTCGAGGGAAGCCAGAATATCACGCTTTTTAATCAGGTTAATAGCGTTAGTCTCCAGTTCGAAAAGATTGGAAAGATATTCCTGATACAAATAATCAACTTCACTTTCATATGCATCAATCTTGGCACATGAGTCGGTGAATTTGAGAAAGTCAGAGGCGTTATTTACACTACGAAGCACCAATTGAATCTCTTTGTTCGCAGCATGAATATAGTCTGCAATCTTGACAAATTCTTCAGGAAAAGTAGGGAGTTTGTAAAAATGAGTTTTGGTAGAGGATTTATGGATGTAGTCAATTACATCATCCATAGTAGTAATAAGCTGATGTATGTCCTCACGATCAAAAGGTGTAATAAAGGTACCATTCAACTCATTAAGTAAGTTGTGGGTAATGTCATCACCTTTGTGTTCAGCATCTTTAATTAGCTTGACGTACACTTCTCGCTGAGCCAGATCATTCTCACCCATTAATTTGATCAACAACTCGGATGCCACAACCATATTATCGGCGGCTTCATTAAACAGAGGAAAGAACTTGCGGTCTTTTGGAACAAGAAATCCGAAAATTTTGTCCAGATTCATAACTTTAGCAATTTAATTAATCTCAGTATTTAAGGCTGCAAATTTATAACTTTCTTATGCAGTAATAGCTGATTTATATTTGGAAGGCGATTATTTAGATTGATTTTGCAAATATTTCGTTCTCGTCAGTTTAATCACCTGAATATCAAAGGTGATTTTTACCCCTAATTTTTAATTCACGAGGAAACGATAAACAGGTCTGAACAAGACAAAGTTGTTCGACAATGGAATTTAATTGATTGTAATTTAATATTTTAGATCAACAAATAATACTATCGATCCTATTTCCGCTGGCTCAGGATTTTGTGTAGGAGACAAAATCCCGTGTTGCTTTAAGAAGATTTACTGTCTGCAAAAGCAGGTGCTTCGTCTCGGACATCACCCCAAAATACAAAACAGAATTACTTGAATTGGTTTCTTTCCTTCTAATCCGGTGAATTTCTTGTTTCTCTTGTTCGCGCATCGATTCGTGGATGGACTGACGCTTTAGGATTAGTTCGTCAATCTGTTCAAATCGTGATTCCTTGATAATATGAAGCGCAAAATTCAGAAAATCGGTGACCTGGCTGCTGAATTGAGTCAATTCGTTAAATTGATCCTCAGCAAAGGGTTTATGGTTATTTTTTAGATGTTCATTTAGCGGAAGTACCACATATTTAATGGAATGTGCCATTTCGCGTAAATAATCGACAATTTGCACATAGTAATGACCCGTTTCAATCGAACCCTGCTGAAGTTGCTGAAGAATCATATAAGTATTTGCTTTCAGCTTTCTGACCCGTTGATTAAACTCTTCAATCTCAGCTTCAATCTCGCCCAGAAGCGTCATGTTCTCCGAATGGAAACCGGATATTCCAAGATAATAAGCTTTGGAAATCATGATGATTGCATTCGTAGAATCCTCGGCCGTTTTTACCAAAATACTTTCAGCTCTTATCGATGACTCTGAAACATCTACAACTTCCGATAATATAGTTTCATCTTTAGGTGTGATTTTGTGTTTTCGCGAAAAAACAAAAATCATCCATGCTACAAACATCCCAAGAATAAACCAAATAAGCGAATAGAATTTTTCCATTAAGAATTGAACTTTATCGAATCCACAAATGTATTTCTGATCACGGGTCTTACTGCCTAAATTGTATTAAATAAATGTTAATAAGTGATTAACAGTAAAAATATGGTATGAGAAGGCTAAATAAATATAACTTTACTTGCTCAAATTTTAATTATTGTCGACGATGATTTCTATAAAGTCAAGCACGCCTCAAAAACTCTCATTCTTTGCCTCAATTATAATCATAGCATTTACTTCGGTATTAATGGTCGTTTTGCATTGGATTGGATGGATGATCTGGATGGTGATTTTCATTCCGGTTTCGTTTCTAATATGCTATTTTACTATTCTTTATATTCTATCAGTTCTCATTAATGATAAGATCACCCCAATATATAAAACAATCAGGGAAGTTCCGATCGAAGGAAAAAGGCTGACAAAACTTATTACCGGGAAAACTGACATTATCGCAGAAGTAGATCAGGAGGTTAAACAATGGGCAGAAGATAAACTTGCAGAGATAGGACGCTTGCGTGACCTTGAAAAATACCGGAAAGATTTCGTTGGAAATGTTTCGCATGAGCTAAAAACGCCAATATTTAATATTCAGGGGTATATACTCACTTTACTTGACGGTGGGTTGGAAGATCCAAAAATCAACCGTCTTTACCTTGAGCGGACCGAAAAAAGCATTGACAGGATGATCAGTATTGTTGAAGACCTCGAATCAATCACAAAACTTGAATCAGGTGAAATGAAACTTAACATGGAGCCATTCGACCTGCTGAAACTTACCGAAGAAGTATTTGAGCTCGAATTGCGCGACGCAAACGGAAGGAGAATCAGCATGAACCTCATCATAAAAGCCAACAAGCCGGTGATTGTTATGGCTGATAAGAAGCGAATTTTTGAAGTCATAAGTAACCTTGTTGGAAATGCCATCAAATACGGAAAAAAGGGGGGGAATGTAAATGTTGGTTTTTACAACATGGATAAGATGGTACTTATAGAAGTGAGCGATGATGGTATCGGTATTGAGAAGAAAGACCTGATCCGGATTTTTGAACGTTTTTACCGTGTTGACAAAAGCAGATCAAGAATGCAGGGTGGAACAGGATTGGGACTCTCGATTGTCAAGCATATTATTGAAGCCCACGAACAAACAATCCACGTTAAAAGTCAGCCGGATAAGGGAACTACTTTTACATTTATGCTCGAAAAATATAACAAATAAAAAATAATTTTTGCCCGGTAACAGCGTATGCCTTTTATTACTAAATTTATTTTTTAAAATTTTGGAACTCAGTTTATAAAATCAAATGGTAGAAAAAGATAATACTCCGCGAATACTCCTTGTCGACGACGAGGAAGACATTCTAGAATTTGTCAGCTACAATCTTCAACGTGAAGGCTTTAGAGTCTATTCTGCCCGAAACGGGCTGGAAGCGATTGAGATGGCTGGCAAAGTTAAACCCGATCTTGTGATCCTCGATGTAATGATGCCTGAGATGGATGGGATAGCTGCATGTGAGGAAATAAGAAAACTTCCAAGCTGCAAAAACGTCATAATCGCATTTTTAACTGCCCGGGGCGAAGATTATTCCCAGATTGCAGGATTTGAAGCTGGTGCTGATGACTATATTACGAAACCAATTCGTCCGAAAGTTTTAATCAGCCGTGTGAAAGCGCTACTTAAAAGGGCAGGTGGAATGGGTGCCGATGCTGCCGAAAATGATAAGATTATTAATATTGGTGATATTGTAATTGATAAAGAACGGTACATCCTGAAAATTGATGGCAGGGAACTTACCTTGCCCAGGAAGGAATTTGAACTCTTGTCATTACTGGTCTCCAAACCCGATAAAGTATTCACTCGTGACGAAATTTACAAAGCAGTCTGGGGAAATAACGTTATTGTGGGTGATCGTACCATCGATGTACACATCAGAAAACTACGCGAAAAGATCGGGAATGACCATATCCGTACCTTAAAAGGTATTGGTTATAAATTTATTGTTTGACCTTTCAGTTCAAATATCGGATAAAACAGAACACAGAATTCCAACATCAAAAAAATACCCGGCCAAATCATGAGCCGGGTATTTTTTTGTGTGTCCAAAACTTTAAAAGCCTGCTAAACTAAAGTTCCTTACGCATTCGGGCAACCGGAATATCCAATTGTTCACGGTATTTGGCAACCGTTCGTCGTGCGATTTCATAGCCTTTATCATTGAGTATCTGCGTAAGATCATCGTCATTCATCGGTTTACGTTTACTCTCACCATCAATACATTCCCGCAATATCGATTTAATCTCGCGTGTTGAAACCTCTTCACCCGTATCTTTTTGCATCGACTCGGAGAAAAAGAATTTCAACGGATAAATGCCGAAATGAGTTTGAATGTATTTACTGTTCGATACCCTCGAAATAGTCGAAATATCAAGGCCTGTGCGATCGGCGATATCTTTCAGAATCATCGGACGCATTTTCGTTTCGTCCCCCTCCATGAAATACTCCTTCTGGTACATCAGGATTTCAGTCATCACAAGCATCAGCGTCTCCTGCCGCTGTTTAATCGCATCAATAAACCATTTGGCCGAATCGATCTTTTGCTTCACAAAAAGAACCGCATCCTTCACATCGCGGGTCATCGATTTGCGATTATCCTGATAAGACCTAAGCATATTGGAATAATGGCGGCTGATATTTAATTCCGGAACATTCTTTTGATTCAGACTAAGTTGCAGCTCATCATCAACAACTTCAAGAATAAAATCAGGAATGATCGCCTGATTTCCCTGGCTGATGTTGTTGCTAAACGAACTGCCCGGCTTGGGATTTAGCTTAAGAATTTCGTCAATGGCACCTTTCAGCGTCTCTTCATCTACTCCAAATTTCCGGGCTATCTTATCGAAATGCTTACGCGTAAACTCATCGAATGCATCGCGTAAAATTTGTCCTGCCAATTTGATCTCCGGCTTATGGTCTCCCTTGCGAAAAAGTTGTAACCGGAGGCATTCCCTGAGATTTCGTGCACCAACACCCGGAGGATCAAGCTCCTGAATAATCCTGAGAATCCTGATCAGTTCAATCTCATTGGTCTTTACATTCTGTGTAAACTCAAGATCATCAACAATGGATGCAATATCGCGTCGTAAATAACCATCCTCGTCAATATTGCCGATAATATGCTCTGCCAAAACAGCATCACGTTCATCAAGCAGCTCCATGCTCATCTGATCCTGCAAATATTCATGAAAAGAGGTGCCATCCGAAAAAGGGATATCAGTCACCTTATCGTCTTTCGAAGTATTCTGAACATTGTAGCGGTAGGCGGGGTAATCCTCTTCGTTCAGGTAATCACTCACCGAGAACTCCTCGTTATCGTGGTCCTCGTTCGTTTTTAACTCATTGGAATATTCCTCGTCAGCTGTTCCAAACTCCTCACTTTCGATTTCGAGTACCGGATTCTCTTCAAGCTCCTTTTTAATTCGTTGTTCAAGCAGCAAACCAGGCAATTCCAACAACTTGATAACCTGTATCTGTTGCGGTGAAAGCTTTTGAAGTAGTTTCTGTTGTAAACTTAATTTCTGCATATTTTGTTTTGCCTGTTTTGCGTCCGAAAGGTAAAAAAAAAATTCAAGCAATTGAATGAAACAGTAAAAACCCCGGTAGAATATGATTCTCCGGGGTCTACAATATCAGTGCTTTTGCAAAAGGTGCAGAGGGTAATTTTAAAATGAAAAGGTGGCAATTTCAGAAAAACATTCCGATGCTACTTTCTGCCGATCCAATTAATACTCACAATTTTTTGGAGTACGAGCAAAAGGTATCACATCGCGGATATTACCCATTCCGGTAACAAAAAGAAGCAACCGTTCGAAACCCAGACCGAAACCGGCATGTGGACATCCGCCAAATCGACGGGTATCCAGGTACCATTGCATATCCTCTTTCGGAATGTTCATTTCATCCATCCGTTTTTCAAGCTTATCGAGCCTTTCTTCACGTTGTGAACCTCCAATGATTTCGCCAATTTGTGGGAACAATACGTCCATTGCCGAAACTGTTTCCCCGTTATCGTCCATCCGCATGTAGAAAGATTTGATCTCTTTCGGATAATTGGTAAGAATGACCGGCTTTTTGAACTCTACCTCAACGAGGAACCGTTCGTGTTCGCTCTGTAAATCATTGCCATAACCGGTTATCGGATACTGGAACTTCCCTTTTTTATTTTGTTTTGAATTTTTAAGAATTTCGATTGCGTCGGTATAGGTAAGCCTGACAAAGTCATTATCGGAAACAAACTTTAGCTTTTCAATCAATTCCATGGATCGCTGGTCAGCAGGCTTGTTCTTCTCCTCTTCCACTAATCTGCTGCTCAGGAATACAAGATCATCCATACAATGCTCTAATGCATATTTTATCAGGTATTTCAAAAATTCCTCGGCCAAATCCATGTTATCGTTCAAATCGAAGAATGCCACTTCAGGCTCCACCATCCAAAACTCGGCAAGATGCCGCGAAGTATTCGAATTTTCGGCACGGAATGTAGGACCAAAAGTGTAGATCCGGGATAATGCCATCGCAAATAGTTCCCCTTCAAGCTGTCCCGAAACGGTCAGATTGGTTGCCTTTCCAAAGAAATCCTGGGAAAAATCAACATTGCCATCCTCATTTAATGGTGCATCTTTGGCCGGCAGTGTAGAAACGCGAAACATTTCGCCGGCGCCTTCAGCATCTGAACTCGTAATAATAGGTGTATGAACATTATAAAATCCCCTGTCGTTGAAGAAATTATGAATGGCAAATATCATCGCATGACGAATACGGAAAATTGCACTGAAAGTAGCTGTTCGGGGACGAAGATGAGCAACTTCGCGCAGAAACTCGAGTGAGTGACGTTTTGGCTGAATCGGATATTTTTCAGGATCTGATACGCCGATCACCTCAAGGGCTGTAGCCTGCAGTTCAATTGCCTGGCCGGAACCTCCTGATGCAGCAAGTATTCCTGTAACACCAACCGCAGCACCTGTATTGATGTTCTTGAAGATCTCTTCCCCAAATGTTTCGACATCAGCAACGATCTGTAAATTATTAATCGTTGAGCCGTCATTTAAGGCAATAAAATTCACATTTTTGCTTCCACGGCGGGTGCGTACCCAACCTTTAACAGTAATCTCGGCACCTACCTGCCCCGTTTTCAAAATATCAACAATACGTAAGTTCTTCATTTTATATGTTATAGCTTATAATATGCACAAGGAATTCAATTGTTTGAATAAACGAATCACAAAAGTAAAATTTTTGCCCCGTCTACAAACCATTAAATACCGAATCTTTTGATTCTTAACAAATAACTAATAATCGTACTTTTGTAAAAACTGCAGAAGTTATGAAAGCACCAGAGAATTGGAAGGATTTATGCGAACACCTGACCGGCATGTTTGGAATCGATGTCGATTTGAACGGCGTACTATTTCTGGTCGGGATTCGCGAGCGAGGATTAACTTTCCAGAAATTCTCGAAAGAAGAGAAGTTGAACCTGATCAACCTGGGGAGTTGCACCCTTTATCAGGAAATGGGTTTGATCGAATTTAATGGCGAAGATGAAGATGGATGGCCTGTTTTCAAACAAAAAGCACTTGCTCCTGTAATCGCAGAAGAACTAAAATTGAAAACACTTCAGGATTGCGCCATCCGGTATTTTAAAAAAGTTTTTGACGGAGAGGATTGATATAAAAAAGGGCACCTTTTTAAAGACTTAGATATGAAAAACTCAAATTACTTACTGCACCCTACTGCAATTCTTGCAGTTGCAATTTGCTGCCTGATTCTTTCATCGTGCGCCGAAGTATCGCACGTACAAAATTGTTTGGTTGATCAGCCTTATGGATTCTGGTCTGGGTTATGGCACGGATTCATTGCGCCATTTAGCTTTTTTGGAAGTCTGTTCAGCGATAAAATAGCGATGTACGCGATTAATAACAACGGAGCCTGGTATAATTTCGGGTTTGTGTTGGGTGCAGGAATAATTTTCGGCGGTGGTTCCAAAGCATCGAATAAGAAATAATATAAAAACGGGAGGATGAAAAATCAAATCTCCATTCTCCCGATCCTAAATTATCAGCCAATTATTCAGGCTTTTAAAATATCTTCAATACGTTTCAGTTCTTCTTCCGAAAAGTGCATGTAGTTTCGGGAGTCCAGGTTGTTTTTTAACTGGGCAACCGAACTTGCACCAATCAAAACGGACGTTACCCTGGGATCTTTCAGCAGCCAAGCGATCGCCATCTGAGCCATCGACTGTTCGCGTTCCTTCGCAATTTCGTTTAACTGTTTCACTTTCGCGATGGCAGGTCCGACCTGTTCTTCTTTTAAGAATCCCCATGACTTTGCAGCTCTCGAATCTTCTGGAATTCCATCGAGATACCGATCGGTCAGAAGTCCCTGCGCCAATGGGGAGAACGCAATCAATCCAATACCCTCCTCTTCCACAGCGTCCAACAGTCCACCCTCGACCCAACGTTCAAACATCGAATATTTTGGCTGATGGATCAGGCACGGCGTACCCAATTGTTTCAGAATTGCGGAAGCTTGTTTCGTTAATTCGGCCGGATAATTTGAGATACCGGCATAGAGTGCTTTGCCCGAACGCACAGCTGCATCAAGTGCCATCATCGTCTCCTCAAGCGGTGTTTCAGGATCGGGTCGATGCGAATAGAAAATATCGACATATTCGAGTCCCATTCTTTTCAAACTCTGATCGAGACTGGATAATAAATTCTTGCGGGAACCCCATTCGCCATATGGACCGGGCCACATCAGGTATCCAGCCTTGGTTGAAATAATCAGTTCGTCTCTGAAGGGGAGAAAATCTTGTTTGAAAATGACCCCAAAATTCTTTTCTGCCGATCCGGGAGGCGGACCATAGTTATTCGCCAGATCGAAATGGGTAATACCCTGATCAAACGCATATCGTAACATGGCGCGACCGTTCTCAAAAACATCAACTCCGCCAAAGTTATGCCACAATCCCAAAGAGATTTCGGGTAGTTTTAGGCCGCTCCGTCCACAGCGCCTGTAATTCATCTTATCGTCATACCGATCATTTGCTGGAATATAGCTCATATATTTGTAGTTTAAATTTCAAAACTGATGTAAATATAGAAAAAAACAGGTTGTTACTTCCTATTCCGGTTACTTGCCAAAGAATGGGAATAAAACCTGGATATTCTCTTTATTCAGCCTGGTTCCATACTCCGAATCTTCAAAACCCTCGGCATACTTTATTTTCGATCCCTTTTCGGCTCCGTAAAGAGCTATTAGTTTATCGCGATACTTATTGGCAATCTGTTCGGCCTCATTTCTTCTGCTTTTTGCCATCCACTCCCTGCGTTCGGCAATACCTTTCGGAACCTGACCGATTGTACCATTATTCCATGGTAACCATTCATATACCTGAGAAACATGACAATCGTACATATCGATCTTCTTTTCAATTGTTTCATCAATTCCAACAACCACATCCGGATTGAACAACGTAGGTTTCGTAAAATTGTCGGAAGTGAAAAGGAAAACAGGATTTGTTTTGAGAATTGGTGTTTCGGGGCAAATATTGGGGACCGTCACCATGTATGCTGCATCAAGTACCAGTTGCGAGGTATTACGATGATCTGGATGGTAGTCATTCGACCGGTGGGTTATTACAATATCAGCGCGAAATTCACGGATCAACCGGATGATCTTTCTCCGGTTTTCGAGCGTAGGCATCAGTTCACCATCATGATTATCAAGAAGCTGATATTCGACCCCCAATATTTCACCGGACTTCTTTGCCTCTTCCTGTCTTCTTCGCATCAGTTCACCACCACCTAAGGTCTGGTGACCGGCATCTCCATTCGTGACAGAAACCAATTTTACTTTATGACCCGCGGCAATATAAAGCGCTGCGGTTCCGCACGATTCCTCTGCATCGTCGGGATGCGCGCCAATGATTAGTATATGTAATTCCTTTGGATTTTGTGAAAATGAAGTTCCGCAGAAAAAAAATATTCCAATTAAAATCAGGCTAATTATTTTCATAATTTTCATTTTTTGTTCAAAATAGCAACTTGAGAATAATATATCGGATGACCTGCAAAAGATTTCTGAAAGATACGAAAGATTTGATTTTTGCTATTATTCCTAAGGTAAAAAGTCAATTTCGGAAATTACGGTACAATTATTTCTATATTTGTTCACTACAAAACAACGAGTAACCAAACAAATCATTAACAAAAACTTTTTTGAATAATGGAACAAAAAACTAACAGCAACCTAAGACTGGGCATGACGTTTATGGCGTCTATCTTCTTTATTTTTGGGTTTATCACGAACTTTAACATCGCCATGAAGGATCAGGTGCAATTGGCATTTGCACTGACAAACTTCGAGGCTCAGTTGGTAAACTTCTCATTTTTTATCGCGTATGGGATTTTCAGCTTTCTTTGCGGATATATTATTAAAAAAATCGGTTACAAACGTGGCGTAATTGTTGGGCTGGCACTGGTTGCAATTGGGAGCTATATGTTCTTTCCGGCAATAGCAGCACTTTCGTATCCACTGTTTTTACTTGCTGTTTTTGTAATGGCAACTGGTGTTGTCTTTCTTCAGACAGCTGCTAATCCATACGTCGTCGCTCTTGGGCCACAGGAGACAGCTCCTTCCCGTTTGAATCTCACACAGGCATTAAATGCTGTAGCCTCAACAATTGCCCCTTTCCTTGCAGGTATTTTAGTACTGGCTCCCGCTGTTTTAGCCATTGACAGCAAAATGGCCGCCGGAATATCGTATGACGAAGCAGCCAAAGAAGCTGCCATCTTTGTACAAATGCCGTTTGTTATAATCGGTTCCATTGTTTTATTGATCGCGATCGGAATCGCATTTATTAAACTCCCTGTAATCATTGGCGATCATACAATTTCGTCAAATTCAGTATTTAAAAAACCACAGGTATGGTTAGGTGCAATAGGCATTTTCTGCTATGTAGGTGCAGAAGTCGGAACGGCTTCACAAATTGCCCCCTACCTGAAAGAGAGTGGTTTTGCAGCTGATGTAGCAGTGAAACTTTCGGCAATTTATTGGGGCGGAGGGATGATTGGCCGTTTTTTCGGATCAATATTACTTGGTACTCTTCCAGCAGCAAAAAAATATCAATATTCCATAATTGTGATGATATTTGCATTCTTTGTCGGTTGGTTTATTACCTCTGCCAATATTATTGATGGCCATTTTGTATTTGATTCACAGCTGGTAAATGGATTTATTTTCCTGGCAATTGCAATAATTAACTTCTTCCTGATGCTGCTTGGCAAGGGCAAGGCAAATGTTGCACTTGGAATATTCGGTACAGTAAATATGCTTCTTATCTTTGCAGCTGTAATGTTACCTGCGACTATCGGAATGTGGTGTCTGCTTTCAATCGGATTCTTTAACTCGATTATGTTTCCGAATATTTTCTCACTGGGTGTGAGAGACCTGGATCCGTCTGAAATGCCTGTGGCATCTGGCATTATTAATACGTTGATTGTCGGTGGTGCAGTTGTTCCATTATTAATAGGTGGACTTACAGACGCATTCAGCGCACGTTGGGCATTGCTGATTCCGATCCTTTGCTATTCTTACATCGCTTTTTTTGCGTTGAAAGGGAGCAAGATACGCTAATTCAATTCTGGGAATTCAATAAATAATATTACTAATATTCAAAATTTTAAAAATGAGACAAGTAGCAATTGGAATTGATATCGGCGGCACAAATACTGCGATTGGAGTGGTTGACCTGGAAGGCAACATATTGTATGAAAAAAAACCTCAGCTTCCAACTCCCCAAAAAAGGGAAAATCCAAATATGACGGTTGCTGTTTCTGACGAGCTTATTGTAAAATATATTGCAAGTCTAACTGCAGAAATAAAAACCGCCATTGAAACGATCAAACAGATCAATCCTGAAATTGAAGTAGCGGGCATCGGTATCGGCGCTCCCAATGCAAATTATTACAGCGGAACAATTGAAAATGCGGCAAATCTTCCCTTTGTCGGTGTTATCAATTTTACGGAACTGATCCATAAAAACTTTCCGGGCATCAAACATGTTAAACTTACAAATGATGCCAATGCTGCCGCTTTGGGAGAAATGATCTACGGTGGTGCGAAAGGGATGAAAAACTTCGTAATGATCACTTTAGGAACAGGTCTTGGAAGTGGAATTATCACCGCCGGCGACCTTGTTTATGGCGCTGACGGTTTTGCAGGAGAAGTTGGTCATACCACCCTTGTTCCGGAAGGAAGATTATGTGGATGTGGCGGTTACGGACATCTTGAAGCTTATTGCTCTGCAACCGGCATCAAAAGAACCGTTTATGAACTGCTGGCTCAATACAATGCAACCGAAAGTGAATTGTCCAAAGTTCCGTATTCTGAAATGACGGCAAAAATCGTTTATGATGCAGCCCAAAATGGCGACCCGATTGCAAAAGAGGTATTCAAGAAAACCGGAGAATTGCTGGGTCGTTCATTGGCCGATACGGTACATTACCTGAGTCCCGAAGCAATCTTCCTTTTTGGAGGTGCTGCTGCAGCCGGCGATTATATCTTCAAACCAACAAAAGAGAGCATGGAAAAACATCTGCTCCCTACATTTCGCAACAAAGTGAAAATCCTCCCTTCAAAAATGAAAGAGGGCTCAGTTGCTATTGTTGGAGCCAGTGCATTGGTATGGAAAGAAATAGAGAAAAGTAATCCGATTCCTCTTTCTTAAAAAATTAAATTCATATTTGAATATAACCCTCAATCAATTATCTTTGGTTGAGGGTTTTTTATAGCTGTATGCGTTTCATACTGGAATATTTGAAAGACATTATCAATATAAGGTGAAAGGTCAATCATTTGGAAGCGAACCTAAATTCACTTTAACCGTTTAAATGATTTAGGAAAACTTTAAAACTTGAAACAATGAAAAGAGTGATATTAGTGCGCCATGCAAAAAGCGTTTCACACGGTTACGATCAGGACTACGATCGGCCTTTGGCAGAAAGAGGTGAAGAGGATGCTCAAAAAATCAGCCTCGAACTTCAGAAAATGAATATTCACCCCGATCTGATCATCGCCAGTCCGGCTGTGCGCACAAGTCAGACCGCATGGATTTTTGCCGACACACTGGGATGCGATAAGAAATCAATCCGATTCGAAAAGAAACTCTATAGCGGTAAAACTTCCGAAAACTTCCTGGCAATGCTTCAGGAACTGGAGGACGAAAAAGAGACCGTCATCGTATTCGGGCACAACCCTACCGTCTATTACTATATGAACTATCTGTTGCGCGATTTCAACGACGATGTCCCCACCTGCTCAACGGTCGGAATCGATTTTGATGTTGACAGCTGGAGTAAATTAAAAGATCATCAGGGGAAAATGGCTTTCCGATTGATCCCGGATATGTT